>Ga0326511_10003701_pt1 | contig 12282 bp, 17 predicted proteins | sample 0_2496_0518_D_FD_203701 | JGI IMG/M metagenome (GOLD analysis project Ga0326511, IMG submission 203701) | Bovine rumen microbial communities from UC Davis, California, United States - 0_2496_0518 | ecosystem: Host-associated > Mammals > Digestive system > Stomach > Rumen | place: USA...
TGCACTTGCCAAAGGTCCGGATCCTCAACTTCATAATGCTTCCGGAAATAGGAACTCAGCTTGACGTGCTCGTCAATCCGTTCGGCCTCAGTTTTGACCATTGCAACGCCTCCTCGCCGTATGAGAACCCTTCAGAAAACCCATTTTACAAGAAAAAGTTTGTAGAATTTTTTCAGAAGCCCTGTGCCACAGGGGTTTTAGAGACCCTTCTTAAAATAAAATACCATCTCTAGGGATACCCCTTGTTTTAGGGAAAAATAGTCGCGAACAGTTAGCAGGGAATGAGGTCTCCATTTTGTTGCCAGAGTCAGGAATCGTCGTCAGAAATGTAATCGAGATATTCCTGTTCGGTTGGGAACATTATCTTTTTGTTGCCGGAAAGGAGACCAATGTACCCGTAGCTGGTATGGAATCCTCTCGGATAGAACGGTGTGTCACTCATCGTCTTCCACCTCAAGAGTGCAAAATGGGTATACATCCCAGTTGCAATTTTCTCCGAATGTCTCCAGGATCTCGTCTTGTTTCTCCTTCGTCAGATCCTTCCAGTAAAACTCGATAACCATTCCATCGCCTCCTCAAAAGTCGATCTTGCTGTAGCGGTCTTTCTCATAGACCATTTCGTAATGGTAGCCGTCGTTGTAGGTGTTCGGAACCATCGTCTTATGCTTATGGCGAATGATTTCAGAATCCCTGGCAGAGATGAGCATATCAAATATCGCCCTGGCAATATCTGAACGCTCTTCGGCAGAGAGCTTATGGCTCCAAATTTCGTGACCTTGTTCCCATTCCCTCTTGTCTTCTTCGCTGCAGGCGTTGGCGTTATACTTGCCATCACGAATGGTTGCCTTCTGGTAACGGAAGTCGAAGAACGGATTGTCGTCGAACGAATAACTATAATACTTGTCTCCAAGTACGAATGAGAGCCAGGATTGACCGAGAACCTCGACAGGAGTGTTGTCGAACGCTTCGAGCACCCCAACCTCTCTTTTATAGGATTCGATCGCGGTGTTTCTCGGAGTGGATTCTCCGAGGTCATCATTCACTTTGACAAGGTGGTCGATTTTTTCGGCGAGTTCTCTGGTCCGACTGGATACAGATCGATTGGAGATCACAGCAGTCTTTCCGGGCTTCACACGCCCTCCGGATTCCTTGACGATTCTGGCAAGCTCATTGATAATAAGCATTGCGTTGTATTCCCAGCTGGAAAGATAGAGCCTCTCTCCGTCCTTAAGTGCGAACATGCAACCACTCCTTTCTCTTGTCGGATACTATAATAGCTACAACACCTTTATCTTTATGATTTTAGATAACATGGTAGCTATGTTCTGGTAATGAATCAGCGCAACAGGATTTGAACCTGCGACCTCTCGCTCCCAGGGCGAGCGCTCTACCAAACTGAGCTATACGCTGGTAACAAAAGTGGACTTCCTCAAAAATCAGCTATGTATGATGGTGTTTTTTTTATTTTTTTTAGAAGGTGCAGCATGAAGAAGGCTTTATAGCTGAATAACCCGGAAGCCCATAAGGTTTCGGTCACATGGATTAAACGAACAAGTTTAACAGATCATCGACAGCGACGAGTGGCGTGCCACTCTCATCTTCAGCGTGCCGGATCATGTCTGTGCTAATGCTGTAGTCATGATCGGGAGAGTGAGCCTCTACGAACCGCACACTACCGTTATGACCAAAATCTCTGATCGTCCATTCGCTCCCACATAAGTAATCCATTTCAGCGACAAACGTGAATTTACAGCTAATGTTACCGTACTCGTTTAGCCCATATTCCTCTTCCATATCATCCCAGTCGCGGATAACAACGAGGTCACCAGGATTGAATTCTGTATTAGTCCTCAAAAAATCACACATCCATTTCTGAAAAGAGAATATCAATATTGATTTCAGGGCAAATAAATTTGTCCGGATCCCAGGTGTGACGAATCATATCGAGACTGAAACACCAGCCTCCGCTTTGGTCACTTTCCTCGAACAAAAGGGAGTGATTATCTATCTTGCTAATTGTCAGCTCTCGTCCACACAGATGCCTCATACCTCTTACGAAGCATCCACCAACACCAGTATCACCCATGCTGTCGAGGCCGTACTCATCCTCCATGGCATCCCAGTCACGGATGACTACTCGGTCACCGACCTTGAAGTCCGTATCGATTCTCACGAAGTCACCTCCATGACAGATAATAGTTTCTCTATGTCAACACCGACAAACTTGTCCAAAGACTCAACGTCCCATACATGACGGATCATATTGCATGTGACACCGTATGGGGCGTGGAAACCTGCCAGGAGGAGTTCGTCTTCAAACATCTCTTCGATCACGTATTCATTGCCGCACAAGGATTTCATTTTGCTCACAAAGAAATAGCTACCGCAATCGATATCGCCGTAACCATCAACCGTGAATTCTTCGGCCATGTCGTCCCATTCTCGGATAGCGATACGGTCTCCGACTTTGAAGTTGGTATCGGTCCGCATTACCTCGTTTCCTCTCTGAGCAACTTCATCAGATTCACGTTGTTCTTCTCATTGAACCACTTTATGAAGCCCTCAACGTATTGAGGTTCAACCATTTTGAAGTACGAGATCTTGCCAACGAGAACCAGCACATCGTGCAGCTCCCACTGAACCTTCTTTCGCTTGTCGTTGATGTAGCTATTGCAGGCTGCCTTCAGAAACTCCTTGTTCTTGCGCCCAATAGTGATCTCGTTGTCCTTGTTGAGCATTACGCCGAGGTTCCAGTTCCTGCCTGCATTAGAGCCATAACGGGTTTTCTCAGGCTTGATGACATAAGGAGCCTCGAACCTGGCAAGGATCCGTTTGATCTCAATACAGATCTCATTGGGATCGAAGGTCTCCCTGTGGGAGATCAGGATGTCGTCGGCGTAGCGGGTGTACACAAAACCCTGCTTGATCAGCTCATTGCAAATCATGTGATCGACCGGAAGAAAAACGAGATTTGTCAGGGCAGGGGAAATTGGCGTTCCCTGTGGGAGCCCACCGTTTAAGAAGCACATATTCAGCGCTGTCTGCAAGGCTGTAATGCCTCTGCTGGTCTTTACGACCTCGCTGAACGGGAAGATCTGGGAAATCATTTTGAATGCGAAATCCTCGCTGGTGCTTCCAAAGAAATCCGAGAAGTCAGTCTTGAGGAACCAGTGACTCTTGTTCATCTGATGCCGCTTTACGGCGTCGATGGTACAGCGGCCCTTGACATACGCGAAGGCTGAGGTGTGGTGGGACGCACCAAAGCTGTCCTCAAAGATTGCTTTGAGCTGACGTAACGCCTCCATTAGCTCTGGCAAGGGCTGGTCGATCTTACGGAACCCCCGGGTTCGCTTTGGAATGTAGAAGGTGTGATATAGCTCCTTGCGATCTTTATCAAAGAGATCCCTGTGGGCGTCGTTAAACGCCTCAAGGATCCCAATGAGCTGATTGATATTGTAGTGTCGCAGGTGCTTTTCGATTGTTTCCTGTCTGGTAACCAGGAAGGTCACCGTATTGCTGGAATTGATATTCCTCACGGGAGGAAGTGTATCCCACAATCTACCGGTGATAATATCATCCAGTGTGACCTGATGTGTTCCAGCAGTTTGCGGAACAGTAATGTAAGGCAACTTAAGACCTCCTTTCAATTCTAATGTCGTGCAATCTGCAAGACTTCTGCCTGCCTTCGGCGACTTTGCTTTGATGGATGCCTCGAGTTCTTGGCAGGGATCGCTTGTGGGTTTGTTCGCTTTTCGCCGTTGTCCTTAGGCGGCTTTTAGTGATGTTCCCTGTCTCCTTTTACGGGTTCTGATCTTTGTTCCCTCGTGATCTGGCGTTCGAGTAGTACGGGATCCGTTCCTTCAGGGCCCACCGGAGCGCTGCCTCCCCGGTTTCCTTTGGCATCTTGTTACTTCAGGTAAAACCTTGAAGCATTGGAAAAATCCAATAATACATTGCACGACTGGCCGTCGTTACTTAGACGACCAGAAACTAATCAAACAACAATTTCATTTCTTTATCGGATAGCGTTTGCTGGAATTCCGGAAAGTAATATACCAGGTCACAGTCGCAGGTCGACGATAATTCAATATCACCATCGAGTTCGATCATCGGAAGCACGTAGGCGCTGTCAGAACAAGAGGTCTTCCTGACGATATAGTTTTTGGCAACCTTGATATGTCCTGCATCTTGATATGGCGTTCTCGTCATGATCACGCCATAGCCAGCGTATCGAATGAGGTCCACTCTGATTTGTTCCGGGAATACATATTCAGAATCTTCAGCAGAATTTTCACCGGACATATATCCAAGGTTTGATGCGGACGGGAGCCATACTTTGGCTTCCATTTCCGTGATTTTGCCAAATTCCTTTTTGCTGCCCAGCGGCACCTGAATTGGGAATTTATGAGGTTTCAACACTGTGCGTTCCAAAGGCGAGAGACAGCTTAAGAAGCCTCTGTTTTTTGAATAAAACGGCGACTCGTCATAAGCATGCTGAGGCACATACCAGTCATTGCCAGCGCTATTTAGCCACTGGTTAATATTGGAATGGGGGTAGTAGTTGTTTCCGTTTCGCCGCCTGTCCCTCGAAGTATTCGTCGGTTCAATGAAGTCGAAACATCCGACTAAATCAGTGGTCCTGGCAATAAATGTGTTGTCTTCGCGAACTTTGATCCAGTTCAAATCTCTTCCGTTGACGAAATCCCCAGCGACTCCAAACTGAACCTTGGTTCCGATAGGCGCATGTTTGAGTTTCAAGTTCTCACCTCACTCTCGCCCTGCAACCTTTACAGTGCGACGACATCAAAGTCAAACGAATCCATGACGATCATCTTTTTGACGCCACGCCCCTTGACGTAATTGATGAAGTTAGCCACGCCGAGGCTCACCACGGCCTTGACAGTGGAGCAGACGCTCAAGGTCATATTGCACGCGGAAACCGGCGTCTCAGCCTGAGCTTCCTCTCGGCTGAACTGCATGGAAGCGATAAACGCATCGACCATCTTCTGATCGTCCCATGCGGCGGCATAGTGCTGGGCGTCTGTCAACCTCATACGGAAGTCAAACATGCCCTTGATGAACTGGTTACCGCGATAGGCTTCGGCGATCTCGCGCCGAAGGTCGATGTTGTCCACGGCCAGGAACACGTAACCGGACAGCTTCTGACCGGTGTAACCGTTCTCCTGGAGCTTGAGATCTTGCGCGACTTCGGGATTGATCTTAACCAGGTAATCTGCCAGAGCGCGAACCTTGGTCTTGCCGATGTCGTCCTGGGTGAAAATCTGATTGGCGATGTTATGACTCTCGACGGTGTCAAAGTCATACAGCGTGATCTTGGTCAATCCGTACCTGACCAGTTGTTCAGCGATGTGGCTGCCGATTGCCCCGCATCCAATGATGTGGATGCGGGAAGTACAGTCTTCGGGTTTGAAGAACTCATAGGATTTTGCCAGATTCATAAAACCCCTCCTTACCAGGCCGTTCGCCTGTAGCCATTGCTCTTGTCCTTACCGAAGATTTCCTCGTCGTAATCGATGGCTTTGCCGCCATAGCCGCCATAACCACTTCTATATCCGTAGCCATAGCCGTAATTGTATGACGGGACGTCTTCGGCGTCATCTTCGTCGATATCGTACCCGGTGTACAAACCCGGATATGGCTTGGCGTAGTCAGGATCCTTTGCCTTTCCCTTCTTGGACTTCTTGCTGGCATTTGCGGAGGCAAGAGATGTCACAGCCGTCTGTTTGGCAACCAGTTCCTTGGCTTCGGTCAGGAAGGTCTCGAGGTCTCCTTCCTCAGAATGAATTCCGATCTCAATATCCTTATCCTCATAGAGGATATTGTTCTTGAGATCATACACCTTCACGGTATGTTCCAGCCGTTTGTTGAATATCATGAAGATGTAGTAATCATCATCCGGAACCTGGCTCAGAATCCGAGCATAGAAGTCTGTGTCCGTCTTGGACGGCGAGGTTGCCATGTTGACGTGGCTGTGGCCCTGCATTCGCAGGTGATTAAACGTTTCGTCGTCCAGCTTCATCAGCCACTTTTGGTATTCCTCCTGATCAGTGTCGACGGTGACACCGGTGACGATCTGGGGGTAGACCAGAATGTCTTTGATGACGAAGGTTGTGTTGTCCTGACGGTTTACGATACCGTGCCAGGCGACCTCATCGGAGAACGAATGGAGAAGGACAATCATCTTGGCGTAGGCCGCAGGTTCGAACAGGATCTTGACGCCGTCGCCTTCGCCACTCTTGTACTCGAATGATTTCTGATATGAAACTTTGCCGTCACTGAGCTTGATCTTGCTCAGTGCTTCCATAAATTCAGCGGTCATCTGCTGAATCAATTCCTGAGTCAACTTGATGGGTTTCATACTACGACTTACGCCTCCTTCTCCTGTTCGTTCAGCCAGTCGAGCGCCTCTTCGGGACTTACGTGGGTGCCGTCCGGAAGCTCAATCACCTTTTTCTTGGTGGTAAAGAGTTCCTGAAGCAAATACTTTACAGTGACGTCTTCGCCCAAATTTACGCTCTGAGCAGAGGATATACACTGAGCAATTGCACCGATGGTGTCGCCGGCCAACAGGCGTTCATTGATATGGCGCTGATGGTCACCAAGGCAATCGTGGTACTGGAGATGTGGATTTGGAATATAATCCGAACAGTTGCTCGGATATCTGTAACCGCTATAGGAATCCACATGGCCACGGATGTCAAGGTCATAATAGGCGCACATCTTGATTCTCATAACAGGATCATCAGAGAAGAGGGCGTCCATGAGCTTCTTTCTGACACCTCTGTCCTCGAACTTCGGTGACATATCGTAGTTGTGATACAGATGAGAACCCGACCTTTTTGATATGGTGGCATACAGGTCGGGGTCATAATTGTCCAGGTAAGTCCGGACAATGAACTTCAGATGAGATCCCGAAACCTCTACTGGGTCAAGCTGCTTCTGAGAGCGGAAGTAGTCCGTGAGCTCAGTGTTGCCTTCGCCGGTTCGGATCATTTCGGCGAGGCCAGCTCGACGAACCTTGTAACTATCAAGCTGGTCAATGTAGTCCTTATATCGATCCAGTATGGACCGGATTTCATATTCCACGTTCTGGATGTTGTCATCCAGCGCATGTAGCTGGTTTTGGCGAGAGTCTTTCTCGAATCCGGCGACAACATGGTCGATCATGTAAGTTCTGAAGTCAAACTTGCTGGCGAACTCCTCGATGAGTCGCTCATAGTCTGCCGAATTTCGATTGTTCAGAGACATTAGGAGTTTCTTTTCTTCTTCGGTGATCTTGCTTTCAGCAAAATACCATCTTACTATGGCTGGGATGGTGCACTGGAGGAGATGCCAACTTCTCATATTTAGTCTAGCAACAAAAACGATCGTGGTTCTCGTCTCCAGGTTTGAGTATGCCCTAATATTTACCGAAGATGAAAGTGCCTTGCTGACAGCGTCAAGCGCAGTATAGCTCTCATTCCTTTTGATGAATCCGTTTTCAGGGTCGTCCAGTGCGTCAAAGAAGTCCTGGTCATTGGACTTATCAGAAACTTGAAAGTTATACATCACAACGGTATCGGATTTGGCGTAATCCATCCACCGATACTCATAGTTGTAGAAGAAATCATGGTCAATCCTGGAGCTGCGGAAGCTTCCCTGCTGCAGGATCAAATTAATTTTTCCCTCGCCAATGCGGGGGATGAGCAGCGCTCGCAGCGTCGCCGCAAAACTCGTATCGCCGTTATACTCGGCTGCAGTAATGTTTGGAAACATGTTGTCTGCCATCCGAGACGACAATGTCATTTCGTTAAGAGCTTTATTGAACATTCTTTATATACACCTCCCATTCATTGGCTGGGGAAATTTTTTGCCCTCGAGCATGATCACTCGAGGGCAAATCGATTTCCGGTCAGAGACCGGAGTTTGTTACGCAATGGTGATGTTGGCGTCGATCGCGGCCAGCTCAGCATCGATCTCGGCATCAGCGGAGGCGAACTGCTCTTCGACACGGTTCAGGCTGATGATGGCGACGCCCACCTTTTCCTTGATGTACTCCCGGGCATCCTCGGTGCCATCCGGGATCATGATGGTCACGGTGGCCTTGCCATCAGAGGTGGTGGCAGCGCCGAAGCTGACGCCGTACTTGTTGATGGAACCCAGGCCGGTGGTGGTGCCGACCTTGAAGATCGGGGTCTTTTCCTTGCCGGAACCCTCATACAGGGTCAGGGCTTCGTCACGGCCGTACTTGGTCAGCTTCTGAATGGTCTCCAGCTTCGCGCCGGATTCGACGACAGCCACGCCGCCGACGATCTTGATGGAGGCTGCGTTCTCGGCCTTCACGACGTTCATCAGGTAGCAGCGCTCGGTGACGCCGAACTGGGCGAAGGTCTTGTCCAGATCGCCCGGACGCAGGGTGCAGCCGTCCAGGCTGGTCATGCCCATGTTGTAGTCGATACCGGCGTTCTCCAGAGCGGTGCGCAGGGTGGTGTTCTCGTCGATGATAGCGGAGTTGGAGGTAGTGTTGTTGCGAATGATGACATTAATCATAGTTCATTCTCCTTTATTTTCGAATTGATTTTGTATTGGGGAGTTGGTTGGGTGGTGACGTTGGGGAATAGCGTGGGGGAGCGCGCTCTGTATGTCATAAGACCCATCCTTTCTGCGCCTTCAGCGCTTCGATTCTTCACATGTCTTTCAGCTATCGAACTTTCGTTCGACATTGCCCACCGCACACCACGAGGAGGTAGACATTGATGTTCGTGCGGTGATGGGCGGCGTTCCCCAGCGCCGCCCCAAGAGGGAGGTGTAACCGAAAATGAGAAACTGTTGGCTGCGGATGCTGGGGTTGAACCAGTGTTAACGAGGTCAAAGCTCGTTGTCCTGCCGTTGAACGAATCCGCATTAGAAATGCCGTCCGGTGCATGCTTCCGGGCGGCAATGTAGTACGCTCCAGTCGTTGTTGCCGTCGAGGAGAAATCAGCCCCGGCGGCGTCGTGTTCACATAATCAAATCAAATCAAATCAAACGCAATAAAATCCAGATTCTATTTCCAAAGCCGGACTCGGCACAGCGGTTAACCCGTCCGCTGATAACAGCTCGTTACTATCAGCGTCGACGAAATTAACACCTAAGACGACCATGCCTCATTACAGAAGCTGTCTCCCTCAAAGTGCTGGCGGCGAGCAGTACGCGGCTCTGACTTACTATTGGCGAGCTGCAATGGGTCGCCCAGCTTTGGACGCTCGGGTTTTCTGGCGGGATTCACCGAGCATACCACAAGCGAATACTATAATAGCCAGTCGTGAAACGCCTCACTTTAACGCCTCCATTTCGTCCATCGTTCTGTGGTAAACCGGCGACTCAGCCATCCTCCGGGCTGCGTCGGTTTGACCACCGGTTTGGCGGTTTTGGATCGGGTTGACCGCCTAAACCCTGGCATAGGATGAAACCAGAATTAAATGTCACCGGTGTATGCCTTCTTTCAATTTTTATTTCGTTTTAAAAGCTCAGTGGTAGGGCGGAATCGCCTCCCTTCAATGGAGTCTCTCACAGCTAAAACAGTTGCATGAGTTCTTCAAGCTGGACAGGATTGATTAGAGGCTCTTCAGATACGAGTTTGACGACCTTGGTGTTGATATACCAAAAGCTCTCCAAACCGTAGTGTCTTCGATTCTCAATCCCTTCTTCGCTTCTTAAGTATTCCAATCCGGAATAATCAGAAATTTCTTTGATTGTGAATTCCTCGCCACACAAATAATCCATTGCTGAATCCCAACCGAATGGGATGTTACAGAGGCCGTGGAACTCTATTTGAAGTTGATCTTTTGACTTCACTCGTACCCGGTCACCGATATTGAAAGGGCACGCCAACTCAATTCACCTCCTCATCTCAGATGCGCTTTGATTAGTACGAAAAAAGCAGATTGAAGTTAATTTCGGGAGGAGGCGCTACGGAGTCAAGATTCAACATGGCCTCATTGAAGTGCCATCCCCTGCCTTCAATGTCGAGGCGCACTTCATAGTAGTTATCATCCCTAACTTCGGGACGGTATGCACCATTGTATTTGGTGTATACTTCAACTACTTTGAATTCTTTGCCGCAATACTTCATCATTCCGGGCAACCATCCGAGGCCGTCGACATTGTATACCCCGTCTCGGCATTCTGGATATTTCCTGATCGTCTCCTCATCGGCGATTCTTACAATGTCGCCCACTTCAAGCATTTACTCACCTCCTACGAGCCGAACAGCAAATTGAAATCGATCTCAGGAGTTGGTTCATCTTCGATGTGGGAGATCATATCAAGAGAGATATTCCACGCCCAGTTTTCATCGTCTCCACGCCCATATTCAATTCGTTCTTCAAAATTAACAATATCACCACGGATATTACTAATAGTTGCTTTCTGTCCGCACAGATAGCGCATATCAGGATTGAATCCACATGATACGTTTGGCGTTCCATCACTGTGTGTGCCAAACTCTTCAATCATCTCATCGAAGTCTTTGATCCTTACCCGGTCTCCGACCTCGAATGTGCATTTGTTCAATAGGTTCACCTCCTTCATCGCATACAAAAAGCGGCTCTTGCGAACCGCTCAAATACTGGATTGTAATTCAGTTTGAAACTTGGCTTTTATTCACTCCCCCCAACGCACTTAATAATATCATCCCAAATGTATACTTTACTATACTAACTGTGGATTTTACCTGATGTTCGATTTACTTATTTCCGAACGAAAATGTTCGGAACCGTACACGAAATGGAAATTTCATCATCAACCGTAACGTCCATACTGATGGCGCTACAATGACGGACGACGTCGCAGAACTGCTGAACCTCATCACCAAACAGGTCGAAGACCAGGAAGTTGGCAGTAATGCCGTTCGGGGGAGCAGCCGGATCGATGTCGATGGAATCGATTTTGCCGCCGAGATCCTTTGCGGCCTTCTTGAAGAACTCGATCAGGTCGTGCAGCTTCTGAAGCTGTGCTTGGTCGATCGTCCAGTCATCGGGATTGAAACTTTCCATTTCTTTGCGATATGCAGCCAGGAACCTTTTGGAAAATTCCAAGTCGCTGATGCCAGTCTCATTGTAGTTGTAGTTATCGGCCATTTCTTCATCTCATTTCATTATTTATTTGATCCGGACTGCCTGTCCGACATCGTATATTTTGTAGGCTTTTGCCTTTGTAATCGAATTCAAAATTCCAATAGGATTGTAGCACGGATCGCTTTTCGTGTCAACACAGACCGCTAAAACAGTCTTCAACTTTACCCTTACAGCCTATCGCGTAACGCGGTTCATAGGCAAATCGCAGACTCTACTCCACACGTTTGGTGTGAAGGATACATTATGATATTGACGTTATATTGCAAAGTATGATAGAATAGAAAAGCAGGAAGTTACTAAAGAGCAACACACCCGCCGGACTTTAAGAGAAAGGCGGGGGATATACCTGAGAACAGCGGACGTAATCATGATCCTCATCATGCTCGCTCAGCTCGGAATTGAGGCCATCAATATGGTGGTCACTATTCTTGACAGGAAATCCAAGTGCTAACAGCATTACAATGGCGGTTCCGCAATGTTTCGTTTTGAACCAGCCAGCGGGTGCCGGGTTCAAAAGTTCCTTCCTGCTTTTTGTTAATTGTTACACCGGTACCACAATCCTGATTTCGGTACCCGGCTTCAGTCGGTTGATGAATGCGAGGAAAGCTTCCTCAGCAGCGCCCACAGGCGTGACCTTCACAGGCTGCGGCTTCGCAGCGGGTTTGGCGGGTTTGCGCAGATCGATTTTCTTGCCAGACCGAATCGGATTCGATCCAGAATCCTTGCCGTCCTCAGTAACGATCTCCGTGATCGTCTTCACAGCCTTTTCGGTTTCCTTCTCGGGAACCTTGACCGGTTTGGCTGCCGGTTTTGTGGCAGGCTTGGCAGGGAAGGGCAGAATCCAGCTGTCGTCAGTGCAAATCTGGTTCAGAACCGATTTGTAGAACTCGTCGATCTTGGGAGACTTTCTGGAAGCCGCTATGATGATGCACATCACAGCCCTCGGATTGAAAATCGAAAACTTTCGTGCAGCCCGGCTGACGATGGTGCCATTGGAGAAGGCCAGGTCACATGTCTGTCCCTTCAAAACCCTGCCCGAATCGACCTTGTATGAGGCCAGCTTTTGCAGATCGCCATAGGAAACCATTTCCCTATCTGAGATATTCGCGAGCTTATACAGACCGGAGATGTAACCCGGCGTGCAGCCGCAAACCTTTGCGATCTG
>Ga0326511_10003702_pt1 | contig 12279 bp, 13 predicted proteins | sample 0_2496_0518_D_FD_203701 | JGI IMG/M metagenome (GOLD analysis project Ga0326511, IMG submission 203701) | Bovine rumen microbial communities from UC Davis, California, United States - 0_2496_0518 | ecosystem: Host-associated > Mammals > Digestive system > Stomach > Rumen | place: USA...
GAACTTTGATTCACGCTAAGGAGTTGTATCAGTTGACCTCGTGATTCTTTTCTTTGTTTGGGGAGTGGTTGTTATGCCGCTCCCCATTTTTTTGTTTACATCAAAGACTCCATTTTTGTGATTGCTTCTTTGAATTTTGCTATTATTTCATCTATACCTTCAAGTTCTACTACACCTGGTCCATCTTCGGTCAGCCCAATTTCCCACGTCGTTTTCTTTTGCGAATCTGACATATAAGTGTTACTTTTCACAAAAGAACCGCTATTGGCTGTAATTATGGTTTCCATGAATGTTTCACTGTTTCTTCACGGACTAAATCGGGTCGAAACAGACCTAACAAAATCTTAAAGCGATGCGCGTACATCACTGCTACACAATTAACTCCGCTTAACAAAGCGTAATTTTCGCCTATTGCCAGTTTGCCCCGATTCGAGTAATTTTGTACCGCGATTGTACCACGGACAGAAAGGCGGACGGAACCTCGGAGGTTATCTTATTTCCTCTTATTTCCCCTTATTTCCGCTTAAAGAGTTTCCGTCAGGAACCCTCCCCGTAAAAAGTACAGAATTCGCTGAAATTACTCGATATGGGCAAGGCAAACAACAATACAACTCCTAATGTCCTTCTATCGGTGAAGGACGCTGCCGCCGCTATTGGTGTCAGCACAAAAACGCTCAGAGCGTTCATCCGAACAGGCAAGATTAAATCAGTAAATCTGGGAATGAGAATGACACGTATATCAATGACAGAACTACAGCAACTGGCCGAGAGCAACGGCTACCATGTTCTCTTTGTCGAAAACCCGGCTGGGACACAACCTTTCAAGCCAGAGACAGGCAAGGTGAACCGAAACGCCAAGTGTCGCAAGACTCCAAGGGCTGGAGAGGTAGCCCCGGAAGGTGTGACACACGACACCCACTATACCATGGCAGAGGTGATGAGCAAGTACAACATCAAGTATGGCCGCTTCTATGAGGTACGCAACCGCTATCAGTTGAAGTCGGTACATGCCTGGGGCACGACTTGTTTCCTCAAAACTGATGTCGATGATGCCATCGCCAAGTATAACGAGGAACAGGGTCAGGCGCAGTCGGAGGCTTATTACACATGCTTCGACATCATGCAGAAGTTTGGTCTGGGCAAGACGCAGGTTAGACGCTTTGCCGAGACCCACGGTGTGAGAATCAAGAAAGCCAAAGGCGGCAGAGCCAACCTCTATCTGAAAGCTGACTGGGACGCAGCACGGAAGAAAGCCGCGGAGAAGAGCTTTTGTGTGAAGGAGAAGAGAGAGTAATAGCGTGAATGTTGGTTCTATTCGCCATGCTTGTTAGAACCAATCCTGACAACCGCTTTCAATAACTACTGGTTTCAGACCTATGTACCCCGATTGTAGCTTTACTCCCTCTAACTTTGCAGAGCCATCCGAGAAAGATGTACCCCGATGTGGGGAAGCCCACAGAGATTCAAGGTTGACGATGATTGCAAGTGAATCATTGATACGGTTAATAGTATGATTTTCTTTGGAAATTCCATACTCGGAAGCCAACTTACGTTAAGATTGAGGTGTCGAGAGCCAATAATTTAGGAACGACCTAAACAAAGGACATACCTTTGCAGACGATTAAAGTCCCAAACCGCCCTTGACAGACGGAATAGGACAAACGGAAACAGACAGATGTAATAACAATATAAAACAAGAAGTATATGACAAACTTATGCACCAAGGTCACTGTGCGGAAGCGACCCATCAAGAACGGGCAGACCTCGCTCTATCTCGATTTCTACCCGCCCATCCGCAACCCAAAGACGGGGCGGTTGTCCCGGCGTGAGTATCTGGGATTCTACATCTACACGAACCCCACGGAGAAGTTTCAGCAGGAGTATAACCGCAGCATGCTCCAGAAGGCTGAGCTTATCAAGTGCCGCCGGACGGAATCCATCATCAATGAGGAGTTTGGATTTCTCGACCGCTCCAAAGGTCAGGAGAGTTTTATCGACTTCTTTCGTGAGCGCATGAATGCCACCACCAACAAGAACAACTGGGAAGCAGCCTTCAAACACTTCGTGAACTACGCTAACGGTGAGTGCCGCTTCTGTGACCTCTCCGTGCAGTACTGTCAGAAGTTTCTCGATTACCTGTTGTCGGAGAAGTGCTATCATCTGGGCAAGCCTATGATGGCCACCACCGCCAACAACCACTTCTGCAAACTGAAAACCACGCTCCGCATGGCATACGAGGACGGACATATCAAAGACAATATAGCCAAGAAACTTGTCAAGGCGAAAGGACGCGGCAACAAGCGTGAGTACATGACCAAGGAGGAACTTGTGCAGCTTGCCAAGGCTCCCTGCAAGAGTGATGTGCTGCGCCGTGCAGGACTTTTCTCTTGTTTGACTGGGCTTCGCCTCTCTGACTGCATCCTGCTCCAGTGGGAGAACATCAAGAAGTCGAGCGATGGCGGCTGGGTGATGGACATCACCACCAAGAAGACCAAGACGGATGCCATCCTGCCCATCAGCGAGGAAGCTCTGTCACTCTGCGGTGAGCGTAGCGAGGGACAGGTATTCAAGAAACTGACCCCCAATCTGGTTTCCGCTCACCTCAAAGACTGGATAAAGGCGGCTGGCATCACCAAGCATATCACATTCCACTGTTTCCGCCACACCTTTGCCACCTTGCAGCTGGCTGGCGGTACGGACATCTACACGGTTAGCAAACTGCTTACCCACAGCAATCTTGCCACCACCCAGATATATGCCGATGTGGTCAACGAGTTGAAGCGTGACGCATCCGAGCGCATATCATTGAGGGACGATACCAAGGAAACTGTCGTGCCAGAGAAAGTACAGAATGAAGAAACACTTGCTCATTGATATTTCTAACGAAAACAAATTCTAAATTCACATGGAAACTGTAACAAACAATCTTTCGTTCGACCAGCTGCCCAAGGCAGTTGGCGAACTTCTTAACAAGGTGGACTATGTGATTCGCCGCCTTGATGAACGGAAGGAGGACAGCACTCCTTCCACAATTGAGCCGGAAGACGTGATGATGTCAATGGATGAAGCCTGCCAGTTTGTCGGCAAGAAACGCTCCACCATGTACGCCCTCACTTCCGAACGGCGCATACCGTTCCGCAAGCGTGGCAACAAACTCTACTTCTTCAAGAAGGAACTGACCGACTGGATTCAAAGCGGTGGGGCTTACGACAAGCCCTATACGCTTTCCGAGCAGGAACAGGCAGAGTTTGATGCCCATCTGGAGCAGTTGCGTGAGAAGAAACGCAACAAGCCTGCAAGTATCAAGAAACCCAAAGAACAGAAGGAGGACAAGCATGGAGAACAACAATCTTGAGACATTGGAACGCAACGCCACCAATGCCGTCATCAGTTGGGCGAAATCCGACTTCGGCTACTTCTCTATGGAGAAGGTGGTCAATGAGTTTATAGAGGCTATCGGTGCCAACCGTGCCATCGACAACGACACGGAAGCCATCCGATTAGGTAGACGTGCTGCAGCACTGCGCATCAATGTCAACGCCATTCATGCCTTGAACAAAGACCAGGAGCAGAAGCTCAACACGGCTCTGATGAAGATTGCCGAGGTGGGCGTTCCACGTCAGAGCCGGGTTTTCCACCGCTAATGTAATCACCTAATTTGAGGTGGGACATCAAAGCCCACCTCTTCACCCTGTAAAACCCAGTTATATGAGATATACCAATATCCGTTACAGCACGATGCTCAACGACGCTCAGTTGGACTACCTGTCTGACGAGTGTCAGGACATCAACCGCATGATGTGCTTTAAGACCTTCCTGCGGATGGCTCTCATGGAGCCGACCAAAGTCAGCAATAAACATTTCTCAGCTGACCTACAGCCAGGCCAGTTCGAGGCTTCCAAGGTGGAGCTGGCTACCATTTGGCGATGCAACCGCAAGACCGCCACTCGCATTATCCGTGAGTTTAACCAGATGGGCATCCTCTCTTCTGAACCGTCAAACCGAACGACCATCCACACGTTGCGGTGTCTGTCTGTTTGGTTTACGGACCAGAGGATGGTCAAGAACAGTTTCTTTGTCAGCCACCCTGTTGTCAAGCCAATAGAGAGGCCGACAAGAACTGCCGCTCATGTCCCACCTGTGGCAAGCCCAGAATCAGACGAGGCAGACCAGTCTGTTTCGATAGATTCAGGTGAGACATCGGCGGTCAATCCTGCAAGAGACGATGGAAAGGCCATCCGTGCCACAAGTGGCAACATCGATGGCAATACCATGTCACCCGATACACAAACAGCAGCCGTGAAGGAGCAGCACACTGCACCTTCCTTTTCCCTGCTGTCTGATGATGGCAACAGCCAGTCTTCTTCTTTTGATAGAGCAGATAACTCTGATGTGGAAGAAGGTGCTGCCGTGGATCGTGACAAGCCCGAACCACCGCAGACCTATTCCGATGAAGTCCGGGCGTTGCCCGAATGTTCGACTGGAGGGAAATGAAATAGCAGCGAGAGCAGAGCCAAACTCGTTTGGACTATGCCGAGTCGCGATTGAATTGGAGCGAAGCTCAAAGGAATAGAGCAATCACCGATGGCAGACGAGCCGAGCGAGCAACCTGGGAGCAGTGAGCCGTAACGAGGTGCAAAGGGAATAAAGGCTTGCCGTTATTATAGCCCACTATAACTACACGCTGCGCTTTCGTAGTTGTGGGCTCTCCCGAGGGGCTTATGGCTTTGCCCTAAGAACCCACAAGGCGCTGCCCTTGACCCGCTCAGGACGCTGCCCCGAGACCTCGCTCAGGCGTTTCACTCCCGAGACCCTGGAGCAAAGAGTGACCCTCTCTTTGCAAACTCCGGTCAGTGGCTTCTGCCCCTAACAACCCTGAGCAGGAAGTGACTCTCTCCCTGCACCCTCCAATCAAGGCTCTGCCCCGATACCCCGACAACCAGTTATACAAATCATCCGCTAAAGCAGAAATATGGCAAAAATCGCAAAGGCATCTGAACACATCAAGCCGTGCAACATCGCACAGAGTGAGCGACACAACAGACGGGACGCAGACTACATCGCATCCCTCAATCCGGCCATGCTCTACATCCGCAGAGACCTGGCTCATCTGAATGACGTGTATGTCGCACCTGATATGGAGGGTGTCAGTCTTCAGCATCACCTTGACGAAATCCGCGTCATGGTGAAGCAGAAGACTGGCAGGGCGATGCAGGAGAAGGACGTGGAGTTTACCGACAAGAAAGGCAAGAAGCGTGTCCGTCAGGGATGCAGCCCCATCCGTGAAGGTGTGGTCAACATCAAGGCGGACACGACGATGGACGACCTGTTACGTTATACCCAAAGGGTAAACGAGAGGTGGGGCATCAGGGCTTTGCAGATTCATATCCACAAAGATGAAGGGCATTATGAGCAGGTGGAGGATCCTTCCTCATGGGAGCCGAACCTCCACGCTCATATCATCTGGGACTGGATGGACCACACCACAGGGAAGTCCTTCAAGCTCAATGCCGAGGACATGTCGGAAATGCAGGACATGGTAGCTGAGACATTGGCGATGGAGCGAGGCCAGAAAAAGGCCGATACTGGGGCTGACCATCTGGAGCGCAACGACTTCATCGTCCAGAAACAAGAGGAAAAGAAACGGCAGCTGCAGGAAGCAACAAAGAAAGCCATAGCCGAAAAGGAGGAAGCTGAGGAAAAGGCAGAGGAAGCGAAAGTCGCTATCACGACGATGCGTCAGGAACGGCAGCAACTCATTGAGGGCAACCGCACCAAGACGAATCAGAAGTTACAACTCGACCGTGAAATTCGCTCCAAGCAGGAACGCGCTCACTCCCTTGATGCCGACATCACGGAGAAGAACGACAAGGTGAGTGAACTTGACAAGAAGGAACGCGAGAAGGTCAGAGCCCTTTATCAGTTAGACCGCCAAGGTGACTGGCAGAACGGAATGTTCATGGCGTTATCTATCTATGCGGTCAGAGCCACAGACGGATTGCAGTTCTGCATCAAAGCCATTCAGGACTTTGCCTATTCAGGCTTCGGCTGTCGTGGCGGCAAGCATGGTGACATTTTCTGGGACAACGAGTCAACCGCCATCAAAAGCTTCATGGTGGCTTTCGCTGATATTACCGCTGCCACTCTGGAGCATATCGCATCATGGCTGGTGTGGCTGGCTGATAAGCTGGGCAAGTTCAATGATTACGAACTTCGGCGTGCTCATAATGAAGTCCAAAGCGTTGCCGAGGGGAAATATGACTGGCGAATTCAAAGGTACTCGAATGGAAAGGGAATCACGATGTGAAATTAAACTTGAGTTAGGAAGCAAGTTAAAATATATTCGTTTATTAAACGACAGTATGAATACAATTTGAGTCTATCAGTGACTTTATTCAGCTAACTTTACCACTCTAATACTTAGTTCATAAAGCAGATATAACGGAATTGTAACAAGAATTAAAGTCATTATGTCTGGAGGAGTAATAATAGCTGCTATAAACATAATGATAAGGAAAGCGTGTCGACGATAACGAGTAAGCATCCAAGATTCTACAAATCCTAGTTTTGACAAGAAAAAAGCAATTACTGGCAGTTGAAATACTAAACCCATAACCAGTGTCAATGATGTAAAAGTTGTTATATAACTATCAAGTGTGATTGTACTATGAACCCGTTCAGATACACTGTATGTACCGAGAAAGCGAAACGAAATTGGAAACAATAGGTAATATGTCATTAAGACACCAATAATAAAAAGCGCATAAATTATTACAGCAACCTGCACAGAGTAACGTCGCTCATTATCATAGAGAGCAGGAGAGATAAATCGGAATAACTCATACAAAATATATGGCGAAGCTCCTAACATGCCGAGGTATATTGCTGTTGTTATGTGTGTCATAAATTGACTACTTAAGTCGGTAGCAATCAAATCGACATGATACGGCTCAAAGTGAAAAGAGGGAAATCCTATCCATTGAATGAAATTTTCTATTGAGCGATATGAGATAAAATCCCATTCGCTTGGAGCAAGCAATATGCTCCAAGTCGTGTCCTTAAAACAAAACAAAACTATTGAAATTGCTGCTACGACAGCAATAATACGAAAAAGCATTCGACGGAACACTTCCAAGTGTCCGCCGAACGTTAATAGTTGGTTCTCATCCATTGACTCATTGTTAATCTTCTGAGTCGATTGAGCTGGACTTCCGTTTTTGGTGTTCTTTGGAATCTTCTTCTTTTGTCTCATCATCATTTGTCTGTTCTGTCATAGGTTCATTCATCCCCTTTTTGAAACTCTGAATGCCTTGCCCTAAACCTTTCATCATTTCTGGTAATTTTTTTCCACCAAAAAGTAATAAAGCCAGTCCACCTATTAGGAGCAGCTCTGTCGTGCCGATAAATAACAATTGTACAGCCATATATACTACTGAGTTACTAAAAAGATTTCACATGTATCAAAATTGATTTCCCAATTTCCTTCAGGGGATGATTCCCATTGATATTTCTCAGACATTTGGTCCCACCAAGATTGAAACTTTGTTCCTGTCTCACCCATGTCTTTAACAAGTTTTTCATACAACTCATCATTTTCTGGGGTTAGAATTTTAGCTAGCTCGTTAAGCCCATTACGACGTTCAAAGAGCGTCTGAATTTCATTTTTCTCAACAGTTGTAACCTGTCCTACTAATTTTCTATTCATTGCCATTTGTCTTTATTATCAAAGGGGTCTAAATAATCTATCTCTTTTATGTCCTCCTGCTCCGGCAGGAATGTTCCATACTTGCGTATATTCTCTAACAGAGCCTTGGAAGCATTACGCTCCAGATGTGCTACCACGCATTGCTCGTGACTCGGCGTATTCACCTCTAAAGTATTCTTGCGGTTCAGCCATATGCAGCGTTTGCATTGCCACGCATCACAATGGCGACAGATAGGAGCATAATCAAACTTGTAAAGCTGCTCGTTTTTGATGTTAAGTCCATGCTCTATGTCTCCGATGCTGTCAGTCTCTTCATCCAGATAGAAGGCTGGACAAACATAGAATTTACCATTTGGTGCCAGTGTGATGTTTGTATCACCTGCACCGCAATTGTTCATCTGCGATAGCATCATACGGTCGGTAAGCAGATTCAACTGAGGCGACTTGTCGTTAACATACAGCCTCTCTAAATTAGAGGATAAAGCAGAAAGCACCAGTTTATAGGTGTTAAAATCATCCTCAGTGAAAGTCTCTACATCAGTTATGACAACATTCAGCCTTTCCACCTTGTTCAATACTTCTTCTAACTCATTATAACGCGCAAACAGATCTTTTTTGCTTGTGCGCAACACTACAGGAATATCGTTTGGCAAATCAGATAGCTGCCACTTGTTCAGAATCAACACGTCGGCAGCATCTGCCAGTGGCTTTATCTTCGAATGGTCTATCTTCTCTATTACTTCGTTGTACTCCGTTGGCAACTCATAATCTGGATAGACAAACTGAATCATTAAGTTCTCCATCATGCCGAAGCGTATGCCCTTTCGTAATGTTTCCAAAGGCATCAGCCTGCGCTCCATCTTTGTGTTCTCGCAGTGACAATACGACGCGCTTGTGTCGTCTAATAATATAATAAAGTATTGCAGCATCAGCTCAACAGATTTCTGGTTTCAAGTCTTTCTTGTTCGCCTCAAACTCCTCACGTTTTCCTTCCAACTCCAACTTGCGATAGAGCTTATTCCAATAGTAGTTATTGGCACGCACGCGAGCCTTGTGCATCTTGCATATGGCTGTGGACCGTTGATAGATAGTGCTGGTCTCTGCGGCATCATAATTCTCACCTTGGCACCATGCGCAACCACTTGCAACTTCACAATTTATACATTCCTTTTTAGATTGTGTAAAACGATCCAAAACAAGAAATGGACGTAAAAGATTTTTGTTGATACCTTTTTTTATATCGCCTATTATTATAGGACGTTTGGCGCGTAAAGAATAAGCAGCAAAGCGTGTACAAGGATAAAAGTTTCCTTTCGCATCAACAGCTAACATCCTTCCTGCTCCACACCAATTTTGATTTTCAAGACTAATGTCCAAGGGCTTACCAATTGTTTCGCTAAAGAAAGAACAAGCATAATCTTCATAAAGATTATTTTCGATTATTGAATCTGCTAAATCTAACAGTTGCTCTTCAAATCGTTTGTCATCTTCATCTTTCCAAACGTCCTCAAACACGCAATTAATGTTAACCTCCTTTATGCCAAGAGAATAAAGATGAAGTACACTTTCTTTAATATAAGGGATATCCGCGCTGCTAATAGTTACTTTTGTACTCCCCATGGGGAATTGTTCTAACCACAAAGGGATATTCTTGACTACATCCTCATAAGAGCCTTTTTCTTCTGTCCCTATATTTTTGTAAATACGATTTAAATCATGTTTTCGCTTAGTGCCGTCAATAGTTATGCCTATTGATAAATGATTGTGATTCTTTTCAATAAATTTTTGAACCTTATTTGTGTGGTAATTTAGTCCATTTGTAGAAAATGCGAATCGGTACGAATTAAACCAATGATGATTAAGTCTGTACATTTCTGTTTTCAAGTAATCACATATTTTGTCAATGAGGTCAATTTCCAAAAATGGTTCGCCACCAATGAAATCCCAAATCACACTTTCTTCTTTAAAATCACTCTCATGTGCTAATATGTAATCAATAGCCTGCTTTGCTATCTCCCAGGGCATACGCTCTTTTGAGTTTTTCCCTACGAGATAGCAATACTTGCAAGCTAGCTGGCAGTCTTTGGTAACAATGAATGTAATGTTCTTCGCTACCTTTTCTTGCCATGGGCGTCTTGTTTCCATTTATTGAATTACCAAGAATACCCCTTTGACGAACCAGAACAGCTACCTGAGCATGAGCGAGCGCATTGCCCAGTACATTGTCCTTGACATCCACCTTTGCAACTGCCAGAGCACATCATTCTACATGTCGTGTAGCAAGACGAATTGCAGCCGGTGTCACAACCAAAACTGCAACTCATAGCAGCTTCTTCTGCAGCCTTCGCAATTGATGGCATACTAGAAAGTGCTACAGCAGCAAGAATAGGCAGAGCTCCTTTAGCTGCGTTTTTGAAAAACTCCCTTCGCGACTGGAGTTCCTCGTTTTTTTTGTTTTTCTGCATAATTTGTATACAAATTGCCTATAGACTTCCCGAGATTCGGCGTGATTTTTTAGGATGTAGGAGTCTTTACAGTATATGTACACATCCTTGCTCTTGGAATGCAAAGTTACTGCAAATTTCTTAAATCTACAAGAATTTTCTTTATTTGCTTATATAATTTATATTTTTTTAGTTTATCAATAGCGGTAATGCTAAGTTCTAATTGCAAATTCAATAGTTATGTTGTCGATGAATTACTAACTCTTACTGAAATCCAAAGGTTTCCAGCGAACGAGATACAACTGCGGTACAAGTAGCCGATTGTGGAGGCGAATTTCAGGCTATCCAAGAAGCACCCAAATCCACTTTTGTTGCCATCCAGACTTGACAAACACCAAAAACGATTGAAATTTGAGTGTTAATTAAATTTAACGATTTGTTAAAGGTTGTTTAGATTTTCATGCCTTGTTTTGCTTTGCAAAACCATAGAATTCTTACATTTTGCCAGCTGCAATTATTTGTACCTTTCAAAAATCAGCCATTTTTCATCAAGGCTGATTATCAGTGGTTTACGACTGCTTTTCAGACTTCCACATGAATGCAATATCATCGGAAGGGTATTGTGCAGTTGTGATTTTTACGACTTCGCTAACGATTTTTTTTAGATCAGCGTAATCAAATTCGCCGCTCATAAATGTCATGCCGCCAGCCTTTGAACAAATTACCCTCAAAACCAATGCGCGATGATTAGCCGCATTCAGGTCTCTAATCAAAAAACCGAAGTTGTTCTTCTTTCCAGACCTGTCTTTTATATCACAATCAGAAAGTCGATAACCTTTTATGGTTAATGTTTCTTTGTTGAACTTTGCCAAAGAGTCTTTAGGCACAATGTTTTGTCCTACAGCAGAGAATGTAGTTGCGAGGAACATCAAAAAAAAGATAAACTTTTTCATAATTAAATCATTAAGAGTTAAACATTTAAGAATTAAAAAACGATAATGCTTGCGGTGACGCCTGTTGTGTGTCCACCTTAATGTATCGACTTGTCATGAGCTGGTTGCTGTGTGACATAAATTGTGAAATCTCTGCCAGTGGTGCGCCCTTTTCAGCCAATATGGATGCGAATGTACGGCGTGCCGTGTGAGTACCAAGGAACTCGTACTTTGGTTTTTGTCTGCAATGCGACGTGATAGAAGATTGTAACAGGCTGGTCAATGCCACATTTTTGTGCCACACGCTTGATGATGCGGTTCTTGACGTTGAAATACTCCCTCTTTGGTTTGCGTGACAACAGGAGAGGGATTTTCTTGTGTACGGGCATTGTTGCGAGGACGTGAGTCTTTTGTGACACATAAGACAACATACCGTCTTGGATGTTCTTTTCAGACAATCCCTCCGTGTCACAGGCTCTTGCTCCACAATACGATTCAAGAAGAAATAGAGTGAGGCAGTCTTTTTCTGGCTGATGTCCAGGCTTAGTGCTCATAGTTGTAATGTTTTTGTGAATACTATTTGCCCCCATCAGTCTTGTTACGGGCTGACGGGTTGGAGTATGTTTGTCAATAGCAATTATCAATACGTCGGGCGATTTCATCCGCATCTTTACAGGTCACAAGGAATTTGTTGCCGAAAGCCTGAATCAAACCAAGTTGCTGCATTTGATGGTAGGCTTTGCTTACATCTTCCACGTCAAACCAATGCAGGAGATTTCCGAATGAACCGCTATTGAAATTTACGCAAATAAACGTGGCGTTCTTCTTCAAATCAGACAGTGGCGGTTCTGAAAGTTTGTATGACGGCTTGGGCAATTCTGCAAACACCGACTTTGGCGTATAACCTGCATAATCCCGTTTGATGCGACTGCATACAGACAATACATCATTCAGACTTGCATAAGCACACTGCATTCGTGTCACATCCGCACCCTGAAAGAAGAGCATATCGCCCTTGCCTGTCAGTTTCTCAGCGCCAACCTGGTCAAGCACCACACGACTGTCCATTCCCGTCGTTGTACGGAAGGCAATACGTGTTGGGAAATTCGCCTTGATGTCACCCGTCACAATGGTTGCAGAAGGGCGTTGAGTGGAGATAATCATGTGTATGCCGACTGCCCTCGCTTTCTGTGCGATA
>Ga0326511_10003703_pt1 | contig 12278 bp, 25 predicted proteins | sample 0_2496_0518_D_FD_203701 | JGI IMG/M metagenome (GOLD analysis project Ga0326511, IMG submission 203701) | Bovine rumen microbial communities from UC Davis, California, United States - 0_2496_0518 | ecosystem: Host-associated > Mammals > Digestive system > Stomach > Rumen | place: USA...
TCGTATGATTTGTTTCTTAAATGAAATGCCTAAAACAGAATCTGGTACAGCGGAATCTCGTGGAGGTGAAAAAGATGAAGTAGCTGCTATAACTTGGGTTAATAAAAATAATTATAATACTTTTACATGGGCATTTAATCATAAAGATACTATTAAAGAATATTTTGATAAAATAAGTATGCTTGAACATCAGTATAATACTGATAGTCTTAAAGTTAATTTACAATAATAAAATTATAGGGGAGAATCGCACGTAATGTGTGGTTCTCCCCTATTTTTTTTTCTTATTCCTTTTCTTTTAAAGGAGCTATAGTTTCCATCAATGGTTTCATAGTTTTTGTTACTGCAAAGGTGTTTGTAAAACAACCCCAAACTGTCCTATCTCCAAAAGCCGTTGTAACAATATTATTACCTAAACGTATAAAAGATTCAAAAGAGAAAGGTGTCCACTACATAAGAGGGCGACCTATACCATCCCAGGCAGCAAAATCAGATGCTGAACTTTTAACTGATAAAGCTAAGAGATTTAACATAGAAGCCTATAATCCTTTTTCAAAACTATTATATTCTCTAGCTTCTTTAGCTAAATCTTTTTCCCAATCTGCTAAAAAACCTCCGATAATACCACCTATAACAAAAAATGCCATAATATCATAGAATAACTATTTAAGATTATTTCTATAAGCACGCATTAAGTCTGGGTCATCTGCATTCCATTTTTCATTACAAGCCTAAGTAATTGCTTCTAATAATCCAGAACCTGTTTTACAGTTTTCGGTAAATGCACGAGCAATATCAGACAGAGTAACAATAATGCCTTCTTGCCACTAACCTTCCCATTGCATAACAGGATAACCTGTATTGTGGTCTACTAAAGGTTTATAAGTATCAGGATTACCATCAGTTACATCATAATATAAAAGTTTTCCTGCACTATTACGACGCTGTACCCAATGTCCTTGTACTTTTACACCTCCAGGAGCTAAGTATTGATTTTTCTTACCTGACCAATATGTTTTCATTTGCATAAACAAAGAACCTAAAAAAGTATAGTGAATTAGAGATTTCTTTTCATGTGAATAATAACCATAAATTAAATCACTAATAGATTTAATACTTTCCATTTCTATAGTAGTATAAGCACTTGGTAATTCAATTTTTGAAGCATCAAAACGATAATATGTACCATCTTCATTTTTAGTATTTTCTGTTTCAAATTGTTTAGCCATAGCTACATATAACATATATTCTTTATTATATTCTTCACCTTTAATATTGTGAGTAAGATGATAAAAACGTTTATCATTTTTTATGTTATATACTAATTTACCATCTTTAACAGTATAAGCATCCCAAGTACCATCTTCTATCATTTTAGCTACTAGAATTGTCATTCTATTATAATAGTCAGGACGGGAAGTAAATTTATATGCAAAATTATTAAAGTTAAATATACCATGTCTATCACTAGCAATATTTTTTGCATAGCTATTCATATCCATATCATTAATAGCATATAACTCATTTAATAATGATAATTTTGTAGGATTATCACTATGATGGAAAGCATCAGCATAAACAATTTTACCTGCTTTTAAAAAGTTTTTAAAAGTAAAAGCATTAGTACCATCAGGTTTTCTATAGATTAAAGATAAATCTACCCATAGACCTTGCAAAGTTTGATACAATCCCTATACTGGTGAAAAAGCTAAAGCCATAAAAGATGCTGCACTTTTAAGTTTACCTAAAAATGCTCTATTAGTAGTTTGAGCAATAGTTTCATCAATTGGTTCATTTTTCATCACAGCTTTTATATAATCTTTAGTATATTGTACATCCTATACATATTTAGTATTTTGTTCTTCCTCAGCAGAAACTGTTAAGTAAGTCATAGTAGCACGTACCATAGGCATAATTTCTTGAAGATTATCTTGCATAGAATAAGCTAAAGCATGTTTCATCATTAATGTTTCAAGATTAATTTCAAAATAACCTTTACCTTTTTCTTCAATAGCCTATAAACGTTTTTCAGTTTCCTCTCCATCAGTACGATTAAACATATTATTCATACTAAATAAAGAATCATCACCATTTAATTTTACAGATTCTTCTTCTGTAAATATACCTTCTGCTGTAGCACGCAACTCTTCCAGTGCTTTTTGAGGTTTTAAGTTTTCCATTTTATTCTTAAAAGATTCCCATAAACCTTCCATAGCCATATTAGAATTCATATCACCTCTAGCTAAAGGTAAGCGATAATAGCGTCTATCATTAGTTTTACGCCATCTTTCTAATGAACCTAATTGACCTTTCCAACGTGTTTTATTAATTTCTTCTAAAAAGAATTTAACAAATTTACGTTCACCAGGAGTCATTCCATTAGTTAAATCATCAGGATTTTTAAGTACTAAATCATTAGGTATAGTATCATCAATCATATGTTTATATAAAGTAGCTTGATTACCAATAGTACGTTCTGTTAACCATCCAAAATTTTGTGCCTTTTTCAGTTCTTCAACTGCTCTTCTAATTTTAGGTATTTTAGTACTTAATTCATTACGTACATTTTGATAACCTTCATTAACTACTTTAGTTAAAATATTTAATGTTTGTGAATCCAAGTTACCTGGGTTATCAATATAAGAACCATTTACACCTTTTAATAAAAGTGCACTAAGTGTTTTCTATTCAAGATATTTAGCATGGTCAGCAATTTGCTATCTAAAAGTCATACCTTTAAGTTCTCCTAAAGCTAAAGCACATTCATTATATAAACGAGTTTTGGCATCATTAGTACTTAAACTACTTTTTACTTCTTTAGCAGCACCAGCTTCTTGTAAAGCATGCATAATATTCTATAATTCCTATATTTTATCAGTATTATCTACTGCTTCATCAAGCTGAGATACTAAAACATCAAAACCTTCAATACTTTGTATTTCAGAATTTTGTGATAATGTTGTTATCATATCATTGCGTGCTAAATCTAAATAGTTACTAAATTTAATTTTACCATCTTTTATTCTATCATTAGTAATAGGTTTAAAGTCACGTAAACGTCTGTAACTATATAGTAACTCTTCATTTCTAGCAGACAATCCCTAACCATTATATGGAGAAATAACTTGTAATTTCCCCACAGACCAGTCACTAGAATCATTAAATAAACCTGTTAGTTTATTAATAAGTAACATAGTTTCAATCATTTCAATATTACCTTCAATACCTGCTAACATTAAAGAGTCTGCTTTAGCTTTCTCATGTAAGTCAGATTCGTGAGCATAAATTAAACTACTATGATTACGTAATTTAACTTTTTTGCCATTTTTATCAACCTATTTATAATGTTGAGCTTTAATATTTTTACCAGTAATTTTTAAAAAGTCTACCTAATTATTAAGAGTATTCTTCATAATAATAATACCTAAAGCATCTGCAATTTTACTATTATGAATTTGATAATAAGGTTGTGAATATTTAGAAACCATATCTCGAAACCAAGTAGTAGTACCATGTTCATCCATAAGATGCGAAGTCTTTACATACTTTAAAATTTCATTTACTTCTTTATCACGACCTTCAATACCAGCTTGAATAGCATCTTTAATAGCCTATAAAGTATATGGAGCATTCTTTTCCCATTTCTAATATAGTTTTAATACATTAATAGTTAAGCCTTCTTCAGTAGTAGATGTAATAGGTTTATTAGAACCTTTTGGTAAGTATTCATAGTATTTACCCTTTTTAACAAATGCACCTGCTTCATCTAATTCATTACGCACACTTTCTAATGTATATTCTTTAAGACGATGCTAATCTGGAAATAGATTTTGCATATCTTCTCGAATATTTTTTAAGCCGTCTTCAGTATCTACATCTGATAAAACGGCTACAGGTAAAAATGAATCAACATTATTAATAAGATTACTATTAGCATTAATTGCAGGTCTTAAATCCCTAAACATATTATTCTTATCATACTTAATATTTTTGTATGCAAACGTTGCTTTTTTAGCTGATTTATATTCAGTATCACCTGTATTTAAAGATTCTATAGCTTCATTCTTGTTAATAAGTTTAAAATCTTCTAATTGTACTGGAATAATTGAAATATCATTTTCATTACTTAAATTAATGCCAAATTTACGTAATAAACGATTATAAATTTCAAGCTAATACTGAAATCCATAAATTTTAGCAGAACTATATTTATAATATGGTTTAGGAGATGTTTTATAGTCAAAAACATGCATATTACCATCTCTATCAACTACAGCTAAGTCAATATAACCAATTAAATTTTCAACATTACCTGTTACTGAACCTAATTTACCTGAAATATGTAATTCTGGAAAGAAATCAATTTCACTACCATACTTATTGAAAAGATTCTATTTTAAATCGTTAGCAAATTTTAAGGTCTATTCAAGTACACCTACTGGGACCATTTGTAAATCAACCTTTTTCTTAATTAACTTAAGAAGTTCATCTTCTTCTAAAGTAAAATTATATGTAATATTTCCATTAGAATCTTTAGTATGTCCGAAATATGTTTCCATGATAGCATGCCAAGCAGTACCCATTTTACCTTGCGTATCCCATTTCTTTTCAAGAATTTTACACCACATTTCAGCTTCTTTAGAATCTAAAGCACGTGCTTTAGATTTATCTCCGTCAAAGATTAAATCTATTTCATCTTCGGAAAAAACTCCATTATCAGGGTCATTATTATAAAGTATTTGTAAATTCCTAGTACCTGGATTTGTCCATATAGATTTTCTATTTGCAAAGAAGTTTTCTTTAATAAAAATAGGAAATAAAGGATTTCCAGAAGAAGTTTTTAACAAAGATAAATATTTAGTAACACCCATATAAGGGAGTTTATAGTCTTCTAATGTATCACCATCAATGTATTCTACATCTTTATAATATCTACGTTTTAAGTCTGCAGTTTTCATTTCGATATTATTGGCAGCACGCATAGTTGTCAATGCCTCTGCTGTGCGAGAGAATACTAAATCTTTATAATCTGACATATAATCTGACTTTAATAATAAGAAATTATCTAAGTCAAATTCATTATCAAATTCATGTCCTTTAATTACATACTTACATTTCATTGGCAAATTTCTTTAAGTTCTTTATTTTTAAACATTTCTTCTTTTTTATTAGCTACTAAACGATTAAATCTAGCATCTGTTAAAGACCCTTGAAATGTATTATGCATAACAGAAGAATTAACCATACTACTTATCTATTTAAGTGATAATTCATATGGATTTTGAATACTTTTAACACTAAAAGAACCCATTAAAGCAGTATCTAAAACTCTATTAGTGTTATAAGCAATTTCATGCATTATATTTTCATCTAGATTATCTAAAGCACTAGTTTTTCCAGATAAATGTTTAGCTAATTCTGTAATAAAAATTTCTTCATTTAAATCATTCTAAGTTCTATTTGGATATGATTTAGCCATTTCATTATAGTACTTAAAATGCTAAGCCTATTCTACTGTTTGTACATAGAGTTCAGGGTTAGTATATTTCATAGAACCAAAAACTAAATGTAACATTTCGTGTAATGGGGAATCTATACTTGCATTATCTAAATTTAAATATATATCACCATTATATACAAATGCTTTAGCTGAAGTAGCATCAACTAAACCATTTAAATTTTCATCAGACATAATTGTCTCATTATCCACAGGGATAATTTGTACATCTAAGTAATCACTTAACTTAGTTAATATATCTCCAAGTACTACAAAATTATTAGAAGCATTTTGTTCAATAGTTTCTGAAGAATCCATTGGTAAAGAAGTTGGTTTCTTTTCAATTAAAACTAATGCTGTTTCTCTTAATGGAAGTACCTTAACTAATAAGTCTCGATGCATATCATTTAATTTCACCATAGCATCTTCAGGTGTTTGAGTATCTGTATATTCTAATAATTTATCTATTGTAGTAGAATTTTTACTTTCTAAACCTAATTCTTTACGTAAAAACTTTTCAGTACTAGCATTAGGAATTTCGTCAACATATGGAAAACGATTATACTTTTCCATATAAGAACTACTAATAGCATTAAGTAAAAATTCTGGAGTACCAGTGGCTCTCTTTAACCACTGATACTCTCTAGAATTTGTATTAATACATGCCATTAAAATGGATTTTTACAAGGATTTTTTAAATATTTATATAGTGATTTTAACGCCTTTTTATCAGGCAATATTTTAAAGCGTTCACTATTTGGTAATAATACACTCATAATAACATCATGTAAAAGTAATTTCTAATCACCCATATTTAATTTATAAGTATCTTTGTCAACACTAATTTCTGTAATATATCCCTTATTTACTTTAATAAACATAGTTTTATCCATATTATCTGAAGTTAAATTATCCTATTTATTAAAATTAACAGCTAAATTAACATCAATATTTTTAAAGTCTAAGTGATAATTATCTTTAGTGATTACAGTAGATAGCTTTACACTAGGGTCATAATTCTTACCATACTAATTTTTAGGTCCACTATTTAATAACTATTCTACAGATAAACCTGTTTCATCAGACATTTGTTCAAGTGTATCCTACATATCTTCAGTTAACGTATTGTTAACTCTCTATTCCATAAGAATACTAGAATAAGTTTCACCTGCTGTAGCCCAAACTTGACTCATTGAAGTTGTGTAAACACTACCTTTAAGTGTAGCCCAAAGTTTAACAGTTTCCATAGATATATTTTGATCTGTTAAAGATTCATGTCTATCAAAATAATTTTCATAAGCATAAAAATCTTTAATAAGACCTTTATCTTTAACATCACTAAATAAACCTGTTAAAGCTTGTTCGCCTGGAGCATTAAAATATGATACTAAATTATATAAAAAGAATAAATCTTGCAAATCATATTTATGGTCACCTACAAAATAATTACCAATATTTTCAAGACTCAACTTATTAAATTCATTTTTATATCGATTAAATAAGTCTATTTCCTCATCAGTACGAGGACTCATATTAATAGGTAAAGTATATGATAAAATATTAGTATGTGTAGGTGTACGTGAGAATATATTATTATCTAAATCCTAAATAAATTTATTATGTTCTAGACTATACATATATCCTTTACCATTATTACCTTCCTAAAGGTCAGGAATTACTCTTTGTTCCATCCAACGTTTAAATGTTGCTTTGCCATGATAAGTTCCTAAAGATATCATTAATGGAGATTGTCCTTCATGAGGTTGTAGTTTACCATCACTATCAAAATACTATTCGCCAGGTTGAATATAAAATACTAAAGGTTTACCTTTATTTTCGTCAACACGCATATTATCGTTATAACGTTTACTATTCATCCAGTTATCAGCAATGTAATTATTAACCATATTACCGATATTTGCGAAGACTTTAACTTTATCTTTTTTCTAAGTGATATTAAGTTCTTCACAAGCTCTTGACCCAAAATATTTAACTGCACGGTATTTAGAAGATATAACACTTTGTTCACCATCTAATAAAATAGCACTATTAATATACTATTTATATTGGTCAGCATAATTAAGCATACCTAATAAATTGTATGTAGATTTAATTTTATCATACATAGCAATATATTCTTCAGGCTCTTGTAATAATTTAGTTAAATCAATTTTAGTATTGCTAATTTCATTAATTTCCTATTTAGTAGCTTCGTCTAATTCTATACCTGTACGTTGACAAAATGTAAGATATTTTTTTGCTCTATCTTTAAGAATATTATGTAACTTATCAAGATAAGCTAACTAATCATTAACACCACTTTCTAGACCTTGATTGATATGAAGTAATTGACCAGCTAATTTTAATTCGTCTGCGCCATCAGCTAATTTAATTAAATCAATATATTCTTTTGACTAAGCTACTGTTTTATACTGTTGAATGTAATCCATACATAAATCAAATAAAGCCTAATCTTCAATACCTAAATTAATATCCATATTACGAGTACTATTTAAAGTATTAAATATTGCTTTATAAGGTATTTCAGCATTAGCTACAGCAACAATCATTTGTGGTAATCTTACTGTTTTAAGTAATTGATCACTAGGCAATTTAATTGCTTGCCGCTGACGAAGTAATTCTGCTTCATCTGTTTCAGTTTGAGGTAAAATTTCAATGCTTGCTGCTTTGTCTGCATCTTCTATAATATTACTATCAGCATCATAAAACTATACTTTCACTAAACCTAATTTTATTAAACGTTTCTTCATATTAATAACAGCTTTCATATGTAACTCTGAATGTGTTACATCATTTTTATCTAAGCTAACAAAACGATTAATACGTGTAGCAGGTCCATTTTCAAAATACTTAAATACTGAATTAATAGGCATGGCATTTTCTCCATTAAATGAATTACCATACATTAAGCGATTAATTTCAATAGCGGCAGGAGACATCATGATTTTAGCTAAATCATTAAAATCCATACCTAGAGTTACTCCATAAATATACATACCAAGCATATTTGTACTAGCATTTAATTTAGCTAAGGATAACTCTTTAGCATTATCAGTTGCCTATGAAAGTAATGCAGAAAGAATAATAGCAGCATCATGGTCATTATCTACAGATTTAAGAATATTTAGTATAGTTGCATTATCTAAGTCTTCTGCATGCTGCAACTTTTCCTAAATTTCTTCCCTAGTATAATGTTCTCTAACCTACCCATTTTCATCAATAATAGTATAAGGGTCTGAATTAGCCTAATAAGTATTTGCTAATGTTGTGTAAGGTTTACCTCCAATAGTGATACCTTTATGGTCAGCACCTAAAAGTAATTGCTATTTTTCTTCAGCAGTAGTATTAGGATTATTAAGTATTGCATTGTAATATAATGTTAATGCAAAGAATGATTTCATACCTACTGCACAAATACCTACACCTTTTTTACCAGTCTAGTTTTCAATAATAGCACGAATATTAACCATAAAATTTCCTGGAACTGCTTTAGCCTACTAACGAATAGCTTTTAGATCTGGATTATTTTTAGGATTAATAGGTTCTTTAACTAAATCAGTAGCTTTATCTACTGGAGTTTGAGCTTCAATTAAGTTAATAGGTGAGGCAATAATATCATACATCTAAGTTAATACGAAGTTTTTAGTAGCACCCTATAACTATTTTATATTCTTAGATTTAGTAAAATATAAATTATGACGATCAATTAACTTAGTTAATTCTAATGTCATATCCTTAGTAAGAGCTTTACCATTATAAGTAACACCTGTTAAACCATACTTATTAGCATATTCAATAAGTTTAGTTAATTCAGTTACTGCTTCAGGATTTTCTTTATATGTAATATCAATACTATTATATTTTTCTTGCTTTTTATTAATATGTTCACGTTGCCAAATATTAATAGTTTTAATATCAAATCCTGGTGCCTATTCTTTAGTAGTTTCTGCAATAGTTTGTCCTGTTGGGAAAGGAAAAGCATCACTAGCTTTTAATGTGAATATATCATGATAAGAAGCTAAAGGTGACCAATGAATTAATTTACCATTCTTATTTAAAGAGTAATTAGTAATAGTTACAGCATCAATATCATAATCAGAACCTTGCAACCAAATCTAAGAAGTAGATACAAAAGCTGTATTAGTATCATGGTTATCAAATCCAACAACTCTCATAGGCATAAATGACTACATAGATTGTGCAGGAATACGTGCTGCAACAATTTCTAGAGCTTTCTAAAATGAACTATGTAATTCTTTACCTAAAGTATTTAGATAATTATAAACACCAATATTATACTATTCTGATACAGTTCCAGATTTTAAATTAGCATTAATTTGTTGTGCCTCCTTATTATCTTCTGTAAGTTCCTCTCCTTCTGTGATTAAGGTAATATAATCATAAACCTATTTAGATTTATTTTCTAAGCTATAAATTTTATTATAAGCATCTATAAAATGCTCGTCAGAAATATGTAAAGTGCTATACTCTATACCTGAATTATTTAAATAATGGTCATATAATTTATCCTTTGTAGTTACAATAATTTCACTAGTAATACCAGATGAATTAGTATAAGAATAAACTCTATCATTTTTATTACCTAATTCATACATTTTTTCACCAGTTCTTGGGTCAATTCTCCAGTAATGATGTATTTTTTTACGTTTACCATTTACATTTTCAAAAACTGAGAAATCATGTACGACAATGTTTTTACTAGTTATTTTAGAATTTTTAAAGTTAAATGTTTCTGCATCTGCTATATAAGTATGCTTACCATTTAAATCTTTTAATTCTAAAGTATACATATTTTCTTCATCTACTTTTGTACCTAAATTCTTAATTAATTTTTTAGTAAAGAAATCAGGGTCCTCAAGTATTTCAGACAAAGTATCATATTCTTTTAAACCATAAGCAGTTTTAAATGTTTTAGGAAGAACAAGTTCATAAGGATTTTCACCTAGTTTTTCATACACATCGATAGTAATAGTATCACCATTATTATTCATTACATTTAAAGTACCATTACCTCGAGTAATTGTACTTAAATCACGTTGTACTTCACGTATTAACGCAATTTCTTCTTCCTTAGATAAATCACCTTCTGCTCTTCTTGTAAACAGTTTCTAAACAGAAGATAAATCCATTAATTGATAAGTATTTAAATCACCTTTTTGCACACCACCTTGAAAGAAAACATTATAATGACCTAAATCTCTACCTACTAAAACATTTTCTTTAACAGCAACTACTCTATTATTAGTATCATAACCCATTAAATTTCCTTTTTCATCATATTGGGCTTTGCCTCTAGCTATTTGACGTTTTAGTAAATTATAATCATGTATAGTTTTTAAAGTAAGATTATCTTTACTACCATCATCATAAGTAATAGTATAGGTTGTCTATAAATTAATATTGTGAGAATTAAAAGTTTCTTTAATTATTTTATGTTTTCTTGATGCTACATTACTCTTTAAAGCATTTACTTTATTAATGTCATCTGCTTTTGCAACAGTTCTTTCTCCAGTTACAACATTTAGTATTATATAATCGCCTGAAGTTATTTGCTCTGGGTCAGTAATTACATTTGCCTCATATAAATTAGGTAATTGCTCTTGATAAGCTTCTAATTCTTTTGGAGCCCACTATTCAAGTTTTTTACCTCCATAGAGTTTCATAATACCATGAGAAGGTACCAACATAGAAAGTACACCATCAATTTTTAATTTAATAGCTGCTCTAGTAATAGTAGTACTTAAAATAGAAGATAGACGATTATAAATAGAACCATCACTATAAGGTAAAATATCCTTTTCTTTAAATGTTAAAGTTTTACCAGCTTTAGCAGCAATTATTAATTTATTAGCAATTTTCTAAATTAAATCTCCTTTACGACTATCATGAACAAGAGCATCTACAATAGTATCTACTACTGTTTCTGTAAAGTTCTCTAGAGCTTCTTCAGAATTATCAGTAGCTTCAAGTACTTCTTTAAAAGCATCCATTTCTTGTTCAACACCTAAACGAGCTAATGAAGCTAGACCTTGATATAATTTACTTGCTTTATCAAAAGTATAACCTCTTGAAATACAAGAAGAAATTACCTAGGTCATTAATGATACCTCTTCAGCATCTGCATGATGCTCTTTATCAAGCTGAATACCTGCTTGGTACATGTGAATCTTCATGAAATTTAAATATTGTTCATTATCACCGTCAACCTAGCTATACCATTCATTACCATTAATATTTCCAGCACCCTATTTTACAGCACCAGCAGTTGGCATATAATGAATATCACTATGTTTTAATACTTGATAAATATCATCCTAAGTTCTAATATCCTTACTTTTCTTCACACCTACTTTATTCATGCAGTTAACTACAGCCTTTATAGACCATTCAGAAGGTACATAAGTATGATTTTCAGCATCTTCATCAACTACCCAAGCTCCTCCAAATAAATGCCATAAAGCATAATTAGAGTCAACTTTCATAACATCTGTTACCTTTACATTAGGGTCATTATCATTAATACGTACTCGTTCGTAAGTGTTATCTCCTTTATAGGTAATTGAAACCACTTCCCAAATATTACTTAATCCAGTTGCAGGAGTTTTAATATGACCTCCTTCAATAGAAGCTACATTATCAAGTGGATAAGTAGTAGTTTTTTCATCATATTTTAAACCTACAGGCATTGCTATTTTAAATAAACCTGTAGTACTATCATTTTCGTTATGCAGATTAATAG
>Ga0326511_10003705_pt1 | contig 12275 bp, 20 predicted proteins | sample 0_2496_0518_D_FD_203701 | JGI IMG/M metagenome (GOLD analysis project Ga0326511, IMG submission 203701) | Bovine rumen microbial communities from UC Davis, California, United States - 0_2496_0518 | ecosystem: Host-associated > Mammals > Digestive system > Stomach > Rumen | place: USA...
TCTTGTCACCTTGGGGCCTTATAATACTTGCGTCTCTGCTGCTGATATCTATTGGCATATTGCTGATATCACTTGCAGTTAAGAAGCTTGTCGACTATGTAGTTGATGACTTAGGACCTATTATAAAAGAGAAGCTCAAGATGATAAATCCTGAGGCTTTGAACAACTTTCTTGACAAAGTTTCAAAGTTCATCGATGTGTTCTCAAGCATCTTAGCTGGTGCATTTGCTCCACTTATTGCAATTGGAACTATAATCAAGAATGCTATTGGACCAATTGGAAAAGTCATAGCAAAGATTGCAGAAGTGCTAGGCAAGATACTTGTTCCAGTGATAGAAGCAATAGGCGAAGTAATAATGATTCTTATGAAGCCTATACTTCTTCTTTTGAAGGTAGTTGCTCTTGCAATACAAAAGATATTAATGGTCATGATGCCAATCATTGAAGCTGTGCTTAACTTGATTGTGCAGATATATAAGTATGTCATTGCACCATTGATAAAGCTTGTTATTGCTGTAATAGTTCCAATATTAAAAATAATTGGTGCATTAATTAATGGTGTAATAAAGATTGTTAAACCAATATTTGATCTTATAATGGCTGTTATAATGCCAGCTATTGACATAATAGTCGCAATAGTCAAAGGCATAATAGCTGTAGTCAAGCCAATAGTTGACTTCTTGATGGTAGTCCTTAAAGCTGCAATAGACATCATTGTTGCAGTAGTCCAAGCTATAATGGCAATAGTTCAACCTATACTTGATGTCATAATTGGTGTCATCAAGGTTGTAGTTCTTGGAATACAAGCTGCAGTCAAAGTCATTCAGAAGATAGTTGGATTTGTGCGAAAGATAATACGTAAGATCTTCAATGCTTTCATGCATCCTATCAAGTTTGTTACAAGCATAATAAAAGGAATTGGCAACTGGTTAGCTAAGTTTGCTGACTTTGAGATTGGTTTTTGGAAGTTCAAGTTCAAGCCATTGAGCTTCTTGAAAGGCTTGAAGTCTGATGACACTGGCGCAAGTGATGATGAAGAAGAGGAAGAGAAAGACACTGAAGATGAAGGCAAGAAAGAAGTCCAAGATAAGCTAAAAGAGTAGATTGAAGAGCTCAATAAAAAGATGGAGCTCTAGATACAAAATCTTGACAAGTTTAAGCAGCAGTTTGACAATGCAATGTCAGTGGCAAAGCCATTTTCAATGTATATGTTCCATAGATCACGCTTGAATGCAAAGATACTTGACAGCCAAGTAGTTCCATAGCTTGAAGAAATATATGATGTAGTTGCACATTCTAGCGGCAGAGTAATTCTTGAAGCAATTGAAGAGGTAAAAAACACTGCAGTTTAGACAGCAGACACAATTGAACTTCATACTGAATAGCTAGAAGAAATAGAAGCTGTATTGAATGAACGTACTGATAGCATAATAAGTATGCTAGAAAAAACTTCAACAATTGATGCAGTATTAGAAAAGCTTGCTAATATTGTTGATTTAGTGAAAGACTAGTTCAATGATATAATAGACAGACTTGATGATATTGTTGATGAGCTTAAATATTGCAATAAGTACTAGGCTGCTACATTTGGTGGTGGAAAGTTTAAGAGCTTATTTGATACGATAAAGTCAATAAAGAAGAAGACATTTGACATAGCTAAGAAGCCATTGAGTGTCTTAAGCAAAGTCAAAGGCAAAGTCTTAAATAAAGCTAAGAAGCCATTGAGTGTCTTAAGCAAAGTCAAAGGCAAAGTCTTAAATAAAGCTAAGAAGCCATTGAGTGTCTTAAGCAAAGTCAAAGGCAAAGTCTTAAATAAAGCTAAGAGCACACAAACTAGTGTTTTCAACAAAGCAAAGTCTATGTTCAACTTTGGAAAGAAAGTAGCTGGAAAAGCTGCTTCAGCTGCTAAGACTGTATTTAAGTTTACACCATTAGGTTTTGCTGCAAATATTGCTGCAAAGGTCACAAAATCTGTCGCAGACAAAGTCAAGAAGACTGATGCATCAAAAACTAGCACTAAAAAAACTACTAAGACTGTCAAATCTGCATTTTACAATCCAAAAAAGAAGAACTATACAACTGAAGAGAAAAGCATATTTGCTGCAGCTCAGAAGTTCATGTTTGGAAAGATGTCATCTGAAGCTAAGCAGACTATAGCGCCACCAAAAACAGACATCAAGATTGCGCCATAGTCAGTTCAAACATAGTTCTAGCCAATACAAAGCGTAAGTTCTGCAAATAGCAACAAGATGAAAAATGTTGCTAGTGACCTTGAAGACATCAAAGCTGAGGAAGCTTCTAGCAGAAAAGACAAAGACATAACTAATATTGACTTGAAAAACTTCTTGACTGCTATGTTTGAGAACATAGATGAAAACTTCTTCCAGATAAACAAGAAGCTTGATGAGCCAAACTTGATGCCAATGCCTATGACTATGAATATAAACAACCAAGCATTATTAGGAGCAAATTGATATGGGATGTTGTGGTGGTAGTGTTTCATTTTTAAGAATTCCTGGAAACATAAAACAGGATTTTGCACCATTTTAGGCTACACCAGGTGGCGGCCTGCAAAAATTTACATTTAAGAATAGCAGAAAGCCATAGCCAGCATGCCATATAAACATGGTGCCATCTTCAATTTCACGCAATACAATGCTTTTCAATAATGACTTGTCATTTAAGAATTAGAAGATAGCTTAGAAATTTGAAAACATACTTGACTTGCTTCCTAGCATAACTATTCGTGAATATCTTCCAGACACAAAACTTGACTAGTCATTGAACTTTTTCTAGGACATGTACACTAACATATTCAAAGGCCATTAGAAGAAAGAGCATCAAGATGCAGGAAATGAGACTACAGATACTGCATAGAAGTCAGAAGACTTGACTAATAAATTGCAAAAAGTCGTCAATGCAATCATGAAGAAGATTGATGATGAAGGATGGCTTAGACAAATTGCAAAAGATGATGCTGATGGAAAGCTAGGTGGAAGAGGAAAAAAGTATACAAGCATAGTTAAGTTTCCATTTTTCTTGTACTATAGGCTGCAATCATGCATGACAACAAATATCTATGAATTGCCATGTGTGCCAGCTAATAATGCTATGTACAGCTCAAATGGCCATCCAGGATGGGATGGAGCAAATGGTATGCGTCTATTGCCAAATTTTGCTAAGAATATTCCTGTTCTAGGTAAAATGCTTGATACTTTGTTTGGAAATTTAGGAATAAACTTTACGCCGTGGTGGGATGCTGAAAGCGGCACTAAGACGCCGGCACCAGAGATTGAGTTGAAATTCTCTTTGTTCAATGATTCACGAGACGCGGCACTTGCAAACTTTATCTTTGTGCAGACTATAATTGCACATTGCAGATGGATTTAGTATGGCATAATGCAGCATTCATCTGCATTGTATGATGTTTCACTTGCTGGAATTGGAAAATTGTATGCATGCATGGGAAGCTTTGATATCCAGTATAAAGGAACACTGCGCACTCCAAGCAGCTCTTTGCTTGGAGAAATATAGAACAAAGTTGGATCAAGATATCCTAATAAAGAAGCTATTGCAAATGAAAGAACTATAAAGATACCCGATGTATATGATGTGTCTATGAAGTTTTAGTCAGTGCTTCCATAGAACTTTAACACATTCATATTCAACTTTACGCAGAATGACTTGATGAACATGAGTAAAGATGATGTTAAACAAAAGTCTGGATTCACTAGACTTACTAAAGCAATTGAAGAACTTAAAGAACTTGCAACAGGACTATGGTAATATAATTATGACACTTGCATAGCTATATAATGAAAGTGATGCATCATTGCTTAAGTCACTAGATCTTAAGATAACAGATTTTGAGAATGGTTTGAATGTCTATCAAGACAATAGAGGAAACTGGTTCTACAATTTGAACTAGACTACTAAGTTTGAGATAGATGAGTCACTATTGCTAGAGTACACTTGTACATATGACAGCCATTGGCCATTGATTGCGTATAATATATATGGATCTGCACGTTTAGCATGGATGCTTATGCGTTTGAACAACGTGACAACAGCTAATGTATTCTAGCCTATATTTGCTGGTTAGAAGATAAAGTACATAGATAAAGCATATCTTCGTACAATAATAAATTCATTTTAGGATTACAATAAGTAATGGGAAGTTTTAATACATCAGCCTTTCAGCATAATGGACGCAGATACAACTTTACTGCTGTTCTATGGTGGGACAAGAGTGACCCTAAGAAGTCAACTGCTCTTGACAACAACCATATAAACAGCTTTATGTACACTAATGAAATAAATACATTGTATCTCAAAGGCTATGTAGAGTATACTGACACTCGTGGTCTAATTGACAGGATTCTTGACAAGTAGTTCTCATATCTTGAAGTAAACTTCTATGAGATTGACGTAAACAGTGACAAAGACTATGCTATTGAGACACCAAGCAAGACTCATGTGCTATACCATATGTTTTATGTAAACAGTGTTGAGATTCTTGACAGACATGAGAATGAGATAAAGTATAGGTTGAACTTGATGTCATATTTCTGGTTTTAGTGTAATTCAAAGATAGAATATTCAAACTATAATACACAGAAAGAAGATATAGTTAACATAATACGAGGAGTATTGTCTTATGTTGGTTTAAAGCCAAATCCAAAGACATTTGATTTAGTCAAATCAGATGTTAAGATAAATTTCTTAGCTGGCGCTAATGATACAGTAGCTACTTCTATTGCATATTTGCTGAATAAGATGTACTACTACCACGACCGCATTCCTTAGCTTCAGTATCTCATATACAATGAGCATACAGATAAGTATGAGATGTTTGATGTCATGAACTAGAAGACATGGTTCAATATGTATGAGATGCCAGTGACATTTTTTAAGAACTAGATTGAGTACATGACAGTTGATGGTGGTCTCAATTTTGCTTCAGTTGTAAAGTTTCCAAGAACATCACAACATACAATGATAAACAATGTCAAATATTATGACTTTGACTTTGAGAAGAACTACATCACTGATGAGTCAATTGGAAACAAGACTATACAGAAGTTCTACAACACATTCTACAATACTGGAGAATATGACAAGAACTTGAAAGGTTTATTCAAGCTTGTTGACCAAGAGTTAATGTTCAATAGATATAGTACATATTGGAACAACACTGACTAGAATTTAGGAATAAATCTTTATAATGAGATGATTGACAACTACACATCTGGAAACACATTAGTAGTCAATGCACCAGGAAACATACTTAGAAAACCAGGATGCTTAGTCAACATATCTATTGATCGTGATGTGAAGAATGATACTGGTGATGATGATAATGATGACACACAAGACATCTTGAACTAGTATAGAGCATATGAAGGCCGTTGGTTTGTTACAAAAGTACAGACATTTTTAGACTTACGCCAGATGAAATATACTTAGAACATAATATGCTGCAGAAACTTCTTGATGAAACAAGGACAGATGTGTGGTGGTGGCTAATATAAGCTAGCAATTGTTCTAAGCTATTGCTATAGTACTGCATATTTATGAAAAGTAAATATGCATATATAAATCAGTGTAGAAGTACTATGGCAGACGACAAGACAGATGACAAGAAAGCTCAAGCAGAAGCAGCTAAGAAAGAAGAAGAGGAAGCAAACCGCGAGCCTGCGGTTGTTTGTACTTTGAATCTTAGGCAGATTTTAGTTGCTTTGCATGAGAAAGCTCTTAAAGAGATAGGAAAAGGCGATCTTACTGTATAGAACAGTGCAATTGAAGGCGAAGGTGGAAAAGACGCTAAGTTCTATGGAGCAGGAGAGCATCTTATTGCAGCTATACCTCGCGATCAAAAAGGAATTGCTAACAACAAAGTTGACAAGAAAGCTGCAGCTGCAGTGCTAGCAGACTATGTCTAGTGGTTTGTTGGTCCTGACTTGAAAGCTAAGGTCACTGAGAATGTGCTTAAGCCACTTGAGGATGGAGCTGAAGGAAAAGTTGTCGACAACCATAAGAAGAAAGATGACATTGAGAAGTCAAAAGCTGACAAGCTTGCTGGCCAGAAGTACAAAGAAAGCACAATATATGTTCCATCATTCAGCTAGTATCTTTTGCTAGAAGCAGACCCTTCAAAAGTTGGCGAAGATCCAGAAGGCGATGACCAAGAAGACGTTGATGCAAAGAATGATGCGACAGATGCAGCAGCTGAGAATGCTGATGCAGGAAAAGTTGATTCAAATGACAAAGAAAAAAAGCAGCCAGAGAACAAAGATGGTACTGCTCAAGGATGGTATGTCAATTACAGGCTGACAATTCCAGGATAGAAAGAGCATCCAATAGCTGATGCTATGAAAAAGTTTGGTAAAGACTTGCTTAAAGCTATTGGTGTAAAGTTTACAAGCTTATTCGGTGGAGCAGATGGAAAGGTCCATACACTTGGTGACTTGGCAGATGGTCTTGATGCAATCTTTGGCAAAATGGATGCAACTGAGTTTGAGACTGAATTCAATAATGAGATGAAGACGCGCATGAAAGCTACAGATGCGCAAGCTAAAGTTTGGGACACTAAGACTATTCTCAAGTATTTGAAGAAAGATGTTGGCAAGCATAAAGCGTAGATTGCTCCAGTACAATATGCGCTCTGCGTAAGAGTTGACAAGCGTGATAAAAGCTATAAGCTATTCAATGAAGATGCAATAGCTAATATGGCTAATGCAGCGATAAAAGGTGCCATGCGTGGCATTATGAAGAAGATAAAGTATGGTGTCAAAGCAAAAGATGTCATTCTTGTCAATAACTATGAAGACAATAAGAAAGATAAAGAAGACAATAAGTATACAGACAGTGACAAAGCAGCTGGAGCAGTGTCAGACAGCTAGAAGACATTTAGCAAGAAACCATTAATTGTTGAGACAAAGAAATATGTCAAGAAAGAGCATAAGCTTGACTTAGCTGACATTGCCAAAGAGAACATTGAAGCTAATGTTTGTGAGTCATTTGACAGCTTACTTGAGTCGTTGTTGAATGGCAACAACTTGCTTATGTCAATGTTTGATGAGCTTGATGAAAGCTTACTACTTGAAGGCCATTCTAAAGAACAGCTTGAAGTAGAGAAGTAGATTGACAGAATTGGTGTAAAGAACATCATAAACAATGTTGACTAGCTTCGTAAGAACTATCTTGAGCATTTGACTAAAGTCAAAGCTGCTAACAAAGACAACAAGTATGTTCAGAAGATTCTTGTCAACTCAAAGAACTGGATAAGCAAAGAGTTCATTGGCAAGTTGCGTGATTAGAATGATGCAACAGAAGATGACATCAAGAAGATGCTTAAAGACTGCTCAGGACGTGTTGGAAAGACTGATGACATAAGATTTGAGCTGCAAGCTCTGCTAGATGCAATGAAGACTCTTCCAGACAATGAAGAGAAGAAAGATGAAGAGAAGGATGATGGCGAGCAGATTGCAATAACGTTCAAAGATGTAGATGACCCAAGTGAGTTGTCAGATCCTGAGTCACCATCTGATGAGGACCATGAGAAGTACAAAGCAGTTGGTGATCCATTGAAGCTTGTACCAGGTGAGGATGTCAAGATTCCAGAGATAAAGAACAAAGGTGATAATGGTGAATGGGAGTTCATGGGATTTGATCCAGATCCAGAGAACATGGAAGAGACCGGTGACACTTATGCTACATACATGAAGAATGGTCCTGACACTGTCACAATCACATTCTATGATGCAGATCCTGAAACTGGAGAGAAGCTTGATGAGCCACTTGGTGAGCCAATCAAGATAGAGTCTGGCACAGCTATAAATGCTAGTGATGAAGCTCAGAAAGCTTTTGAAGAGTACAACAAGAAGCTGTCTGAAGACAAGAAGGAAGGCTTCATATTCAAAGGCTGGAATCCAGATGCAAGCACTAAAGTGTCAGAAGACACTGATGTCGTAGCTAAGTACATTGAAGAAGACGAGAAAGATACTAAATACACAGTGATGTTCTAGTATGCTCCTGACCAAGAGAAGAAAGACGACACTGAAGTCATACAAGTAGATGGAAAAGACGATCAAGAAGTTCTAGCAGGTGAGAAAGCAGAGCGTCCTGAGCCACCAAAGATTGATGGCTACACATTCAAAGACTGGGGCGATGCTGAAGAGAATCTTGACAATGTGCAAGATGACATTGTCGCTGTAGCTGAATACACTAAAGAAGTTAAGATAATTCCAAAAGCACCAAAAGACCCATCTGCTCCTGACAAAGATCTTGAGCCATTTGGTGATGCAATCACTTATGAGTCAGGCAAAGACATAGCTAAAGAGCTGCCTGAACCACCAGAGAAAAAAGGCTGGAAGCCAACCGGCAAGTGGAATCCTGACCCTAAGACTATCAAAGATCCTGAAGAAGATGTTGACATAGTGCCTGAATATGAGAAGGGTGAAGCTATAAAGATAATTCCAAAAGCTCCAAAAGACCCAGCTGCACCAGACAAGGACCTTGAACCATTCGGAGATCCAATTGAGTTCACTACACCTGAAGACCTTGAGAAGAAGCTGCCAGATCCACCTGATAAAGAAGGATGGAAGCCAACTGGCAAGTGGAAGCCAGACCCTACGGAAATAAAAGATCCTAAGAAAGACATTGACATTGTACCAGAATATGAGAAAGCTGGAGAAGAACAAGAATCTGACAAGAACTTTGTCATAAAAGTCATTGACACTAAAGACAGTGAAGATCCAGATGACAGCCGAAATGATGAAGAGATTGCTCAGCTTCAAGTTGTAGATGGAAAGTTTGAGATAGATGATCTCAAAGAGATGCAATAGTCACTTGACAAAGACAAGGATGCAGATAAGCTTAAGACAGTTGAAGATGCTTTGAAGCATAACGAAGAAGCAGTAAAGCAAATTGAAAATATTGCTTAGCTTGAAAAGAAACATGAGCCATATAAATTCCAGAAGTGGGAATACAAGCTTGGCGACAAGACATATGACACTGTTGAAGAGCTTATCCAAGAATGGACTCCTGATGCAGGTGATGCAACAGCTAAGCCAATATTTAACAACGACATGAAAGCTAAACATACTGATCTTGACTTCTACATTCTTCCTATGAAGGGCTTGAAAGACAAAGAGAAGAAAAGCTCAGACAGTAAGTAATAAGATGTAAGTTGTATGAAAGGTTGTAAGTAAATGGCAGATTTCAATCCAATATTTGAAGTGCATGCAGGAAAGATTCTTGCAAAGCTTCATCTTGCAGGACAGCAGCAAGCAAACAACTCTGTTGTCATAAACACTGCAATAAAGAATCCTGTTGACAAAGCAGATCCGCAGAATCCTGGTAAGACTGAGTTTGACTTAGAGAACAAGTCTGGTGAATACCAGCTTGCTATAATTCGTCCACTCATATATCAAGTGCCAATTGACTTAGAGAAGAACAAGAACTTGCAGAAGCTCTTCCAAGACCTTGAGAAAGCTAAAGAGAAAGCTGGTAAAGATAAAGAGAAAGAAGAGAAGAAAGAAGGCAAAGAAGGCGACAAGAAAGAAGACGCTCATGCAGATGAGAGCTTGACTGCTAAGACTAAAGACAAAGATGACAAAACAAATGAAAGTATGCAGTCAAGAAAGAGCCTCATGAGACTTCTGTTTGAAGATGTTGATGATGGAGATGACATTGAAGACAGAGAAGAAGATGATAAAGATGATGGCAAAAAGAAAGAAGTCGATCCAGAAGTCAAGAAGATACAAGATGCTATACTAAAAGAGTTTGAGTCATATACTAAAGACAAGAATTCATTCAAGCATGGTGAGTATGAAGCAGATGAAGAAGACTTTGAAGCTTCTGTCAAGTCATTTAAGCAAGCAATATAGGATGAAAACAAAGGCCGCCAAGACGACAAAGAGAAAGCTAAGGACGAACTTAAGAAGAATGCAACAGAAGACATGTTCACTTATTTCACAACATTTGCAGGAAAAGACAACGCTAAGAAGATAAATCCAAAAGAGATTGTCTTGAAGAATGCAGATGCAGATGGAAAAGAAGCAGACTCTGCTTCAAAGTTTGACAAGATAAAAGACTACAAGATAGAAGTAGCTGACGTTGATGAAGCGATAAAGAAAGCTGAAGAACAGATACAAGAGAAGAAGCCAAATGATTGGATGAAGCATAATGTTGCATTGATAGTTGGCTACAAAGTAGACATAGATTGACAAGGAAAACAATATGAGTGAATTAACATCAATACAGTCATTGCCAGCAAAGCAGATATCATAGCTGACAGAGACTATTAGCTTAGGCGGCAGTGACTATTTGCCAGTAAATGTTTGGATGCCAACTATTGGACATAAGCTTACTAAGAAAGTTAGCTTAGCTAATTTAGCTTAGAACATAATAGATAAGTATGTAAAACCATAGTTGTCAGATGACTATTGCTTATCAGCTTTGGCACATGAAACTATGGAGACATTGTTAGCTGCATGTATGGATGAACATCATGCAAATCATAGTGGCTTAAGCAATATGAGCTTAGCATTAAGTGCGCTTGAAGATCTTAATCTTGGAGATTTGTCAAGTACAAATTTAGCTGATTTGCATCTTGAGCGGTTTGCTGAAAAGCACTATGCTACTGGTTCATTTATCACTTAGCCAAATGAATATATAAATGGCATAGTTCAGCTAAATGGCAAGATTACTCAAATACATACTGGCAATTTTGCAGATGCTGTACCTATTGACTCTGCTATTGATGCTACATCATAGCATGCTGTATAGAATGCTGTTGTAAAAGCTGAACTTGATAAGAAAGTCACTGCTAATGATGTAAATGCCTCATTTTCACCACTTGAAGGAAGATATGTAGCTGGCTTGACACAAGTAAATGGAAAAATAACAGCATTGCATACATACTAGTTGCCAAAACAGCCAATTGACAGTGTTCTTGACTCTAACTCAAAGAATCCAGTTGAAAATAGAGTGGTAAAATCTGCAATTGAAAGTTTAGGCTCAAAACTTGAGTCAGATGTAGATGCTGCATATGTCAAGCTGGCTGATGCAAATGCATATTTCAAAGCTCCAGCTGGAAAGTTCATAACTGCTATTAGACAGACAAATGGAAAAATTGTTGGAATAGAGACTAGTGACTTTGATAGCTTGTTTGCAAATCTTGAGAAGAAGATAAACAATTTGATTGCATAGTATGAAAGCAAGATAGCATCGCTAGAAGCAGACATTGACAAGAAGTACTTGAAACTTGACTATGCACCTCGTTAGACAGTCACTGGTCCAATAGTATTCAACAGTAAGATTTCTGGAAGTATAACTAATGCAGACAAAGCAGAGAAAGCAAACTGGTCATAAGATATGAAAAAGGCTTGAGTATATGGCAAACAAAGTAATAGAGTTGACGTCTGATGTAAAGCCAATCACTGGACTTGAAGTTTATAGAGACATTTCAATGAAAGCTGATTTGAACTAGGCTAATATTCTTAAGTCATATAGAGAAGTTGTGCCATTAATTGAGTTGTCAGGCTGCCATACTGATAGTGGAGAAATAGACAGCACATTGTCTGACTATATGATACAAGGAGAAATATCTGCACTAGATTTTGTCAAGCTAGGTTTTAACATAAAAGCTCAAATATCAGATACTTATTATGTAGAAGAATATGGTCAAGATTTTGAAGATTTCACTTAGTATTTGTGGACAGAGGAAAATTCTGCATCATAGACTTCTACTACAGACAAGAATCTTGTAGAAATTGAAGGAGCACCATATAAGAAAGTGCTTATTTTGAAAGATGATGGACAAGTCAGTGCTCTTGCAAATTGGAGAGAACGTTAGATGTGGAATCCATATAAACTTGCAAAGCTTGTCAATGTCTAGGCAGTATTCAATAGCATTCATAATATTTTTACATGGACACCAGGTGAAAGAATTCTAAATCCTGAGTTCGGAAATAATTTGAAGAAGTATCTGTATGAAGGAATAAATGAATTTACAGCTGAGTCTATTACTGCTGAAATACGTCGTTGCATTAATGAGTATGAGCCTCGCGCGCATATAGTTAGTATCAACAATGTGTCAAACATAAATGACACTGAGAATAATACTATTTAGATAGACATTGTATTCACAATACCAAGTTTGTCAAGAGAATAGTTTATCTATAGCTATACATATAAGTATAACAACAATGAATGATTCTAGAAAATGTGGTATATTATATGTAGAAGCTTTTATCAATATTGTAAGGATT
>Ga0326511_10003706_pt1 | contig 12274 bp, 9 predicted proteins | sample 0_2496_0518_D_FD_203701 | JGI IMG/M metagenome (GOLD analysis project Ga0326511, IMG submission 203701) | Bovine rumen microbial communities from UC Davis, California, United States - 0_2496_0518 | ecosystem: Host-associated > Mammals > Digestive system > Stomach > Rumen | place: USA: California...
TCACAACACTCACCTCACTCCTTACCCCTCGTACGAAGATAATCAGCATAGCCCATGTCAGCAATGTGCTAGGCACCATTAATGATGTACAGCATATCATCAGCATAGCCCATCACTATGGAATCCCTGTATTGGTCGATGGAGCACAAAGTGCGCCTCATATGAAGATTGATGTCAGACAGATGGATTGCGACTTCTATGCCTTCAGCGGACATAAGATGTATGGTCCAACGGGTATCGGCGTACTATATGGCAAGGAAGAATGGCTTGAAAAGTTACCCCCATACCAAGGTGGTGGTGAGATGATTGATAAGGTGTCATGGGAGCGAACTACTTTTGAGCGCTTACCCTTCAAATTTGAAGCAGGCACACCAGACTATGTGGCAACTCACGGGTTGGCAACTGCTATCGATTATCTTAGTTCTATAGGTCTCGAAAATATCGAGGCACATGAGCAGAAACTCACCCGTTACTGCATGGAACAGCTGAAAACTATCGATGGAATGAGGATTTTTGGTCAAGCAGAACATAAAGATTCTGTTGTCTCGTTCTTAGTTGGCGATATTCACCACTTGGACATGGGTACGCTGCTTGACCGTTTGGGCATTGCTGTCAGAACAGGTCACCATTGTGCCCAGCCTCTGATGGATCGACTGGGTATCAGTGGTACAGTCCGTGCTTCATTTGCCTTATATAATACGAAAGAGGAGGTGGATGCCTTGGTGAGTGGCATTCGTAGGGTTAGCCAGATGTTTTAGTTGATATTGTATTGTGTCGAATGCATGATACGTTGTTTCAGGCGTTCTGCCTCTTCGGGCGGTAATAGGTCACAATCGTCTAAATGGCTGAGGATATAGCATGCTTTCAAGTATGCTGAACGAATTTGAGGAGCTGCTTGAAGATAAGATGCCCAATAAGATTCTTTTTCTGAACAAGAATCTATAACATAGCGTATGAAGTCATCATCACGCAGGAAATCGTCTACCTTAGTGTAAATAGCTTGTTTCAAGTGTTCCGTCTTTTCTCTATGACGAAAAACAGATTAAAATGTCATCATGTATCAGAAGAATTTACATGGCGGCCTCGCGGAGTTTCAACATACCTCGATGCATGAGATTGCGTACGGAGTGATAGTTCATTTGCATGATTTCGCAAATCTCATCGTATTTACGCTGCTCTAAATAATATAAGGTAATAGCTTGGCGTTGGCGGCGTGTCAAATGTTCCATCAAGTGGGCTACCTGAGCTGACTGCATGAACTCCTGTTCCGTGTTCAAATATTCGTTTTCTACATCACTTGTTGAATAACAGAATTCATAGTCTTCTACTGCATCCTCACTGGCAAAGGTTTGACGGCGGAACTCGTCGAAGAGGCGGTTTTTCAGTGAAATAATCAGATATGAACCCAAATTGTTTATGGTGTTTTTATCTCCACGCTTGTTGTATACCTTGACGAAAACATCGTGAATACAGTCTTTTAGCAACTCCTGATCCTGGGTAATCTTCATTCCATAGTTAAATAACATCTGGACATACAGGTCATACAACTCTGCAAAGGCATGATTATTGCCAGCACAAAACTCGGTCACGAGCTCTCGGGTGCGTTCTTTAAGTTGATGGTTTGCCATGCGGTAGAGATTAGTTATCTGTTTTAAGTAGTTTGTTTTCAGTTGCAAAGATATGGAAAAAACTAATATCCCATGCGAAAAAATAGTTAAAAAAATGGGAAAAATTGGTATTTGCCCGATTTTTCCCATTGAATTCTTATTTTTTCTTTAACCAGACGATTCCCGAATCTTCAAGAACAGCAACTTTTTTAGTTGTCCCTAATCGCCTTATTTCACCCGTTTTTTCGTTTATCTGGTATAATATGTAGGTGTTGTTGGTGGGCAAGTTAACATTTTGTGCGCTCTTCGACAACTTATAAATCACCATACCATCAGGGCCTATCAGTGCATAGTCATTGCCAATTTTTGATGGATTCATCGAGGAAATGTCATGCAGGAAGACTTGGTCCTTGGCTGGAATTGCAGCACAGGAACCACCAGCCATCAGCGATGCCCAACACATTTCAGGATGCTTCTGAGCTGAATAGATGACAGATTTGCCGTATTTCGTGCGATACTCGCTAATGGCACGATATACATCTTCAAAACGCGCACTTCCTGTACGGATCTTGCGTAGATATTGGCGAGGGGCCATATTTACACCACCCTCTGGTGCGTATTCTCCTTTGCTATGGTAGAACCATTGTTCTATATCAATGATATCAACAACTTTTGAGCGGATGGGATCATTGAGGATAGCATCCTGCACGTCTTTGTTGACAGCCAGGTCGACCAGAACGTGACCATTTTCTTTCTCCCATTCAGCTATCACGTCAATCCAGAACTGCACGAAGGAAAGTGGTCCTGTGAACTCATCACCAATAGAGTGAATGACGTTTGGCTGGCCTTTGAACGCATCGAGTGATTGGCGGATGTACTGCCGATGCAACTCGCGCATTGTCGGATTGGTAGTATCATAGAATAGGGTAGCGGTAAAGATTCGTTTGTCGCCTGTGAAGTTGACCGGCTCTAGGAAAGGCGTACCATTCACGTTGTTGGCAGTTCGCCAAGGACAGTCTACCCAATGCGCACCAGCCTCTAGGATGTTATGTTGGAAATAGTGCTGATTTTTGAGCAACATACCGATGGGTTCAGTCTTCTTTGCAAACTGCTGGAGTCGCCAGAAGTACCATTTGTTCAATGTTGTCAGGTCGTATTTCGACATCCCGTCCCAGGCTAGTTCCTTGCCAGTACGTGCAAAAGGCTGCTCGTAGAAAGGAGCCCATGCATCGCCATTCTTTCGACGGATGCGTTCGTGGTCGTCGCGACGACGATCAGTCCAAAGACCATAGTTCTGACTGAACAACAGCATATGTTTTCGTTGCATCTCAGCAACCACAGAGTCGATACGGTCTGTGCCACCCAGTCCCTCTTGTCCAGGCACGAAACGCGTCAGGGCATATTTGGCTTTCGCCATAGCTGCATCGGTGGTGCGTCCGTTCCACCAAGGAGTCTGGTGCTTACCACCTACCAATACAGCTCCGTCTTTGGTGAGCCAGCCGTTATTAATGGTGTAGCTGGTATTTCTAGTAGGACTAGTGTGACTAGTATAACTAGAGGAACTAGAATAACCAGTAAAAGCCTTCACTGGCTTGATATCTCCTTCAAAGTGGGCAGAGTCAATCCACATTTGCATCGTTATGCGTGGTTGCAACGCCTCTTCTGCTAATTTGACAGCCTCTTCTATCGTTGGCGAACTGCTGGCATTGACAGGTCGATGATAGATACGACACTGGGCATCGACATCACGCCCCAGGCGTTTCTCTAATTGTGAGGCAAAAAGTGAATAGGGCTGGACATGCTCGTTCATCTGTCCATATTCTCCATTACCCTGAATCTGTCCCCAGCAACCATAGGAATGGTTACGGTTCAGCGTATCAGGCGAGTAACAGAACAACCCTGCTGCTGTCGACTGCCACATCATACTGTTGGCAGTGCTCCATCCTGCACCAAACTTCTCCAGTTCCCAGTTTTTAAATACGATATCATTGCCGTCAATGTTGACGATATCAAACAAGATACCTGGGGCCCATGATGAGATGGCTCCGCTGGGACCGAACGACTCGTAGCTTTCGCATTGTACGAAGGCGTTTGGGCCTGGAGCAGTATGGCCAACGGCAAAGTCGTTGATGCCATGTTCGGAATAGCAACGTTGGAAAAGAACCATTTCACCGAAGGTGAGGAAGGTACGACGACGGAAACCACCAATCTCAGAGATGGGGTCTAACGACTTACAATCCTCAACGGTAATCTGGCTGGCCGACTTCTGTACGACGACGGCAGAGCCAGCAAAATGACGGAAATTCACCATGCGCACCCAGCAATCCTCTGCATCAGCCAGATAGACACCATCCCAACAATGGTCTTCATCCAACGGCAGGGCATGGTTGTAGTCAGATTCGAGCGACAGGTTCTCAACACCACACTCAGCGATTACCCCTTGCTGCTCATAGATGATGGCCTTGCCTCCACCCCATTGGCTCTCTACGCTTGACGTAATGGGCGCATTCAGCGTCAGTTCTTGGCCGTTGACAGCCATGATTTGGCGATTCCAACGCAGGTCTATGTCACCTGGATGCCATGCCCAGTAGCCCATGCGTTTACCACCACCAAAGGACAGGCAATTCAATGACTCTATCCATTCTTGAGTAGAAGGGCGGATAATTGCGAGACGAGTACCAGGTTTTAAGGTGGAACTACCGCCTTGTACGGAACAAACCATAGCGCCAGGCCTGATGTCAGATACGGTTAGTGTGTCCTTAACGGAGATCACGCGCGTACCTTCTATATATATAAGAGCACCGCGATCATAGCCTGTCTTGCGGAGAATGGTTTTGTCACGTCCGCTACCGCGAAGGATGACACCACTGGTACGGATGCGTAGCGGCTCACTCAGCGTAAAAGTGCCTTCACCGAGCAGCACTGCCCCACGTATGCCCGTCTGCTTGTCAGGTTTCTGGCGGCTCACCCAGTCAATGGCAGCCTGGATGATTGCAGCATCTTCAGTGCCCGATGGCTGTACGTAAGTTGCCACCTTTACCGATGGAATGGCCTGTTCTGAACGATGATAGCCACAATATGAGTAATCCATCGGCACCTCTTGGGCTGCCGATGGAATTACGAATAGTGCGGTCAGAACGGCGAATAGATGTCTTCTCATTTCTTCTCCTTAGCTTGTTTTTCTTCCGTGCGCTTCATCCAGTTATCGCGTTCTTTCTTCAGGTCGTAGCCACGGGCGGAGAGCCAGTTGTTGGTACGGCCGCGATACTTGTCGAACCAGAAGTGCTTACCTTTGGAGTCGGCAGCATCCATCGCATATTCACGAGCTTCCTTCAGCCAGATGAGCACCTGCTTTTTCTCGTATTCTGAGAGCGAGGGTATCATATCCTGTGTGGCCTGATAGTCGCGTTTCAGGCGTCCGAAAGTCATACCATCCTTTACTGTTTCTATCTGCTCTTCCGTCAGATATTGTGCCAGAGCCGAAGCCAGTTCGAAGTGGTGCTTATAGAGATCAGCCTGCAGGGCATCCTGCTGTGTCTTCTTGTCATACTTCGAGTGGATATCGTTCAGCAGGAAATAGCGGTTAGCGATGATGTTACGCACATTCTCTGCAACTTGGGCATCGTTAAGCCCAAGGCCATTGACGATCTTCTGGGCACGGCCTTTGATGGTCTCCACATACTGGGGGTCCTGTCCTTCGGTCTTGAGGGCTACCTGTGCGCTTGCTGTCAGGGTAAACAGCGATAGAATCGCTGTGAAAAGAACGTTCTTCATAGACGATGCTTAATTGATTCTCTTGACCAGAGTGTCGTGGTTGTTCTTCAGGTCAGTCCAATCGACCTTCACATTGGTGGGAATGTCGTTGATATACTTCTCGATATTCGTATAGCCATCGCCAGTACAGTCCTTGTTGGCATCCGATGCGTCATTGGGGTTCAGACCATTCTCCGTCTCCCATTCGTCGGGCATACCATCACCGTCGCTGTCCTTCCAAGGTTTCCACTTGCTGTATTCAGGATAGCCACCCATCTGACGTGGATCGGTAATAATACCATCCTTGTAGCTATCCTTAGGCAAACGACGATACTTGAACAATCCCTCTTCGTTCTGTGAGCGCTTGTGCAGACCCCACGTCTCGCCATAAGGATGATCTTTGACCTTCTTTTCATAGTTCTCTACGTAGTAAGCCTTTCCGGTACGTACCTCTTCACAGATGCGCTGGTCGACAATATCACGACATGGGATAGTGGCTCCTGCATAGTTCAGTACCCACTGGAAAGCGCCTCTGGCATCCATTACGGTCAGGAAAGGCATATTGAAAGGCTCGTTTGAACGCATCAGTGTCAATTCTGTCTCGTCCATATTGCCATCCTTGTCGGCAGTCTGCACACCTCCTTTCCAGTTGTCTTTCGTAATTTCAGGATAGCCCTCCATGATATTGCCATGAGCATATACACGTCCGAACTGCTTGAAGGGGAACAAGCCCTCCGAGCGGCTCTCAGCCTTGATGATACGATGGCCTACAGGAGTGTCTTTGGGTGTCAGAGGACCTGGCTTATAGTAGTTGTTGATGAAATTAAACATCGACTTAAACTCACCACCATCAGCCGTACGATGTACCCAATTGTACACCACATTGTTGACGAAGTTGAAGACGCCAGCCCATCCGATGCTGGGGTTACGCCCCGTATTGTCGGCCCACAGGTTACGCATGAATGTCGTGTTCTCACCACCAATCGTCGAACCGAAGGCATGGTTCCACGTGTCGAGTGCCTTAGCTGAAATCGTATTCTGAATGGTTACATTGACTGTAGGCGTCTTACGCTTCGGCTTACCATCGTTCAGGTCGAACATATGACGATAGAATGAGATGTTCTCGTCCAGTCCCCACTCACACGAGCAGTGGTCAATCATGATGTTACCCACAGGGTTGCCACCGAAGGAGTCCTCGCGGTAGGTCACCTTCGTCTCACCACGACGGAAACGCATATGACGTACGATCACATCATGTGTATCAACCTGGAACGACTCTCCTGCAATGATGACACCATCGCCAGGAGCCGTCTGTCCTGCGATAGTAATATAAGGAGCACGCACGTAGATGGGCGACTTCAGGCGGATAATACCAGAGACGTTGAACACCACGATACGGGCACCACCCTGTTCACAAGCCCAACGGAAGGAGCCAGGACCGTCGTCATTGAGGTTCGTCACAGTCAGCACCTTACCTCCGCGACCGCCAAAGGTATACATACCACCACCCTCAGCACCAGGGAAAGCGGGAATCTTAGCCTGACGCAGGTCATAGGGCATGCTGGCCCAGGGCACATATGGTCTGCCTGCTTTTGCTTCTTCTACTACAATTGGAAATGCCACAGCCCATGCGGAGTCGCTGTGAGCTGCCCATTGTTTCTTTTGCTTCTCGATGTACTGCTTAGCCTCACTGGTCAAGTCTGGATACTGTGCACTCACAGAAAGACTCAATGAAGCAGCCATCGCCATGAAAATAATTTTCTTCATATCGATATGTTTATTGATGTTTAATCTGTTTCTATGACGTTTCTAAAGCCAGAATGTCTACTTTATAAACGTTTTTTTGCATTGATTTGCAATAAGAATTAAAATTTTAATAGTACCTTTGCACCCATGAACAGACTTAGCATATTGCTGATAGCACTACTGCCTGTGGCAGCTGTTGCCCAAGACACTACAACGGTAAAGGGCGAACAGTTGCAGGAAGTGATTGTCAATGCCAACAACGCGCAGCGCCGCCTAGGTTCCGTACAGATTGGTGCTGAACAGATACAGATGAAGGATCTGACCTCCCCCCCCGCCCTCTTTGGCGAGGTCGACGTGATGCGCTCCGTCCAGTTGCTGCCGGGTGTCAAGTCCGAAAGCGATGCCTCCAGTAGTTTTCAGGTGCGTGGAGGCCGATCAGCGCAGAACGGCATCCTCTACGACGAGGCACCAGTCTATAGTATAGGCCATCTGGCAGGCCTTTTCTCCGCATTCAACGACAATGCGCTGGCAGCCGCCACCCTTTACAAAGGCTTAGTACCAGCTCAGTTTGGCAGTGCCACAGCTTCTGTGTTCGACATCATCGGCCGAACGGGCCGTACTGACCGCTGGGGAGGTAATGTCAGCATCGGTCTGCTCTCTGCCAAGGGCTCCATTGAAGGTCCTGTGGTGAAGGATAAGTTAGGACTGCTGTTCAACATTCGTCGCTCCTATGCCGATCTCTTCCTCAAGATGACCGACTACCGTGACAACTCGCTTTATTTCTTCGATACCAATCTGAAGCTGGATTATAAGATCAACGAGCGCAACCGTATGTTTCTCTCTTTCTTTGCCAGCCACGACAAGACGGCTCTATCCGAAACGGCTGATATGCGGTGGACCAACTTGGCAGGCAGCCTGTCATGGCTGCACCAGTTTCGTGGACAGTCTACCTCGCAGACAACCCTTTTCGCTTCATCCTACGATACTGACAATGGTATCAGTTTCTTAGGCATGAACATTGCTTATCTTGGACATATCCGTCATGCAGGCCTGCGCCAGAACTTCCGTTTAGTATTCGGCAAACATGAACTGAATACCGGTCTGCAGTCTATGCTGACCGATGTCAAGTCGGCAGAGTGGACCCGCTGGAAAAACTATGAGAAGGAGCAGCGCAAGGCATGGGACAACAGCGCCTGGCTGAACTGGCAGTACACTCCCGTCAAGCAGTTGTCGCTCTCTGCAGGAGTCCGTTTCACAGCATTCTCGGCCTTAGGAGGTCCTTACTATTATGAGATTGATGACAAAGGCAACATCACGTGGATCTACCAGCGTAGTAAGAACAAGCCTGTCAAGACCCACATGACCATTGAGCCACGTCTGAGCATGGTTTACCAGCCCACAGAGCAGTGGAGCATCAAGGCTGGTTACAGCCGCATCTCGCAGAACATCCATGCCCTGCGCAACCAGAACACGTCAACCCCTTTCGACCGTTACACCATCAGTTCCAACCTGGTGAAGCCTGAGGTGTCCGACCAGGTGAGCCTAGGTCTGTTCTATATGACGCCCACACAGGATTACGACTTCTCGCTGGAAGGCTATTACCGCCATGTCGACAATGTGCTTGACTATCGTGATGGTGTCAGCTTCGCCTCAGCTATCGAGATTGAACGACTCGTCTTGGCTGGCGAGGGTAGAGGCTATGGTGCAGAATTCTGTGCCCGTAAGAATACCGGACGACTGACGGGATGGCTCAGCTATACGTTGTCGTGGTCGCAGACCCGCATCGACGGCATTAGCCAGGGCCAGTGGTACGATGCCAACAACGACCGTCGTCACGACATCAACATTGTAGCCACCTATCAGCTCAACGATGCCTGGACGCTGAATGCCACATGGGTTTACAACTCTGGACAGGCCTTCACTGCCCCCAGTGCCAAGTATCAGATTGTCGACAACTTCATCTACTACTACGCTGAGCGCAATGGCTACCGAGCCCCCGACTATCATCGTCTCGACGTGAGTGCCACGTGGAGCAAGAAGCTGAAGAGCGGCAAGCTGACACGCGAATGGAGTTTCGGCATCTACAACCTCTACAACCGCTACAACCCTTTCCTCATCCGTTTCGAGGACAGCCAGTACGGACGTGGCACCAAAGCTAAGCAGTATAGCCTATTCGGCATTGTACCCTCAGTATCGTTTAACCTGAAATTCTAAGTAAGAGATGAAAAAGAGTATATTGTTCTTGTCTTCTTTTATCTCCTTATTCTGTTCTTGTGAAAAGGAGATAGATATCGACTATCGTGAGGTTAATTCGCTCTATGTGGCAGAGGCCTCGATAACGCAGGATGGGACAACGGTAAAGCTAAGCAAAACACAAAACATTACTGACAACTCGCGTCAAAATCATAACATAGAGGGTGCTACAGTGGTGTTAAGTTGTAAGAAATGGGATATAGAGGAAACGTTGACGGAAAAAGGTAGTGGAGTGTACACATCGACTTTGAAAGGACAGCCTGGAGCTACCTATAATATCGACATTGAGATAGATGGAAAGCATTTTACGTCTTCGTCTACTATGCAGGTTGCTCCCGTTATGAACTCTTTCCGCTTTGTGTGGAAGAAGATGCTGACAGAACGATTCCTCTTTGCCGACTTGCGCATACAAGATACACCCGATGAGAATAGCTATTATTTCATGCACATCTATCGCAACAACGTGGGTTATCGTTGGGCTGTCATGAACGATGAGAATAACAAGAATGGTGAGTTGCAACAGTTGTTCCAATGTACCACAGAGCGCGATATGGACAAGGGCGATTCTGATGCTTTGCAAGATGGCGACAATATCCGGCTGGAGATTCGTTCCATTGATAAACTTTCTTACGATTACCTCTATTCTATGCAGGTGATGGATAATGCGGGGACCAACCCCATAGCCAATTTCACAGGTGGATGTCTAGGCTATTTCTCTGCCTATCATATTATTACTTATCGTTACACTTTCCGACGTAACGAAGTAGAGGAGGAGTGAGAATAAAAAAGACTTTCTTTACTGTTTATCTAGTGTGACGACGGCTGTCATACTGGATGTTCCATTCAGTGAGAAATCGTATTCCGCAATTACTTGTTTTGCTGAGAGCGAAACAATACGCCATAGCAGTACTCGCTCTTCGTTGTCGAATTCATTGCTGACAATTCGAATCATAGCGCTGCTAGCTACATAAGTGCCATGTAGTGCTTTTGTTTCTTCAATGAAATCAAATATTTTGTCTCCGTTCTCATCTAAAACGTAGTTGCCTTCTTCGTCTACTCTTGGGGCATAGCTGGTTTCCAGATAGGTTATGGCACAACTACCATCATTGTTGAATATGACGTTTTTGTAATCAAACTCCAAACCAGGATCCTCGTCACTTCGAATGACGTAAGAGAAAGCCCACTTGCCAGGCAGAATTTCACTTACCATTCCGTCATCGCTATCGTCCAGCTTGTCGCAACCCGTCAGCATCAGGCCGCACAGCATGACCATCCAAAGCATTACTGTATTCTTCATGGTTGCAAAGGTACGAATAAGTCGGCAAAAAAAGAAAATAAATCCCAAGATATTTTCTTTTTCCCTCGAAAAGATTTTTATGTTGCTGGCTTAGCAACTTATGTTGCTCGCCCGGCAACACCTGTTGTTCGCCCAGCAACATAAAATTCCTAAGGAGCAAAAAATACAGGCACACCTTTCGGCGCGCCTGCATTCTTATGCTATTTGTAAATGAGATTACTCAGCAGCAAACCAACGTGGGTCACCAGTCTTATTTGAAACCTGGTCAGCACCTGTAGGAGTGAAGTCAGCGTTAGCAGCATCCTTGAAAGCAGGGTCGGTAGCCAACTGAGTACCAGCATCGTAATTGGTGTTGCCTGTCTCGGCTGCACCATTGAACCAGTATGTATTATTGTTGAACTCGCAAGTTTTGTAAGAAGAAGCGTTGCGGCCACCAAGCAGGCGTCGAGAAATCTGGCCATTACCGCAGTCAACCCAGATGTTACCTACAACATGGAACTCAGAATATGCCTGACCAGCAATACCACCATAGTTGCCCCACTGTCCATTCTTGTTAACATTGTAGAATGTGTTGTTCAAGAAGTTGATAGACTGTGTCTCGGTATTCTTGTCAAAGCCATAGCGATCCAGACGAGCAGAATTGTTGTAGCGCAGGAAATAGTTGTTTTCAGCTTCAGCTGTCTGATAAACGGTAGAATTCTTCATGGCGAAGTCCTTTACACCACCCTGCTTGAATGAGATTATAGCCTGATTCATTGTAGCCTCAGTAGCCAGACCAATAACACAGTCATCAATAGTCAAGTCTACAACACAATACTTCTTGTCGTTGTCATAAATAATGCTATTCTTTACACCTGTAAGGGTGACGTTCTTCAGCAAAATGTTGCTGATACCATAGTAGTCAGTATCACCAGTACCATCACTTTTAGGTAAGAAAGCAACAGTTGGCTCACTTGTCAATGCAATGAATGGATCAGAGACCTTAGAAGCATCAATAATAGCGTTTTCCAAAGTAAAGTTGTTTGCAATAATGAAATTGGCGTTAGCAATTCCGATAGGAGCCTCCTCTGTACCACTGATGGCTACAGTTTCTTTGGCCTCAATTGTAGCAGGACCTTCTGCATCACCGTTGATGCTAATATTGTTCAGATTCTTAGCCACAGTAAGCTTTACGCCTTTGGCAACGTTAAGAGTCAGAGGGCTAGCATTCTTAATTTCAACCTGGCTCAGGTCAATGTCTGCAGCTACGTTCAGTTCAACGACATTTTTAGGAAGGGTCAAAACGCCATCCTTTGCAAATCCGGTGATGGCAGCTGCCAGTTCTGTACCATTGTCAATAGCTGCCTCAGTAGGAACACCGGGGTTGCTCTCCTGTGAGCATGACTGAAATCCAAAAGCACCAGCCAGCATCAGGGCTGCGCCAAAAATGAAACTTTTCTTCATAATGTTTTGTTTTAAATTAAGTATGTTTTTAGAGTTGTTTCGTGTATTATTGCGCTGCAAATTTAGGTAATATCCATGAATTAACCAAATTTTTTTGAGTTTTTGTTTAAAAAATGCCATTATCGCCTGCCTAAATGCCTTAATTGTTTGCAAAGTTACAAAAAAGTATTATCTT
>Ga0326511_10003708_pt1 | contig 12273 bp, 20 predicted proteins | sample 0_2496_0518_D_FD_203701 | JGI IMG/M metagenome (GOLD analysis project Ga0326511, IMG submission 203701) | Bovine rumen microbial communities from UC Davis, California, United States - 0_2496_0518 | ecosystem: Host-associated > Mammals > Digestive system > Stomach > Rumen | place: USA...
TTTGACTCAAAACGAATCATGTGTGGATTCCACTGGCAGATTTTGCTTACCAAGTTGCTCTCGACAACATTTGGAGCATAGTTCTCAAACAGAACGTCCTCGATGTAGAACTTGTTGCCGTACTGGAACGCAATCGGCATGGAGCAGTAGTCCGATCCGGTAGTTTTTGTATCACAAACGCCGATGATAGCGTCCGGATCGCCCTCCGGAAGTTCAAAGTAACGCTGCAACTGCCCTTGCGGATAGAGTTGCCCTTCACGCTCGATAGGCTCGTTCATGTACAGTGCTTTCCAAGAGGCAGTATCCATGATTTCCCTCTGTTCCCGGTAGAACTCAGTAGTAAATCCTACGTTGTACGGGTAGTCGAAATTGCTCTCATCATGGTCATCCAGTGCCGGGCAGACGATAAACTCAGCAGAAGGATCATCGCCATACATATCCTCAAGCCGTCCGATTACGTCATGGACACTCCAACGGGTCGCTATGTGTAACTCAGCGCAGTCACCTATCTTTCTCTGCCTGTAGTCTGTGTAGTACTGCTGCCATAGCTTGTCCAACCGATCACGATTCATGGCAGTCTCAATGCCGTCAACCAGGTCATCGAGGTACAGGATGTTCGCTGCTCTGATCTTACCGGCATTTCCTGCCCCTACAGAGGACAGCATGAACGTTGTGAAGCGTTTTCTCAGTCCAAGGTCGAGGTTCAAGTCCTTCGCATTGGTTCCGACAAGCTTAGTCTCCGTAAAAACCTTTTGCCAAAGGTATTCTGAGTGTTTACCGACAATACGGGACAGTTCATCGTACACGCCACGGAGGAAAGAAGCAGAATGACTGCCGATAACAGACGGAAGTTCAGGATGCCGTCCACCCGTCCATGCCATGAAGAACTCTGCCAGTGTGGTTTTGCCCGTGCCAGGGGGCATGGAGATGCAGAGAAGACGGATTTTGCGTTCTTCCAGGCGTTGCAATGCCCTTGCAAGAGGCAGTAACTGTTTTCTTCTAGGCAGATAGAACCTTTTGTCCGGTTCCCGTTCCCATTCGATGTACCGGCAGAAACAGTCAAAGTCATATGGAGCATCAAAAAGCAGTGTATCCCTGTACAACGGGTAGATGTGTTCCGGATCCCGTTCGGCAGCATGAGACAGGTATCCCCGTAAGTCAGCAGTATATCCATGCGCTTTGCCGAAGTTCTCCGGATCATGTACTGTCACAGGAGGCTTGCGTGGGTCAAGAGGCACAACTTGACTGCTACCCTCCTTCTCAAGTTCCTTGATGAAGCAGAAACACGCCTTGAAGGCCTCTGTGTCACCCTTTTCGCCCTCTGCCATCAGCTTCGGTATAAGCAGATATCGTTTATCAGTCATCATTTCCTCCTGGACAGAACGGGCAAGTGTCGCAGTTGCAGACTAGATCGTCCGTCTCCGGATCATACGAATAGTCATCGCCCAGTCCCTTACACTCATAACAGTGATCGTAATCATTCCATTCGTCCATCGTCTTCCTCCACAGGCAGTGAATCATGCCCTTTGCCCTTTTTTCCTTCGTCCTCGTCATAATACTGGCATGAATCGTTAAGCAGTACGAAATCCGCACAGCGTGGACTGCTCTCGTTTACGCAAACAGACGTAAACTCATCCGACAACCACCAACACGTTCTACATGTCTTGTTTGCCATCCCCAACACCCCCTTATTTCCATTCTACCCTCCGCTCAAAGGGGTGAGCAAATCACGCACACCCTTTGCAGTAACAGTGATATGGGCAGTACTAAGTCCTTTTTGTTTTTTGGGAATACTGAGGGGACTAACCCGGGCTGGGCAGGGCAGTCTATTTCCCCACCGGCCTACTAGGCTTATAGGCCATTATCCGGATTATGCATGAGATATGCATGGTTTATGCATTGATCACAACATATGGTATACCCTTTATCCAAAACACAACATATAGTATACCAACTATTCGCTAAACTATACTTTTATGAATAGTTGCCAGGTATAATGCATATTGTACGTATTGAACCATACATATACAGGCATTGTGATATACCCTGGTATATATCATTAGTTAACATGTCATTTTTTCGATGACAAACAAGTATTTGAGAGTTACTCACCCATTTTATTAAATATTCCGTACCCGTCCGTACCAGTACCCGTACCCTATAAAAGGCTTGTATCCTGGTATATAGTGGTAGCAAGTAGTGTACATAAAAGACGGGTATACAATACCGGTATACAATGCCGGTATATAGTAAACGGATCAGTTATACAGTTATAAAGGGTAACAGAAAGATATATATTCTTTTATTCGCCTGTTATGGCATCATATAAGGGTTAACCTATAAAGAAAGTATAATCATATTATGGCAAGGGTTAAAAGGGTAATAATAGCATTATAAAGCGAATAAAGTGTATATTATAATTATTATAAATTAAATATTATAATAGGCTTGTCAATAGGCAATAACAGACACAAAAAAGGCCAGGAAAAAAGGGAATGAAAAAGCCTCCGGAAATGATCCGGAGGAAATACAGAATAAAAGGCTTGTCATGCATAACAGATACAACGTTTACTAGTCCAGTAGTTAATAACAGTGTCTATTTCCTGTTCTGAATACATGAGCAACTCCCATTTTTCTAGGTTAGCACCATCCCTTAAAAATCCATATCCTTTCCCGTTTGTTTTGGGATCAGGTAAAAGTTCACAGCCAGGATTATCAATTAGAAACCTAGACTGATGCCTATTAGCTGTTCTCAAGCCTAAAATCACGGGAAAATTACACTTTATTGTAGTTGGAATAGTTGTAGCAAGTACGTTTTGGGAGCAACAGAAAAGATGAATTTTAGCTGCCCGGCCTAATTGGGAAAGTCGAATCAACAGGGGTTCTACTTGTTTTTTGTGTGTTGTCATAATATCGGCCAATTCGTCAATTATAACGTAAATGTCGCAACCATTGTACAACTTTACACCTTGCGCTTGCATTTCCTTATAGCGTTGTTCCATCGTCCCAACTGTTGCCTTTAAAGCGTTTATGATGTCCAGTGGTTCGGATGCATAAAAGCAGCAGTGCGGAACATTTTTATATTGGTTCAATTCAACCCTTTTGGGGTCTAATAATACCAGGTTAGCAGTTGCAGGTGTTTTTGTACAAAGAATTGTATAAATTATTCCATTCAACGCTACACTTTTTCCGCTGCCAGTGCTGCCAGCTATAAGTAAATGTCCTCCGTTTACAAGCTTGTTATAAAGTAAACTAACATTTCCGCCAGGTGATCTATAATACGCTTTCTTGAAAAACATTTTTATTTCCTCCGTTTATTTGATATCATATCTCCGCTTTACGTCCGCAAGGGTTGCAAAATAGTTGAATGCTGCCGGTTTTATCCACTTTTTTGAAAGTTCATGATATACAATACGTGTATATCCTTTTCCCGAACGTGTTACAATTGCAACCACTATATCAGTAGAATCATTTATCGGTTTTGTAACGTGGTATAATCCGTTTTCAATCTTTACAAGCTTATACATTGCTTTTTCCCTCCGCTCTTTATTGATTTTTTACTATTTCGCAAAGTTTTGCATAGTACGGATCGCTTTCGGCATCATATCCTGAAGAATGCTCTAAAAACAGCACGTATTTATACCCGGCACATACTCCACATTTTGCACAGTGTTGTTCCTTGTCAATTCCACATTTACAAATATAAACTTGCTGGCCTAACTCTTTTAAAGTATAGTAAGCGTTTATGATATACTCACACTTTCCGAAATTAAAGCCAACGCCAGGGATAACAGACTTTACAATATTAGCATTTTTTAGGCCGTCAAAAAGTGTTTCATACTTTTTAATTTTGGTATACGTCCAAAAGCGGAAAGATTGAAACTTTGTAGCGATCTCTAGCCACATTTCGGAATACTGATCCGGAGAAAGTGTATTAAAATCTCCGGAGGCATGAATTCTAATTTCGCCCCTTCCGATGATTTCAAGTTGCGCCATTATACAATTTTTCACAAAGTCCAAATAGTTATTAACCAAATAAGTATTTAAAGCAATGGAACGTTTCACGCTATCCATTTTGTAAAATCCCGTTTTGGCATAGCATCCGAAACAATCACAAACGCAAGTCCCTGCTACTAAAAAACCATATCCGCTTTCCAATACAAGCTTGTCATAAATTCCAGTGCCAGGCAACAAAGAAAAAGTATAGACTTCTTCTCCCGTCTTTGTGTTTCCTTCTTTCAAAAACTCATTGATTTTTCCTACGGGTGAAATAATTTTCCCGTCTTTAAAATCTATTCCGTATTTTGCATAAACTTGTTTCCTGGTCATTCCCTTTTCCTTCTTTCTTTCTATAATTCGCTGCCAGGTTTACGGGCCTGGCAGCGTGATTTTTTAATTGCCGCTTATTTCGTGATTTCGTCCAATACTTCGGAAATTGCATTGCCTAACAAGTAGCAGCGAATCGAAACGTCGAAATATTCCCATTCTTCATTGATGAATTTTTCCGCTACTGTCTGTGCATCAATATCGAATTCTGAAACCATTTCTTTCAATACATCCATATTTTCTACTACGTATTCTTTCGCCGTTTCGTTGTCGAAAGTATAACTTCCGGACGCATTGCCGGTCACGCTGTCAACAGTCCACAGCTTGTCGTTCAATTCTTCCTCTACTTCTTCCCTGTTTTCACTGGTAACAGTGATCCCTTCTTCCCTGATGTAATCCATGATATCGCTTTTCATTTGCTCCAGGTAATTCATTGTCTTATCCTCCGTTTTTTCTTTATTATCAACGGGTTAACCTGTTGACAAGAGTAGAATACCATATACGGGTTAACCTGTCAACAGTTTTTTTTAAAAAAATGAAAAAAAATTCCTGGCCGTGATCCGGAAGAAAAAGCGGATCAGACCAGGGAAGCAGACTAGGAAAGAAGGCAAGGCCTGTTTTTTTGCCTATATGCCTACTAGGTTAGTATCATAAATTCATATTTGCATTTTACCCTTTTACCTACTAGGTAACTATCATAAATGGATCTACCCTATTACCTACCAGGTTATTCGGATAATAGATTGCCATACTTTTTCATGTATTCATTGCCGGTTATATCGTTTTCAGTGTTGTTGTCCTGCATACTCTGTACTTGCTCAGTGTCATTCCGGAGGCCGTCATAGTTGCGCTGCCAAAATATACCGATAACGGGATTGATCTTCCCTTGTGATATCAGTTCTTCCCTGGACATAGAGCATACGGAATAGATCAGTTCTGCCAGTTTTTTATACCTGGGATCATTGGCATTTCTTTGACCATTTTTCCAATAGCTTAACGTCATAGTGGAAATGCCCAAAGCCGTACAGGCTCCGATATTGCCAATACGCATTCCGTTTTGCAGACATAACGTCAAATAGTTCTGAAAACAAGCAAGCAGCGACTCCGGGTTTTTTCTATCCGCATTCTTCGCAATTTCTATGGTTTGCAGTGAATGCTGAATCACCCTTGCATTCAAGTCCTTGTCTTCCGGATTTGTGGCAGGTAACGCACCAACATTTGCTCTTCTCTGAATCAGTGCTGCGTCAGACATTGTATAACCCTTATTTTTTCTACCCGTACCCGTTTTTCTTTTTCCACCCGTACCTGTTTTTTTGCTACCCGTACCCGTTTTTGCAACTCTTGCCATATCAATCCCTCCCTAATGCCCGTACACTAGAAGTCAATTCCAGTATATCACAATGCAAAATCGCCACCCGTACCCGTTTTTTTAAAAAAAAATTTTTGAAACCCATTGACAAGTTAACCCGTCATGAGTTAACCTGTCATACGAAAGGAAGTGTTAGCAGTGCCGAAGACAGAACGTGGTAAACAGTATGACCTGGAATATATCAAAACTTTTCAGAGGCAGTTCATGCTAAAATGCAACAGGAAAACCGAACCGGAACTTGTAGAATGGTTGGAGTCAAAGGAGAATGTTCAAACGTACCTCAAGGAACTAATCCGGAAGGACATCGAAAACAGTCAAAAGTGATCCGATTGTCACCAATTTTGCCACCCGTACCCGTTTTTGTCATCCGAATGTGGACTATTTAACTCACAATACCTCTCATTCGATCTGTAATGTCCCTAGAATCGTTTCTAGAATCACGGACGATAAAATGTTCATTCGAAAATAGACCCACCTAGAATCGTCTAAAAATGCCCTTAAAATGCATTTAGCATTTTAGGGGCATTTTCTCGTTAAATCAGTCCACGTTCATGTGCGATCCTGGACAGTACCTTTGTCAGCAGTTTCCATGTCCGGTATTCGTCCGCATTGTTCTCTGTGCAGTACGTCTCCACGGCCTTGTGCAGTTTGTAGTCCGTCTTGTAGATCGTGACGATCTTTTCCCTGTCCTCATCGCTGAGATGATGCATAACAGACTGGACTGCTAGCCAGTTGCTGATGTCCGCTGCTCTTTTGCCATCCATGTTCAGTGTCTCCGGGCAAGTCAGATAGAACCGGATCATGTGATTGACGTACTCCGTGTAATAGCACCTGGTCTTCAGTTTCGGCTTGTTCTCGCTCATTCTTCTACCTCCTCGACTTCTTTCACCCTGTCAAAATCTTCTTTCAGCATCAGCCGTACGCCTGTCCGGTCGAATACTTCCTCGATGTCTTCCCCGTCACTGATGGACGTTATCAGCCTGTTGTCCAAGTCACGGAGGAAACTAATGGCAGTTGCCTCGTCTGCACCCGTGTCGAGCATCAGCAGCACAACCCCGGCGTAAACAGTGCGTAATGTCTTGTCCGTACCGGCTTTGTACCCGTCCTCATGACCTTTCCGGTACGATTCGTTCAGATCGTCCCGTGTTATCCCGTTCTTGGACAGTGTCCGTACCTTGTCCATCTCGCCCATCCGTACCCAGTCATGCATCTGCTCCCGTACTTGCTTTCGCCTCATGGCTCTGTTCAGTCCCATTGTACACCTCCGTCAAAATGGTACATCGATATCCTGTACAGGTATCGGTTCTTTTTGCCATCCGTAAACCTTGTCTAAACTCCGCACCTCAAAAACCCGTTTTGTCTTCGGTGAGTAGTTCAGTGGAATCCCGTTCTTCCCTAGCTTCAGCGTACCGGAAAGTCGGTTCTTGCCGATCTGAAGCAGTGAATCATAACCGGCATCCTCTTTCGCCCTGGAGTAGTTCAGCACGATATCCACCCGGTCTGTGATGTTTGACGATCCGGACACGATGTCATTGTCAAAGTCAGCGTCCTTATCGTCCTTTCCTGCCTTGCGAGGGTGAGCAACCAAGATAATGGCAACGTCATACGTCATGGCAATGTCCTTCAGTTGCCGTACAAAGTTGCTCTGAGCCAGGTACAGGTTATTCTGATCCTCGACCATGTCCATAGCAGTCATGAGGTTGTCAATGCACACAAGCTTGACGTTCTTCCTACTGACCACCTTCTTGACAGTATCTATCAGTGAATCATACTCTTTGCCGTCTATGATGCCCTTGTCATAAATAAACGCTTTGCCCCTGTACCACTCGCTGATGCGCTTATCTGTCTCATCGTCCAGGAAATACTCTTTTCCTCCGAACCCATCGTCACGGGCAGTCATGAACTCATCACCGGCTAATTGGCAGTTCAGCCATGCCTTGAAGTGAAAATTCGGCAGTTCTCCGGAATAAGCGAAGCACCCAACGCCCTGGTCAATCGCTTCAGCGAACAGATTGCTCATGAAAGTGCTTTTGCCGTCTCCCCGTTTGCCTGTAAGCAGACAAACCTGTCCGTAGCAGATACCGCCTTTCAGTGCCTTGTCCAGTTCCCATACGCCTGTGCTGACCTTCGGCAGCTTGCCGATATCCACATACTGCACATCAGCAAGTTCCTTGACGTTACTGATCTCTTGTTCACGGGCATTATTCACTGCCTTGCGTACGGCATCCGCTCCGAAAGCAGTAAGAATGTCATTGGCATCCTTCTCGCCCAAGTAATCGACTGCCTGTACCGCCTTAATCTTGCATGGGACTAGCTGCGTGATCTTCTCAAGCAGACTCATGTGTCCCTTTTCCATGTCTCCGAAGACGATAACAGTGTCAAACTTCTTCAGCCAATCGAGGCAGTTCGGAATCCATGTGAACCCGTTCATGCCAAGAGGCACAGAGCAGAACGCATCCGGTTTATCGACCTCGTCCTTGAATGCTTCTGCCACAGACATGGAGTCCAACTGTCCTTCCGTGATGACGATCCTGCTGTACCCGGTTGACTGCTTCATGCCGAACAGAATCGGTTGACCTCCTGCCTGTGTCCACTCTTTGCTCTTGTCCCGTCCCTTCCGGTAGTCCATCTTCCGGAACTTTGCAAATACCAGTTTCCCGTACTCGTTGAAGAACGGGAACCACAGGACGTTCGGACGATCCTCAAAAGCAGTAACCTCATACTGCTCCGCAATCTCTTTGCTGATGCCCCTGTTCGCCAGGTAGGCTAGAGCAGAATCCCTAGGCTTAATCCGTTCTTTCGGCTGCGGAAACTGTGTGTATTCCCTCTCAGCCTCCATGCCGATCTTGTATCCGAAGTCCCGGCACAGTTCCACGAAGTGTCCATGATACCCACAGGATCCTCTCAGACACCCAAACGCACCGGACTTCCAGTTCACGCTGAACTTCCACTCGTCATCCTTCGGAGCCTCTGAACCGCATTTGGGGCAGTAACGGAAAAACATATCCTTGCCCTTTACCTTCGTCTCCGCTCCGATGAACTGGGCGAACCCTTGGAGGTCATCCATGTTCATTGTGTACTTCATCGATTCCTCGACCTCCAGTATTTTGCAAAGTCAGTGAACTCTCCGTATGTGCCATCTCGATAGGCAGTTGGGATATCGTCCACAGTTCCCTCTTCCGGTTTGAGCAGTAAGTGACTCTTCATCCGGAAAGCATCCGTCCCACGCTCCGGAACCCCGGAGGGGTCAAGTCCCCCTTTGGGGGATTTAGGGGGTATATTCTTTCCATTCTTATCATTCTTACCATTCTTATATTGTTGTTGTTTGTTTGTTATTTGTTTGTTATCTGTTTGTTGTTTGTTTGTTAAACCCTTTGTTGATCTGTTTGTTGATGTATCCTGGTACTGATGGTAGTTAACTATTGTAATTACTTGATATCTGTTGCACGATTTGATTGTTATTTCACCTGTTGATTTTAGGTGAAGTAATGTAGTGCGAACCTGTTGAGTTGTGAGTGAGTTTGCGTTTGCTATTGAATTTACTGAGGTTGCGACCTGCCCACGATGGACTGTTATCCCTTCAAAATCGTGGTCAGTCACATTAGCATTAATCAATAGCCAAATGAAAACTTGCAGAGTATTCCTGTTTTTCCACCATCTCCACCGAACCATATTCCGATCCAGTTTGATGTATGTACTCTTCTCTGCCATCCGTCACACCGACCTTTTCAGCGTAATAATCCACTGGTATACAGTCCCGTACTGCCTCTTCAGAAGAACATTGAGCAGTTCCTTGTCCATCATGTCATACGGGATCCTCTGCTCCGTAGTCCCTGTGGCAAGCTGAGTAGCATCCACTGTTTCAGCTTCAAGTCCGATCTCTTTTGCCTCTGCCAGGAAGTCACCGATGCCCCAAAAGTGTATGTGTGTGTTGTCTAACAGTCCCAATTCCGTATAGGTAAAGGAATCATTGAACATCCGGATAATGATGTCATTGTGGCAGATATTCGGAATGCTGACGATAATTCTGCCGTCATCCTTCAGAAACTGTCTTGCGTACTTGAGGACGATCATCGGATCACGTTCACGAAGATGTTCTAATACATCTGCAAACAGGATCCTGTCATACTTTCGACCATCAAAGTATTCGCACCATTCTAGGTCAGCAAGATCACCGCAGAAACCATCACGGGCGAACAGTTTTGCCTGTTTGATGGCATCAAAATCGTATTCGATGACATCCACAGTGCAGTTCAGCTTTTTCTTCATGAACCTGGTCATATATCCGGTAGCGCATCCGCATTCCAGTACTTCCGATCCTTCCGGAACCTGTTGAAAAATCTTTCCGAACGTTGTCCTTGGATCGATACTGTCGATTGCAAAGTTATACTTGCCCATTAGAAATCCTCCCCTACATAGAAGTCTTCAGCCTCAAAGTGTTCGCACCAGTCATCCTCGTCCTTTTCCGGATACACTCCGTCATAGTACGTGCAGAACGGGCAGTTATAGTGAACGCAGTACTTGCAGCACAGTCCGGAATCATCGTTCTGTTCCTCCCAAACACGATCCCAGTGCGCTTCGACTGCTCTGTCAATGTCCGAATCGGACATATCAAACAATCTCGGCATTCTTCATGTTCCTCCGTCTGCAAATCATAATCTGAGCATCGCACGGCTTGCCATCATACGCAAACCAGGTAATCCCGTAGTATTCTTTCCAAAGATGAGGCTGATCTGTAACGTTAGGCCTCATTTGACGGCTGAAGATTACAAATTCAGCAGTTGTTTTGACACGTTTGAATTCAAAACACTCCGGATCGTCTGCGATAACCAGGAAAGCAGAATCGCACTGCTCTACCTCTCTTAATGTCATATATTTTGCCATATGCAACGCCTCCGTCAGATGGACTGCTCATAGTCTGCTACAAGCAGTGCCTCACTGGTGATATCTGCCAAGTCAAACTCCGTAACGTCATAGTGTCCGTCTGCCCACTTCTGAAACTCCATCAGAGTGCAGATACGATCACCATCTTTATCGGTCACGTAGACTAAGATCGCCTCAAGTCCTCCCTGGTTGAAAATGTACTTTATAGGCTTTGCTCTTCTGTCTCCGTGCCACTTGTAATACTCCTGGATTGCCTTTCTGAGTGGTCTGCTGATTGTCTTGTCCATAATATCCTCCATCATACCATAAACTTCGGTGGCGTAGGGATTTCCTTCCTCTGAGGTTTCCAAATGTGCAAGCAGTACGGGTAAATGTTCACATACTCCGATTCAGCAGGATGATACTCCACGCACCACTCATCCGGTCGAAAGAATGCCTTTTTGATCTCGCACATCTCGTCCCAGGTCGGGCATCTGTTCATCAGACTGGCAGAGACATGATCCCATCCACCACCATTTGAATAGATGACGAAGATTGACTTTCCTTGGATCGTAAGATATCCTGCTCCTCCGTCTACTGCTTTCGTCCGACTGGTAAACTTCGGATTGCTCCGGATCTCCTCAAACGTTTTCACTCTTCCACCTCTTCTACCAGGATGATGTTGTTTGCTCCGAAGTACATATTGTCTCCGAAAGGAGTTTCTATGTACATAAAACCATCCCTAATGAGAAAGTCTTTGACAGGGATCATTTCCATCGTACCGTCAAAGTATCGCACCTTTGCGTTGTACACACGTTCCTTCTGATTGAACCCGTTCAGAATCAGAATCACCGCAAGCATGATTACAACCATGCTGACAACCATGATCATGACCGGCTTTTTCATTTCGACTCCATCTCCTTCTTCCATGCTTCTACGCATTCCTTGTCCTTACGGCAGGAAACAACGTCATTCCAGTTGGCATCCTTCTTGACTCTGAGGACGCATTCCATGCATTCATGGCAGACAACAAAGGGGAACTTCTCTTTGATCTGATTCACGGCACATACCTCCTTACCTGTCCTACAATCGGATTGAACAGATAGATATCACTCTCTGTCCGTTCTGCTATCGTTCGTGCGTTTGCTCTGATCCTCGTTGACCATGCGTCCCAAGGACTGATGCTCCATCTCAGCAGTCCCGTTCCTGCTTGAACCCCTACCAGGTATTCGTTCCCCTTCCGGATAACCAGTCCTGTGTAGAGTCTGATATCATCTTTGCTCATATATGCCTCCGTTTAGCCTTTAAACAGCCTTTTTACGGCTTTCAGAGCATGAGATGATATAATCCGCAGTGTCATTAATCAAAGTCAGTACAAAGCGGTTTCTGTTCGATTTCTCCCATATAGCTGATCCCTGGTTCCAATACTTCGTCCAGTCCTCTGCGCTGCTAACATTCATGTTGAAATTGAGATCGAACAGTTTGTAGAGGTCAGTCCAAATCGCTCTTACGTCATCCGGTACATTTGTCATATCACACCTCCGATTTAGTCCTGCCTTATCCAGTGTTCGCAAACCATGTCTGTGTCTTTCGACCTGTTGAAGCGGAGACAGTCTACAAGTCCGTCTACATCTGTTTCCTGTGCGAAAAAACAATTCTCGCAGCAAGGAGTGCCATCTGTATAGTTTATGTGGTATTCACCACAGGTACGGCAT
>Ga0326511_10003711_pt1 | contig 12263 bp, 4 predicted proteins | sample 0_2496_0518_D_FD_203701 | JGI IMG/M metagenome (GOLD analysis project Ga0326511, IMG submission 203701) | Bovine rumen microbial communities from UC Davis, California, United States - 0_2496_0518 | ecosystem: Host-associated > Mammals > Digestive system > Stomach > Rumen | place: USA: California...
CCCTCAGTCATACTTACTAAACGAGTTTCTAACTTTATTTTTTCTTCAGTTTTATCTCGTTCTTCTTGGGTCAATTTATTTAGAATGTCAATAGAATCTTGTAACTCTTCGATAATAGAAGTTTTTGTATAATATTTATATTTTCCCCTAGCAACGAACCAAGATATAGTGCAAACTAATATAGTAAACACCATTAAAAGTAAGATGACGGTTACTAAATTACCAAATCCAATCTCAATATTCATCATCATTCTTTTTTTTTCAGTATTTAAAAATATTTAAACTTCCTTTTTCTTTCTACCTCGTTTCTTAGTAGCAGGTGCTGGAGGTGGTATACTTTCTTCAACACTTCCTTCTAGTTGCTTTAGTTTTTTCTTTAACTCTTCTATTTGTGCAAGTTTCTCTTCTTCCTTCTTTCTCTGCTTCTCTAATCGTTTCTTTTCTGCTTCTTCAATAAGGATGGCTTTCTGTTCTTTAGTTTTTTCTAGAGCCTCTATTACATCCTTTAATTTAGTTGGACCTAAAGTTTTGGCTAAATTTTTCAGTAATAAAAATTCGTCAGCAGCTGTGTCTGATAATTTTTGATCAGCTTTTTCAAATATCGACTTCAACTCAATGCTGACTAAAAACATTGCTATTATAGAAGACACTATAGGAATTCCAAGGAAAAGATGTTCGAAGTTAAAGAATTTATGAAAAATTTCGAATAATTTACTTATATAAATGAGAATATCTACCAGTAAACCTAAGAATAAACTCCCTTCATATGTTATAAATTTATTAACGGATTTTCTAAGAAGTCTACTGGTGGTTATCTCCCCTCGTTGTTTCGCTTTGCTAATACCGGAAGTAAGATCTATTGACATAGCAGCAAATACTATTAAAGCTTCTATACCCCAATAGATTAGCTTGCTATGAATTATTATACTATCTAAATTAATATCAAACATTTAATTAAATCCTTTACTTTAATAGCGAGTATAGCAAGTTATTGTACTATTGTCAAATAAAAATTATACGGGATATTTGTAGTTAATTTATTTGCACTAATTATAAATCTCTTCGGTAAATTTGTTCTTGGATCTATTACCGTAAAATCAATATAAATTATATGTTTATCTGGATTTTCATCCGTCATATCCTTTAATCCATTAACACGTATTATCGGTAATGTAATAGGAGTATAGCTGGTTTCATCCTCATTATCTTGCGGTAATTCTAATACACCATTAAAGGATGACATTTTCTTTATCCTTTTATACATATCTTCTATATCCTCATAGGAACTTACATAAACCGTATTATTATTTACATTAGGAAGTTCTTGGGAATATGTCTGATAAGAGTGAATGTATGCATCGCCTGATGATATATCTTCCCAGGAATATTCTTGAGTAGATTCATCCTTTACACATCTATATATTCTACCCTTTAAATAATTTTCATTAGAATCACCAGTGTATATGTAAGTTCTTCCTTCATATTTTTTACAAGCTTCTGGCATTTCTAAAGCCCAAACACTCTCCACTAACACATAGTTTGATGGCTCTGGATTATCAGTTATTATATATAGTACATCAGATTTTATATCAGACAGGCGATTAAAGTCTTCTATACTGAGAAGTTCTATATCTCTCCATTTACTCTGAACTTTTACTAAATCCCATTTAGAACCATCAGATTTATAAAATCTATTTTTAGCATAGACATCAGTGCTTGGTCCTACGTATTGAACTACTTTATCTGTACATTCACTAGCTTCGGGTAACTCATTTACTTGAACTACTACATTTACTACCGAAATTTTATTATCTTCGTCAATGTTAATATTTTCGCCAGCTGAAATTAAATTAGTTTTTGTGGTAAACGTAATCAGACCATTCTCGTCTGTTACTACTACTTTATTTCCATCTTCTCTATCTTGCTGAATATTAAGTTTACCCTCTGAAATTAATCTAATATCTTCATCTGAATAACCCTTACATACACTAACTTCACCATCAACAGTGGTTATGTATATTGTTCTACCAGTTGATAAATCTTCGTAAGCTCTTGGACCATCTGTTATATCAATAAACTCTCTTTCTTTATATTTATTTAATATAACATACTGTGCCTTTTTTGTTTCTGGGTCTATGAAGATGTACTTTTCTCTACCGGTTGGAAACTTAGCCACGTCAACCTCTTCTAGAGTTGTTGCTATACCCCAAATTAGATACTTATCAAAAGGTGACATTATATGATAGCAATCAGGGCCTATTCCGTTCTTTATACCGATAGCTACAAGACAGTCTACATCATCTTCAGCAGGACTTGTATAATACCTAACTAAAACTGGCTGTCCTATTAGGTGCTCAAATGTGTCTAGCGCTCTGATTGCTACTATTCTACTCGGCTCTATTTCCCCATCTCTAGTGAATCTGATAATCGGATTTTGACTTTCGCTTTTAATTGCCATGTTATTAATTTTCTATCCAATTAAGTGTTAAATCATTTGGTTGAACATAACCGGTATTATCAATGGTTAGATATTTATTTGCATTTTCTATGCCTTGTAGCTTATCTACTTTACCCTCAAGAAGATCCTCTATTTGTTCCTTATTAAAATATTGATTTAATACTGCTACAATTTTTTCATCAAAAACAGCTTCTGCAATATCTCTGACATCTGAGGGATCAATACTAGGGGTAGATCCACCACCTCCATCCCAGTTATACGCGTCTAAATAAAATGTTCTGCCTGTTGAAATATCCTCATAAGCTCTAGGGCCATCAGAGATTATTGTAAATACTCTTTCACCGTTACTGTTTAACGTTACATATTTAGCTTTACCGGATTCTTGATCTAGGTATATATATTTCTCTTTTCCAGTCGGGAATTTAGCCACGTCAACCTCACTCATTGTTTTAGCTACACCCCAGATAATTGTTTTATTGAAAGGTGTAATTATTTGGTAACAATCACTGCCTACTCCATATTTTATACCTAGAGCTAGCATGTTATCGACGTTGGTTTTTAACTCATCAGTATAGTAGCGCACCATCACTAACTGTCCTGGAACATGAGTGTACATGTCAAGGATTCTTATAGCAACTAAACTGCTCTCTTCTACTTCACCATCCCTCGAAATTCGAATTATTGATCTACTTGTTCTTATATTTGTTGCCATTTCGTAAAATATAAATTTATTGTTAACTATTTAAAATAAAAAAGAGGAGATCGACAATAATCTCCTCTTTTAGACGTATCAATTTTTCAATAAGTAATACACTTCTAGCTTACACTTAAATGGATATTTAAATAACCTATTTCTATATTCCATATTAATTGTATTTCTCAATAGATAATTACCATTTGTAGTAGTTACATACCTCAATAGCCAGTAATGTCTTAGATCCTCTTCTGGTATTCTATATGTTCTGCTTCCAATGACAACATCACTAGGTGAGATACTGAAATCTACATCTTTCAATACACCTTGAAGGATTGGCTGGTATTCACCTGACTGATCCTCTTCCGGTTTTAATTCTAATGTGTTTGAAATTTGTACATTTTCAACCTTCTCTTGTATTAATTGTCCTTGTTGATCATATACAGAAACTATGATATAAGATAATGGAATTTTTGAGAATACGCCACTACTTAATTCAGTTCCATGTACAAGATTCATAAATACAGAATCTTCATAAAATACAATAGTCGGGTTTCTATCCTCCTTGTATTTCGTATTAGTATATCCATCAGGTCTCTTACTTAAATTGCTATTATATACTACATTTTCATTCCACTCTGTTTCCCCAGTTGTTGTTTCTGTAGGATGAATAGTAGAATCCTCAGCAGCACATTTACAGAATTTAACTAAGAAATAACCTCTCTTAGACGTAAATAGTTTATTCAAGTTAGGATTATCAACCATACTAAATAACGTAGAAGTTTGTGTATTCTGTTGAACCACTTGTACTATATTCGGTAGTGCTGTTACATTTATTAGCTTGAATGTTTTATATACTGAATCAAACTTTATAGAATCAACATCACTCGTATAGAATAAATCACCCTTACTACTGCTTACTACAAATACTTCATAAAATACTGGAACACCCATAATAGTAATACGGAATTTATCATAGATTTTATCCTTCTTCTCTTTTAAGGTTAGTTTAGTACTATCTACGATATCATTCAACATATTGGTCCTTATATACAGAGTTCCATTATTTTTATCTTTATTTTCTGTATCAATTCCTTTATAAACCAAAGTACCATCTGCAATATACTCTAATTCACCGGTTAAAGGATGATTAGGTACATCAAGATCGTAAGATAGTTGTAAGGAATCTACTACAGCTTTTTGTGTAATTACTACAGATAAGGCGGTTGTATTCGAATCCTTTAAACACGTGAATTTTAATGTACAAGTTTTATCAAATTTAGTCTTATTTCTGTAAAGGTCTAATGAATAATTGTTACCATCTTTTGTCATGGATTTGATAATATTACCTCTATCATCCTCCTTAACTACCTTTAAACCATTCTCCTCTATATTTCCTGTTAATAGATTTTTAACATAGGATACAAAGGATAGTTCAGTTGTAGTATCTGATATTGGGTTGAAATAAAGGGTATTCTCATTCTCAATATATTCATAGGTATATCCATTACAGCTGAAATAAATACTATAATTCAATCCACTTATAGAAAGTTGATATGAAGGATATTTATAATCACTTTCGAGATTATTATTCGATACAAACCTAGTATAATAATTATTTCCAAATTCATAAGTAATTTTACCTAAGCTACTTGGAGGATTGTTTATTATATTATGGTTCGTGTATCTATCCTCTACATTGAACTTTAATTCACGCTTTTCATATCCAATATAACTAGACCAATATTCATCATTGGGTTCTCCGTTTTTATATACTAACTCAGCTCTAATACCTGCTGGAAGTACTGTTCTATTTATTGAAACCGTATATCCATTTGTTACAGATATATCCTTTCTTAATTCCCCTCCAGATGAATCAAATGAGAAATTAGGTACAGTAACTTTTAATGAGGGGTTCTTTAAGGAAACGAGAATTTCCTTCTCCTCTCCACCTAAAAAGTTCTCCGTATTAATATCCTCACTAGAAATTCCTTCTGGAATTGGTAAGAATAAGCTTTGAGTTAAACCAGTCGAATATTTATATCTAAACAACCTTAACTCTCTATTTGGAAAGTTAGAATTAGATACATTAGCAAAGGTAATAGTTTTTCCCGTATCTACAATCCTTCTATTCCATTCGTTATTATAGGTTACGGTATAAAGTTTGGTTGAGACTCCTGCTCTTGGTTCTATAGTAACAGCATAATCTACGTAATAATTATCCGATCTAGCACTATCTATTATACGATCTATGTGATATAGTAATTGAACATCCTCACTAAGACCTTTAGAAACCCCGTACATCATCTTAGTACTAGGTCTATTATTTAAGTTCACTCCATCGAACTTAAAGCAAACACCCAAATTCTCTGTATCCAATTCATTTATATCAGGAACTATGCTACTTGGATCTGACCACAACTTGAAATAAACCTCTTCGGCTGGTAATAGATCACCAAAGGAATCAGTCATTTGCGGTAGTATATCATTTCCAGCATAAACATAATAATCTGAATTACCTACTTGATAATAAAGGCTACTAAAGTATAATGGGCTGTTAAGATCTATAATTTGGCCTTCTTGTAAGAAGAAGTTAGTATTTGGAATTTCACGGTTAGCTATTAATACTAATCTAGTGGCTGAACCTGGCTCTCTACCTTGAAGAGCTGATTTATACCAAATAAACCTAGACTTATCATTTCCAGACTCATCATATTTCTTAAACCTAACTATATAATTCGAACCTGCTCCTAATTTTCTTGGATAACCAATACCATTATCTGAATATAAAGAGCTATCTGTTAAATTCTCTATTACACTACCTGTTTTATAGAAGTTTATAGCATGAACATCAGTTTTATCTAGTACTGTTATAGTAGATGGGGTTATAACAGTTGAATCTTTACACAGTGGATCACTATAAACCGTACCTAACCCACTGAATGAATATGGGTTTCTTGTATAAAATGTCCGATAACCTACTGCATCTCTATAAACCAAATACGTATAGCCTCTTACTAAAACTGATCTTGTCTCTAGTTCTCCTGTATCAACAAGATTTCCAGCTGAACCTTTCCCATCCCTTATTGAGTTTTTATTTGGCAATACACCAGCAAATCTAAATACTTTATCACCATTTTCATCTCGCATAAAGAAATACGTATTTCCTAAAAAGTATTGGAAAGGATCAGTATATCCCATATCAAGGTAGTTGGTGTAGGTATATTCTGGATTATCAGTAGAATTACTAATTGCTTTATCTCTTTCAAAACTAGCTACAATTCCATAATATACTGAATAATTTTTCCCTCCTTCTGGAATTATTGTATTTAGTTTATAGAGTCCTAAATAAAGAGTAGGTGCATTAGATGATAATCGTTTGTAGTAGTTATGTCCTTCACTGCTTGCGAATTTGGCTAGGAGTCTATAGACATCTCCATCAGTATAACTTTTAAATACGAACTCATTGTCCGTGCCTGACGGCGCAGATACGAGCGAGTACTCATAGGAACTACTACTATAGGTGTATTTGTATGAGTTATAGTAATAACCATCATTAAGTGGCTTAAAATAAATACCATCACTACTAACCCATTGAGAATCATAATTTTTTATTTCTTTCGCTCTTATTGGTAATTTCCTATAAGTAAGCGAATTTCCATCTAAATACGGAAATTCAAGTAAGTAACCATTCTCATATGTGAAACAATGATCTTTAAAATTATATTTAGAGAGTGTAATAGTACTTCCCGTACCTCCTGATACTATTGTTTTCTCTTCGCCTGTGCTACTATGTACTACTACACTGAGTTTACTTAATGTACCCCCATCGAGATTGTTAGGGATATTTGCAGTTACATAAAAAGTATATCCCCTAGTTTCCCAACTTACTGGTGTATAACTACTAGACGGACGATTAATTATATTCGTTGCCGTCACAGAATCATCATAGTAAAGATCTGTGCTTGTATTGGAGCTTATTGAGTATTTTTCGTAAGATTTAACTGCCCTTACAAGTATCCCGGCCAATTTAGCATGTTTCTTATCTCCAGATATACAATACTTTATTGGCAAAAACATACAATCCGGAAATTGAGCAAGTGCTCCACCGGGGGCACCTGCTGCAGGGAACAGTAGAAGGGCTGAACCTGAACCTTCACTTAGACTACCATCCAGGTTAAAATAATTTTTATTATCATCTAATTTTACTATTATTAACTTTTTATTTTTATCATCACCTGTTATCGTGGTGCCTAAGCTTAGTCGTACATTTAGCATTTCAGACTTTGTAGTATCTTCCCATTTGATCTCAGCTATACTATGCATTCCTCTCTTGTCCCCTACGATATTGCCATAAGAGTGATAGACTTTCCAGGTTGTTCCCTCGCCCCAATCCGTCGGTGGTTTTATATTATTATCGTTAACTTCATTAAATGTAAACCTATCCTTCGCAGGTATTATATTCCCTCCTACGATATTTCCACTAGTCCTTGAATTTTCATCATACCATCCTCTAATCCTATTATCTATCCCTGTTAAATAAACACAATCTACGCTATCGCTCTGTGGAACATTCAAAAAGACTTCATATTGGATAGCTTTGCCGCTTTCCATATCATTGTTGTTTACTAATTCAAAGTATCTGAGATTACCACTACCATCCTTCGGCCAGTTAAACAAGTAATTTGTATTTTCATTTCCATAATATAATGTTCGGCCTTCTCCTTTCAGTTCATCTGTATTCAAGTAGAGGCCTGAAGTTTTCTCTACATACGGACGGTCACTAGTATAATATAAAACATTACTAGAGTTATTAACTGCACTGTGATATAAGTTACCTATCCTTCCACCAGCATTACCATTATCCTCTGGTCTTAGGAAGTAGTGTGAGTTTCCTAAAGCTACACTTGGAATTCCTCTTATTAATTCACTTTGCTTATCCGGATTATATGTAGCTGTACTGAATGAAAAGCTTCTATCTGTGCTATCTATTCTTACATTAGCACTAAATTTTTTCAAATCAAAATTTAATGTCTTATCACCAATAATAGTTCTGCCGTTATGGTTAACTGTTACTTTATACCAGTTCTTATACTCTTCCATGTCAGGTAATCCATCTCTATTATATTCAATGCTACTTTCATTTGTAACATCTATTAATAAAGATTGACCGTTATCAACAGATTTTGCCATATAAACCTTCTCATTACCATTTTTTATGTCAACTTTATACTCACCACTTAAATGAGCTACTGTTGCTGTAGAAGTTTGTTTATCCTGGTCAAATTTATCTGTATTTCTAATCTGAATATTACCTTGATCACCGGAACCTATTTTATATGTAAAATAATCTTCTCCAGGAGTACCGTTAGAACTTGTAAATATATTATCACCATTATTATATCCAGATTCATCATACCAATTAAAATAATAGGTTTGATTATCTAGTTTAAATTTATTGTGAGGGATTATTATTGGTTCTTTTGTAGTATCTAGTGTGAATTTTATATTTCTATTCTTTTCTGTTGAGAATAAATAACCAGATAAATATTCACTTATACTACGATCAATTGGCTTTCTTATAACGATTGAATTATCTGCCCATCCATCCACTTCACCAACAACACGTAGGAAGCTAGAGTTATTTAATACATCTAGATTTGCATCATGAAGGTAAACTAGCTGTTTCAATCGGTTACTATCACTAGGATATTTTTCTGCAATGACATAAAAATCCTCCATTTCTCCTGTATATTTTTCAACAAGAGACCTAGAAACGCTAGCAGATACTAAATTATTATCCCCGTCATATTGATTTTTATTCTCATCTCCATTAGCCTCTTTATAACCAACCCATGCTACTGTAATTTCATGATCTCCATCTAAAACTGAGGGAATATATGCTTTTGTTTCATCTAGATTAGTATATATTAGAGTAGCGGCTGAGGCACCTGGTGTTTCTTTCAACCCTTTTAATTCCTCGTTTGAAGATATTATTAGCTCATTTGATAACCTCTGTGACCATATACGTAATTTAACAGCATCAAATGTATCCCCGTCATTATAGCAGAAAGGTTTTATTGTTACTGTTACATCTTGAGAATCAGCTGGATAATTGGACATAGAGCTTTTTGGTAAGAGATTATAATATTTTATTACGTGATATTTATACTCATAATCACCACTCTCTTCATTTATACCAAATACAACCCCAGATTCTAACCTGAAATCTTGCATTTTATTTTTTATATCCAGGTCTATGCTAGTGCTGCTTGTATAATGACATTCAAATGCAGCTTCTTCATTAGAATACGGTACAAAAAGATCTCCTAATGTAGCTTTGGATTTATCAGGGGTATTGTTATTATAATTCAATGAGTCTAATTCAGGATTAACCCAATTTCCTCTCTCATTTCTATAACCCGATAATTTCTTCTGAACAAATCCTATGCCTTTTCCTAATCCAGGTTCCTCATTAAATATAAATTCCTGGAATTGAATATTATAGGTGGATTTATCTAGGGCTTTTTCTATTAATTTTATACAAGTAGGTATATTATTATAATCATTAACCAGTAATTCCTCCGTATCAAATGAACCAGGGGCAGTATAATGAAAAGTTATAGTAGCATCCTTAGATTTTTTATCCCTCTTACCTACTTCTTTTATTACGATATAGATGTAGTCAGTTTCCTCTGTTTCGCTGAGGTAGTTAATATTCAATTCACTAACCTCCCTGTTTGTAGAGGGATCCCAGAAGAGGTATATATCCTCATCACTATATTCATCCTTTTCGTAATTAATCCTAGCTGTTAAACTAGCATTATAACTTATTTTAACCTTCTGAACTCGTATAGGATTTGTATTTAGATTTAATACAGTTTCACTACCTGTTTCATTTAGTATTGCGTCTTCTATTTTTACGTAAGGTCTGATTCCTTCTTTCTTTATAGGAAGTCTAGTAACGCTATGAGTTAAATAAGTTTCCCAGCTATTTTCTAATGTAGATAAATCGCTATTAAATTCATCCTTAGTTAATTTAATCAACGTTAATGAATCTGGTAATTTATATGTACCTAAGAATTTATCATACTCATATTCCAGCTTAAACGTATTATGCCCAGGTTCACCAACAGAAGTAACCCCCTTGAAATAATCAGTTACGTTATCTATGTATTCACCCTCTCCTTCTGTTAATATTTTGTTAGAAGATGAGATGATAGATAACTCTTCTGGAGATGATAGAACTTTCCAATAAAATGGAATATTACCTAGCTCTTTATCTTCCTGATTATCATATTCTTCTGTTATAATTAATTCCTTCTCAGTCTCATCGTTTCTATAAACAAGACCTACCCCTGGATCTATTTTAGCCAGGTTAAAGGAAGAAGTTGAAGCTCTGTTAAAGTCTACGACAACTATTCTATTCTGCAAACAACCCTCAGCACAGTAGAATCTCTCAAAATACATATCAACTGTTGTATCCAAGTCTACGTTGAGCTTTATTAGGCTTAATTCAGAGCTTAATACACCATCGCCATCTGGGTCACAGTATGGTAGCCAATGTTCCTCATCTGTATTATTTTTCAAGGAGAGAATTTCTACGTAAATTTCAAAAACATCTTCTAAGTCTTCTAATTTATTTATAGTGAAAGAGAAATTAAATAGCTTCTTTAATTCTGTTTCAAAATAATCATTTTCAAATTTAAAGGATATTTTAGATCTAACCTTCTCTAGGTCATTACTTTCCCAATATTCTGAGAATATAGCTGATTTAATTCTTAATGTAAATGTTTTTCTTTCTCCCTTTTTACCACTAAATAAATACATAGCGGTATCATCTTTGGGGTAGAAGTAATCAGTATCTCTATAAATTACATTAAAATAACCGTAATAACCTCCTTGTATTAATCTTAATCTATTTGATTTTATGGTTTGAATATTTCCCTCTAAATCAGTGTAATTAAGTTTTAGTTGGAATATTCCATATGGGTTTTCTAGGGGATCTTCTGCATCTATTTCTTCCGGAGTATAGTAGTTAATATTGTAGAGTAAATTATCTACATCACATACAAAACCATTTCCTTTTTGTACATTTTCTATAACTACTCCATCTATCCCTGTTATTTCGTCTGATCCATTATATAAAAATACAGGACCATTTTCACTCATATAATACAGGTCATATTCAATAGAGCCGGTTAATTTAACTACTCTATAAACGCCTTTTTCTGATTCAAACGTAAGTATATCCCCATAAGAAATTTCCCTAGGAAGGTTATATTTGGTTTTTATTTCATCAGATATGTTTATGTAATTCGTTTCGTCAAATACACCTAATTTAAAAGTATCTTCTTTATATATTTTTCTGTATTTAACTACCGAAATATCTTTACCACAATTATCAAGGCCAGTTGCAGTGTGGTTATTTTTTGTAATTATTTTATTAGTTAGTTTAGAAGAGATATATCTATAATAACTATCTTTTGATACTATTACATTCTTATCTCCTTCTTCACTCTCTAATCTAAACAAATTTTCACCAACCGTTAAGCCAGCCCCTTCTAGAAATTTTGTATCGCTGTTATATTCTGGTACTTCTGAAATAATATTTGAAACTATTTCAGGCACAGGTAAAGTTACATCAACAAAATTTCTATTTTGATTTAATTTAATTTCACTTAGATCATTCTCTATAAGAACAAAAGCGATATTCTCTTTTTCACTCTTTTGATCAAATAAAGAATAATGAATATAAATTATGTTATAGCCACTTATCAATTCTCCTTCCTTGAAGAGGAAAGAAAGTCTCAATAACAATTCTTTAGGCTCTAATATTAAGCCTAGGTCATAAATAGGATTTTTCTTTTTTCGAAAATCACTATCTAAATTACTCATACTCACATTTTTCCCTAAAGAGAAATGTTTTAGTATAATATTATTTTCTTTTAATAATTCATCTAAGAATGATTTATAGAATATTGCTTTCATTTCTTATAAATAATTTATTTTTCCGTCTTCAATATAAAAAATAATACCTCGAAATGCACCTATAATATCTGGTATTTTATTTATATTTGGATAAAAATTCCGTCTATATTTATTTAATAC
>Ga0326511_10003712_pt1 | contig 12263 bp, 12 predicted proteins | sample 0_2496_0518_D_FD_203701 | JGI IMG/M metagenome (GOLD analysis project Ga0326511, IMG submission 203701) | Bovine rumen microbial communities from UC Davis, California, United States - 0_2496_0518 | ecosystem: Host-associated > Mammals > Digestive system > Stomach > Rumen | place: USA...
GGCAAAGAACAAGTTCTCTGCACTCGGCTTGCACAGACTTTGTCACCCGATAAAGTATCAAACGTCAGAAGTTTATGAAGAAATCAATTTCTACACTGAGCCTATTGATGGCATCATTCCTTAATTGTCTGGCCTGTTCTTCAGACAGCCCGGTAGCTGACAGCGATGACGATGTGCCAACGGATTTTGAGATTCAGTACACCACGACGGTGCCAAGCGAGTTCTTTCAAGTTGCATCGCAGCAGGGAACAATAGAACTGGTGGAGTACGATTCGAAGGACTATACTACTGCCAGTCGGCCCACGACGCATAAGCCTGCATACGTCTATGTACCCTATGGTTACGACCCGTCGCAGAAGTACGATGTCATCTATCTGCTGCACGGTTGGACAGGCGTTGCGCAGGAGTATTTCCTTGGGCGTAGCGGCAACAGCCGAACGGGGCTGGTGAACATCTTCGATAACCTGATACAGCGAGGACTCTGCCGTCCGTTCATCGCCGTGTCGCCCACTTGGGATAAGGACAATCGCTCGAAAGACTGGGGCGAGAGCACACGCGAGGCGGCGGTATTCTCGCAAGAGTACGTGAACGACCTCATCCCTGTCGTTGAGACACGCTACAGTACTTACTTGGAGTCACCCAGCGAGGCTGGCATTCTTGCTTCACGCAACCATCGCGCCATCGGTGGGTTCTCGTTGGGCAGCATTACCACTTGGTATGTCTTCGAGCAGGCTTTTGCCTACAGCCGTATGTATCTGCCCATGAGCGGTGACAACTGGAGCCAAGGCATGTATGGCGGAGCGTATTACCCCGATGCTACGGCAAAGTTCCTGGCAGACCTCGTGAATGCCTCACCTTATAAGAACGACTTCTACGTGTGGTATGCCGTGGGCACCGAGGACGTGCGCATCGACCAGACCCACAATCAGGCACTGGCAATGGCAAAACTCACCGATACGTTCAACTCGACGAACTTCTCCTACCACATGAAGGAAGGCGGTCGCCACGACTTCAACGCCGTCTGGGAGTTCTGCTATCATGCCTTGCAGTTCTTCTTTCCCGCCAACGAATCCACTGCTGTCCGTTCCGTCAGGTCAGAGAACAGAGCCAACAGCAAGGCTTATGCCTTGAATGGGACATTGGCAATGGGAAAAGGCATTCAGATAAAGGATGGTAAGAAATTATTGGTAAAATAAATTTGTTATGGAACAGAAAGAATCGATGAGTCGGCGTGATGCGCTGAAAACAATGGGAGTCATTGTGGCAACGGCCGCATTGTCAACAACTGGATTGTCTGCATTTGCTGCTCCTGCAAAGAAAGATAAAAGTAAGAAACGCCTGTTGTTTTATTTCACTGCTACGGGCAATAGTCTCTTTGTGGCCCGCGAACTGGTTGGTGAGACAGGTCAGCTGCTTAGTATTCCTCAGATTATTAAAGACGAACGTCTTGATTTCGAAGCAGACGAGATTGGCTTCATCTTCCCCGACTATGCAGCTTCGGCTCCGATGATGGTGCGCGAGTTTGTCAGTAAAGCCCACTTCAAGGCACAGTATATCTTCTCTGTCATCACGTTCGGAAATTTTGCTGCCAACGTAGCTGAATGGTGGAATGACTTCTGCAAGGGAAAAGGCTTGCAGCAAAACTATATCAATACGCTTTTGATGGTGGATAATTACCTGCCCGTATTCGACATGAACGAGCAAGTGAAAATCGACAAGAAGATTCCCGATAATCTTGCAGCCATAGTAGATGACATTCATGGGCATAAACAGTTCATCGCCCACTATGAGCAGATGGATGAACGAATGCAAGGTTTCCTGAAGCGTTTGCAGGAAAACCATTTCCCTATGGAAGCTGAGCGGTTGCTGAGATTAAACACAGAGACCTGCATTGCCTGTGGCACCTGTGCGGCGGTCTGTCCGCACGGAAACTTCCGCATGACTGACACCCATGCCGAGTTCTCGGGTTCATGCGAGTATTGTCTTGCCTGTGTTCACGCATGTCCCCAGAAAGCATTGACGTTGGAGCGTGAGCGAAATCCACAGGCTCGTTTCCGAAATGAGAACATTTCGCTAAGGGATATCAAGCAAGCCAACAACCAACACAAATAGACTATGAAGAAAATAATTCTAATGTCATTACTCTGCGTTCTTTCATTGAACATGGAGGCACAGGGAAAGAAGATGCTGGTGACCTATTTCTCGTGGAGCAACAACACGAAGGCACTGGCAGAAGAAATCCAGCGCCAGACAGGTGCGGACATCTACAGGATAGAACCGCAGGAAGCCTACACTACGAACTATAACACTCTGGCATACAGCATCGCCAATGCAGAAAAGGAAGCTAATGCTCGGCCTGCACTGAAGGACACATTACGGACAATGAATGACTATGACATCGTGTTCGTGGGCTGTCCCGTATGGTGGTACGATGCACCGATGATTGTCCACTCGTTTCTGGAGTGCAAGGACTACGATTTCAAGGGTAAGACCATCGTGCCATTTTGTACCTTTTTCACGGCAACCTATCAGACGCTGAACGACATTGTGGCGGCAACGCCCGACTCGGAACACCTCGATGGTCTGGGAGTTCGCGGAGCAGGCAGTTATAGTGAGGCGACGGTGAAGGAATGGCTCGACCGCATCGGCATCTCCGACATCGTGGCGGGGATTGAGACTCCTTCGGCAGCAAGGAACGGTCAGCAGCGGGGCATCTACAATCTGCAAGGCCAGCGCGTGACTTCGCTTAGGGACAGTGCCAAGGGCTTGTATATCATGGATGGTAAAAAGTATTTAGTAAAGTAAGGTAAAAAGATGTTGAATAGCATTCGACCTTTTCTCGCCATGGCAGAATTGAAGCAAGCTTCATTCTGCTCATTTGGCTTAACGAAAACGTTCAGGAAGAAAGCATTGGTTAGTATGCTGGGGTTGAGCCTGCTGTCTTGTTCTAGCCATGCGGAAGAGCCTGCCAATAGTCCGTCGGAGCGGGAGGGCTATACGCAGTTGGTAAGCAAGACGCAGACGATACCAGACGGCTATCTCAACGAGGTGGTTCAGCAGGGTGAGGTGGTGCGCATAGACTATGACACGCGGGACTATGCGGACGGGACAATGGCGGTACGGCAGAATACGGCCTACGTCTATCTGCCATACGGCTACGACACCGACACGGAAAGGCGATACAACGTGCTCTACCTCGTTCACGGCCACTACGGTACGGCCTCGACCTACCTGACCGTGGAGGACGGGATGCTGCGTCGTGTGCTCGACCAGATGATAGCGCACGGCGACATCGACCCGCTGATTGTAGTGACGCCATCGTACAACTACGGCAGTCCGACGCCCGATTATGTCGATGCCGACAAGTATTGCAAGGCACTCCCGCTGGAGTTGCAGCACGACTTGATTCCGCTGGTGGAGAGCCGCTATCGTACCTATGCCGAGACAACCAGCGAGACTGGGCTGAAGGCATCGCGCAGCCACAGGGCTATCGGCGGCTTCTCGATGGGCGGTGTCACGACGTGGTATGCCCTGGACCAGACGCTGGGACTGTTCCGCTGGTTCCTGCCCATCAGCGGCGACTGCTGGTCACTCGGGGCCTTCGCAGGGATGAACCGTCCCGAGGACACGGCGCGGTATCTTGCAGAGCGCATCACGGCACAGGACTACACGGCGGGCGACTTCTACATCTGGGCTGCCAGCGGCACCAACGACTCGGCCTACCGCGAGACGCTGAATCAGATTGAGGGCATGGCAGGGCTGTCTGAGATGTTCACCCTACAGAACATGACCTTCCATGAGAAGGACGGTGCACGGCACGAATACCGTCCGACTATCGAGTACATCTATAATGCCCTGCAGTTCTTCTTTCCACCCACAAATACTGAGACAATGACAAACTACTATACACGTCAGACCCATATCAATGATGTGATGAACGATGCTGCTTTCGGCGACTACGGCCGACTGATATTCCCTGTGAATACAGGCTACTGGAGCGGCACGACACTGGAGCAACTCGACCTGACGTGGTACAACTATATCGACCCCGACAAAACGGTGGAGGTGTGCAACTATCTCCGTGCCCATGCCGCCGACTGCTTCATCGACGTCTATACCGAGGCCGAGAAACAGGCTAATCCTGAGTTGCGCAACACGGGGCTGTTCTTCTTCCGGGGCAACAGCGGTGCGCCTTTCGCCATCTGCAATGCGGGCGGCGGTTTCTCCTACGTGGGAGCCATGCACGACTCATTCCCCCATGCCCTCGAACTCTCGAAACAGGGCTACAACGCCTTTGCGCTCATCTATCGTCCTGGCGATGCCTATGAGGACCTGGCCCGTACCATCACCTACATCTGCGACCATGCCGACGAACTCGGTGTACAGCGTGACGGTTACTCGCTCTGGGGTGGTTCCGCTGGCGCACGGATGGCAGCGACACTGGGCAACAGTGCCAACCTGCGCACGCTGACAGGTCGCACCGATCTGCCCCAAGCCTCGGCTGTCATCATGCAGTACACGGGCTACACCACTGTTTCACCATACGATGGTCCCACCTATGCATGTTGCGGCACTAATGACGGCATCGCCTCATGGCGCACCATGCAAAGCCGACTCGAATCGCTCTCAGCCCTCGGCATCCCCACCGAGTTCCACTCATACAACGGCCTGCCCCACGGCTTCGGCCTCGGCACTGGTTCTGTCGCCGAAGGCTGGCTCACCAATGCTGTCCACTTCTGGCAGCAACAGTCGGGCGCAACTGCCATCCATTCAGCAAAATCCAACACAAAACAACAAAACTCCATCTACTCCCTCAACGGCACTCGTCGCAATGCGATTCAAAAGGGAATCAACATTGTGGGTGGTAAAACCATATTAAAATAAAGAATTATGAATAGAATTTGTTTTTTAGCGATTGTCTTTGTCACAACCTTACTGACGGCTTGTTCCAGTGACGATGACACTATTGATCCAGTAAAAGATGCCAGCGGTAAGACACTTGTCGTGTATTTTTCAAAGACAGTTCCTGATGGTGTCGATGCCACGACTGGAGCCACGAACGTATTTGCTTACAATGGTCAACAATTGGGCGCAACTCAATGGGTGGCCCAACAAATCGCAGACCGAACGGATGCCGACATGCATCGCATCACTGTTGCAGACGATTACTATCCTGTCACCTACAACGAATTGGCCGACTTTGCCCGTAAAGAGAAAGAAGCTGGCACTCATCCCAAACTAACATCCAGTTTGACCAACCTCAGTGAGTACAAAAACGTATTCATCGGCCTACCAGTCTGGTGGTACACTGTTCCGATGCCAATTTACAGTTTTCTTGATACACACGACCTGAGTGGAAAAAACGTCATGGTGTTCACTACGCACGAAGGCAGCGGACTGGCTGATGCCATCAGTGTCATCCGTACTGAGGAACCAGACGCAATCGTCAACAGCAGTGGTTTCAATACCCGTGGGAATCAAGCGGGAAGTCAAGCGAATAATATAGTCGAATGGTTGAATAAATTAGGTTTTTGAGAAACATATTAAAACTGGTAGTATATGAAAAGAACGATTTTGAGCATCGCAATGATGGCCGTTGCCACTGCGATGATGGCGCAAGCCAACGTGTATTTCACCAAAGAAATTTCTGCCGAATCGTTGCAGAAAGTCTATGAGGCTCTGGGGGTCCCAGCAACAGGGCGCGTGGCAGTGAAAATCAGTACGGGAGAGTCGTCAAATTCCAACCAACTCAGACCTGCACTGATTCAAGCTTTTGTGAACGGAGTGGACGGAACACTTGTGGAGTGCAACACCACATATTCTGGCAGCCGCAGCACCACCGCGAACCACCGTAATCAGATTCGCCAGCGTGGTTACACCGTGGCAGGCGGCTTCAAGTACGAACTCGACCTGATGGATTCTGATGGGGCCGACTCAGCGGCAGGCGAACTGGAATTACCGATGTCGGCAGACAATATGAACGGCGTGACACCCCATTTCCCCAATGCCGTAGTGGGTGCTCACATGGCCAACTACGACTTTATGATTAACCTCGCTCACTTCAAGGGCCATCAGATGGGTGGATTCGGAGGTGTCCTGAAGAACCAAAGCATCGGCATGTCTGCCCGTCGTGGCAAGGCACTCATTCACTCGGCTGGTCGTAACACGGTCAGCGAACAATGGATGCGATACGCCGACGATCAAGATGGTTTCTTGGAGTCGATGGCTGAGGTTGCCAACGCCATCCATCAGTATTTCCATCAGGAGGGAAAGAACATTATCTACATCGATGTAATGAACAACATCAGCGTGGATTGCGACTGCAACGGACGCCCTGCTTCGCCTCAAATGAAGGATGTAGGCATCCTTGCAAGCACTGATCCAGTAGCCCTCGACCAGGCTTGTCTCGACTTCGTCAATCTCCCCTCCACGGCAGGTGACAACCATCAGCCCCTGCTCAACCGCATCCGTCAGCAGCATGGCACCCATATCATCGAACATGCAGAAAAGATAGGTCTGGGGTCACCTTCCTACACGCTGGTCAATCTTGACGAAGCTGATGCTATCGTGCCTCTCACTGCCCCCGAGCGCCTGCGCTACAACGTGTTCACCGTTGATGGCCGGTCTGTGCTCGGTAATGCCAAGAGTCTGGACGGACTGGCAAAGGGCTTGTATATCGTAAACGGGAAAAAGCAATATATAAAATAAGGTATATGAAGACAAGACTATTCGGGATGCTGGCAGTGGTGCTGCTGAGTATCAGTGCTTCGGCACAGAGTGAGGATTATGAACTCGCAAATTTCGACCACGAGGTGACTCAGCCCGCACCAGGCGGGAATACGACTGACGGCGGGCCTCAGGCTGTGTCGAACATCAAGTCGGTGGCTGGTGTGCCGCTGGTAAGGCTTAATAATGGTGTGATGATGCCCCGCTTCGGACTCGGTACGCAGGTGCAGAGCATGGAGGGTGCTGGTCAGCGGCAGCAACTCAATGAGACCGTGCGCGGCATGGTCATCTCGGCGCTTCAGTCGGGCTATCGCCATCTGGACGATGCCATGTTCTACTACAACGAGCGCGGTGCGGGATGGGGTATCAAGGAAAGTGGTGTACCCCGCGAAGAGATATGGGTAACAAGTAAGATTTCGGGCAATCTGGCTGATGCGCAGAATGCGTTCAATGGAATGCTCGAACGGCTGCAGGTCGATTACCTCGACCTCGTGTATATCCACCATCCTGCCGGTACATTGGCTGACATCCTTGCTTGCTGGCACGTGATGGAGAAGGAATACAAGGCCGGGCGCATCCGTGCCCTCGGCATCAGCAACTTCGACAATCGAATGGAGGCGTTCAACTATATCATGGAAAATGCAGAAATCAAGCCCCAGATGGCTCAGATTGAGTGTCACCCGCTGGCTCAGCGCAAGGATGCCCGACAACTGTACGCAGAGAATTACGACATTCAGGTGGAGTGCTGGTATCCGCTGAATCACAACCGCAACGACCCCAACAACACGACCATCCAGCAGATAGCCCAGGCCCACGGCAAGACAGCGTATCAGATTATCCTCCGTTGGCACATGCAGGAAGGTCTCTGCCCCGTTCCCGGCTCCACCAATCCCGCCCATATCCTCGAAAATATCAGCATCTTCGACTTCGCGCTGACTGATGCTGAAATGGAGGCAATCCGCGCCATCGACCGAGGAAACTCAGGACGTTCGTTCAACCTTTCTTATGGAAATTGGGGCTTCGGCAATTTTCAGGATTACACCTACAGCCACACCTTCACGCCTACTGCCATCGAGAGTGTCCAAAGCAGCATCAACGACGGAACGAGCCAGATTTACACATTGGACGGGAGGCTGGTTAGCACTTTGCAGAAAGGGATGAACATCACCCATATGAATGATGGAACAGCCAAGAAGTTGCTTGTGAGGTAGCAGCCTATTGTCTTTTGAACTCTGGTCGAAATCGCTCAAATTCGGAAGAATGAGCAAGCTCTTCTGAACTCGCTTAATCGCGATTTTCGGTAAAAAGTGAAAGGAGACCCGAAATTATTATCAGAATAGTTCCGGGTCTTTTGTGTACCTTTGCACCATTAAATAACAAGTAATATGAAAAAACTGATAACAATCGCAGCCATGATGCTGCTGTCCGTGATGGGACTGAATGCCTGCACGGGCTCAAAGAAAGAGGCTAAAGTCAATGAGAGTGAAACGACAAAGAAAGGAACAATCGACATGACAGGAAAGAAAGTTCTGGTTGCCTACTTCTCATGGAGCGGCAACACACGCGAGGCGGCACAGTACATCGCCCAGAAGACAGGTGCCGACAAGTTTGAAATCATCCGCGAAAAGGCGTACCCCACGGAGTACACGCCCTGTACAGAGGATGCCAAGGCAGAGAAGGAGGCCGGCGAGCGGCCTGCCATTAAAGGTAAGGTGGAGAACATGGCGCAGTATGATGTGGTGTTCGTCTGTGTTCCCGTGTGGTGGTATACGGCTCCGATGCCAGTCTATACGTTCCTGGAGCAGTACGACCTGAAGGGCAAGACAGTCATCCCGTTCTGCACGGCATACAGCGGTCCGTCATCGACCTTGAAGGACATCGTGAAGGCTACGCCCGAGAGCGACCACCGCGACGGCATATGCATCGTGACGAAGGAGATGGGCGGCAAGGATATGGAGTCGAAGCACGCAAAGATTGACAAATGGCTCACCGAAATCGGATTCTAAGCGTATGAGAAAGTTTTTTATTATTGTGGCAGCGGTGCTGCTGGGGCTGACGGCTTGCAGCGAACAAAAGCAGGTGGCAACGGAAGGGGTGACTAAAGAACAGATACAGTTTCCCATTGGTGAGCGGATAGACAATCCTGCATTTACGGGCGAGGCTTATCTGAAACCGTTAATTAACGTCGATTCTGTGTTTAACTTCCCACAGACGAATGTGGTGACGTTAGGGCCGGGGGCGCACAGCAGTTGGCACAGGCACGGCGGAATGGTAGTGTTGGTGACCGACGGCGTGGGACTCTATCAGGAGGAGGGCAAGCCTGCCCAGATCCTGCGTCGCGGTGATGTGCTACAGATTCCCGCTGGAGTGCGCCACTGGCACGGTGCCACGAAGGACAACTGGTTTTCGCAGGTGGTGATTTATGATTCGGCTTGGAACCCCGCAGAGGCATCTGATGACAGCGACAATTCCGTTTCTGACGATTATTATAACGGATTAGAGATGGTGGAGTATGCACACCAGAACACGACTGACAGCCTGATGTTTGCCGCCCCTGACACGACGATGACGCTGCCGACGTTCAACGGCCCGATTCGTCTGGCTAATACTTTGGACGGGAACAACGTAGCGGGATGCCCAGGACTGCACTACGTCGTGTTTGAGCCGGGTGTCATCAACGCCTGGCACTCGCACGCTGGCGGTCAGGTGCTCATCGTGACCGACGGCATCGGCTATCACCAGATGGAGGGTCAGCCTGTGGAGGTTCTGCGTCCCGGTGACGTGGCGATGTGTCCTCCCGGTGTGCGTCACTGGCACGGTGCCGCTCCCAACTCTCGCTTCGCCCACCTTGCAGCGAATACTAACCCCGACAAACCGGGCGTGGAGTGGTTCGAGATGTTGAGCAAAGAAGAGTATGATAAACTACCAAAAGAATAAACAACAATGAAGAAACTCATAGGAGCAATAGCCATGATTCTGTTGACGGCCTGCACCGATGTACAGGAGGCCTGTGCGGAGTCTTTGACCGACAGTCAGACAGGAACGGTGGTGCGCGACATCAGCATCCATAGCAACATACTTGGGCGCGACATGCTCTACTCTGTCTATCTGCCTGCGGGCTACAGCAGTGAAAAGCAGTACCCCGTGCTTTACCTGCTGCATGGCTACGGCGGCGACCAGAACGACTGGTGGGTGTTCGACGATTTAGCCGACGATGCAGACGCGATGATTTCGTCAGGCGAGATACCAGAAATGATTATCGTCACCCCCGATGGCGGCACATGGATGTATATCGACAACTGTTACGGCAACGGCATCAACTACGAGCAGTATTTCTTCAAGGAACTGATGACTGATGCTGAGTCACGCTACAGTATCCGACGCAATCGGCAGTCGCGGGCTATCGGCGGATTCTCGATGGGCGGCTACGGAGCCTTGCGCTATGGTGTGATGCACCACGACATGTTCTGCCATGTCTATGCCATGAGCAGCGTCATCGGAGGCTACGGGGCTACGGACATGGGTGACATCATCACGGGTTATAGTTCGTCTGAACTGCCTGGAATCACGCTGGAGTGCGGCGACCGTGACTATTTCACCTACGACAACCGCGAGTTCTCCCAGCAACTTACCCAACTCGGCATCGCTCATGAGCACATTGAGCGCAGTGGCGGTCACGACTGGACGTTCTGGAGTGCCTGCACACCGAAGATTTTGCGCAAGGTAGGTGGTCTTTTCCGTGATTCATCCACAGGCATAGCCTCGGTCCGCCCATCGGGCAGACAGTCGAAGGATATCTATTCTCTCGACGGCAGACGTCGTGAGAGTCTGAAGCGGGGAATCAATATCGTGGATGGGCGGAAGGTCGCGATTAAGTGAGTGTCATGCAAGCTTGCTTGCAGATGCCCGAACGTGAGCGAACTCGAACGAAGTTCAAGGTTGTTTTCGGTAAAAAGTGAACGAAGACCCGAATTTATTATTATAATAGTTCCGGGTTTTATGTGTACCTTTGCACCATCATTATTTACAATAAAAACAGAAGAATTATGGAAGTTCAGAAAGTTGTATTCGTAAACAAGCAGTTAGGTACGCGAATGGCAGGACTGCTGCGCCTGCCCGCAAGTTTTAATCTTAGTGAGAACTACCCGGCAGTAGTGGTAACGGGGCCGATGCTTTCGGTGAAGGAACAGGCGCAGTCGGTGTATGCCGAGCGGCTGACGGAAGCGGGCTACGTGACGCTGGTTTTCGACGGCACATACTTCGGCGAAAGTGAGGGTGTACCGCGCCAGCAGGAACTGCCCGACGTGAAGGAGAGTGACATTGAGGGAGCCGTGGACTTTCTTGTGAGTCTTCCTTATGTCGATAACGACCGTATTGGCGGCTTGGGAATCTGCGGGAGTGGCTCGTATATGTCGGTGGCCGGTGTGAAGGAGCCTCGACTGAAGGCCATTACGGCCATTGTGCCCGCCATCGCCGACATCTCGAAATCGGCTATGGCTGGATTCTTCCGTCCCGAAGACGAGGTGAAGGCTGCTAAGGAGGCTTACGAGCAGGGCAAGGGCGGACTGATGCATCTTAACTTCATGCCGCGAGCCTTCGACGAGGGAGCCGCCTATTATTATAGTTCGCGCGGCACACATCCCCGCTGGTCCAATCAGGTGGTGGCGTGGAGTCAGCTGGAACTGGTGAAGTACAACGTGGTCAGCATCATGAAGGACATGAAGAAGCCCTACCTCGTTATCACGGGCGAGAATGCATGGAGCCGCGAGGCATCGACTGAGGTTTTCAATGCCGTGCCCCATACCCAGAAGGAAATGCACGTCATCCCGGAGGCCAGCCACTTCGATATGTACGACCTCGCTCCGTTCGTCAGCGAAGCATTTGAGTTTATTATTCCGTTCTTCGCTCAGTATTTATCAGAACAGCGGTGCTCAGGCGAGCAAGCTCGGAACTTCAATAAGAATCTCTGAACAGATGAAAAGATTTGACTATGAATTTCCTGTTCGAATCCACTTCGGACAGGGATGTTTTGAGGACTCGCTGAAGAAAGAGTTACAGAAATATGGGAAGAACGTGCTGCTGGCATACGGCGGCGGTTCATTGAAACGCACGGGACTGTATGACCGCATTGTGGCGATGCTCAACGAGGCAGGCAAGGCGGTGACGGACTTTGGCGGCATCATGCCTAATCCAACGTTGAAGAAGGTGCAGGAGGGGCAGCAGTTGGCACGGGAAATCAAGGCAGACCTTATATTGGCTGTGGGAGGCGGCTCGGTGTCGGACTGCTGCAAGATTGTAGCAATGGGAGACCGCCCGATTCCGCTTGGAGTAGTCGTGACCGCCAGCGGCACTGGCTCTGAACAGAACAACGGAGCCGTGATCACCGACGAAGAGAAAAAAGTGAAGGGCGCCATGGAGGGCACTGAAAAAGCCCTCCATTTGAAGAGGCAACCTTGATTATTCATTAAAAGCAGATTGCATATAACCGTTAGGTGCGGTTTTGCGATCTGCTTTTCATTTATCCATTATAGGGGCAT
>Ga0326511_10003714_pt1 | contig 12263 bp, 21 predicted proteins | sample 0_2496_0518_D_FD_203701 | JGI IMG/M metagenome (GOLD analysis project Ga0326511, IMG submission 203701) | Bovine rumen microbial communities from UC Davis, California, United States - 0_2496_0518 | ecosystem: Host-associated > Mammals > Digestive system > Stomach > Rumen | place: USA...
GCCTAAGCACCGGCGGCTGATCCGCTTCGTGCAGTCTGGAGAAATCAGGAACATAGCGGACTACCTTATCATCAGCATCGACGGCATCCGGTTCGTTACTCATTAAAGATATAATGGTCGCCTGTCGGCTCGAAATTAAGTTAAGAAAGTTAAGGGCTACCGCATGGATAATTAACTCCTTTAACTTAATTTCGAGGAGCGATAGCGACGACCAAAAGAATAATTAAAATTGATAAGACTATGAATGATTATGTATTGAGGAAAGGAAGTAAGGGCGAGAGGGTGAAGCAGCTACAAGGGCTGCTGAACGTGGCCCAGGATGGTGTGTTTGGCGCACTGACCGAGGAGGCGCTGAAGGCGTGGCAGAATGAGAACGGACTGTTTCCCGATGGCATCTGCGGCCCTAAGACCTGGGAAAAACTGCTGCCGCTGGGCAAGCTGACGCTGAAGCGCTCGCGCCGACGCATCGACGAGATCATCGTCCACTGCACGGCGACGCCGGAGGGTCAGGCAAAGACGGTGGATGATATCCGTCGGGAGCATAAGGCGCAGGGCTGGGCGGACATCGGTTATCACTATCTGGTCTATCTGGATGGTACCGTGCACGAAGGGCGCGACGTGGATATCGCCGGTGCCCATGCCTGGGGGCACAACACCTACTCGATAGGGGTGTGCTACGTGGGGGGCGTGGAGAACCGCCCTGGCGTGGCCTATGACAAGTTGAAAGCCAAGGATACGCGCACCGACAAGCAGAAGGCCGCACTGCTGACCCTGCTGCAGGATCTGCGCCGCCTCTACCCCACCGCCCGCATCCTGGGGCATTGCAACGTGGATAAGCATGGCAAACTCTGCCCGAGCTTCGATGCACGGGATGAGTACAGGGGGATATAGTGGTCGCCTGCAGCCGACTGGATATAATGGTCGCCTGTCGGCTCGAAATTAAGTTAAAGGAGTTAATGGGCGCTTCGCTTGAAATTTGGTTTAAAATTCGGGTTTAAAATTCAGTTAAAAATAATTCTAAACAAAATTCTAAACTTAAATTATAAACTTAATTTCGAGGAGCAAAGCGACGACCAAAAGATATAAATAAAAGAAGTCCCATTAGAATATTTCATTGCACAGTGGCCTGCAGTCCGTGAGGATAGCAGGTCACAACTTTTTCGGGTGTACAAGGATTATGGGAAATTCCCCCAAGATTTCCCCTAATTTCACTCTCCAGATACTCTCCAGATACTCTCCAGATACTTTCCAAAATGGAAAGAACTACTCTATCTTGATTTTCCCATCCTGTACATCCAACCAAAAAGCAATAGCCTCTTCAACCAATTCTTGAATACTTTTACTTCTCAATGACCTTAATCTGATTAGTCTATTGTATTCTGAAATTGTGATAGATGTTTGTAATCCTTTTAAATTTTCTTTTTTAATTCTACATTTAAAAGAATTAGTGTCTTTTTCTCTATAAGAAGAACTTACGCTTGTCCTTGTATTTAGAGTTGGGTTAAGTGTATTTATATAGAATCGTTCACGTTCTCTTAAAGATTCAAAATCCGAGAACTCTATTGCATACAAATCAAAACCTTTATTTTTATCAAATGCTTGCTGAACCCTATCTGCGTCGTATTTTCCCCTTTTCAACGCAGGTAGATATTGACTAATTCGTCTGTGTATATTCTTTGACGATCCTATATAAGATTCATCTCCAAACATAATAAGATATACTATGTTTTCTTTCTTTGGCGAAAGCCATATCATTCTACCATCATGATACTCGCCAATCTTTTCGTACTTGCAGACATCTATCATTGTTCTACTTTAATTTCTTTAATTTTAATGATGCTGCCGCATTTTTCACATTTGATAGAAAGTTCACCTTGCATAGGCTGACCGTCACTGACCAGTTGCTGTACAGAAAGATTAAGAACCGCTGCCATTTTCTCTAATGACGGCCACGATGGTGATGACAACATATTATTAAGACTTCCCTGTGTTCTACCAATTTTCTCTGCAAACTGTTTCTTCGTCATACCAGCCTCGCTGATATGTGATTCTATAATCTCACGTATTGACTTTTCTTCCATAACTGATATAAGTTAATAATTTGGCTACAAAGATACATAAAATAATTTATTTACGATACTTTTTGGGTACAAAATAACGTCTTTTAGTTAATTTGTATTAAATAGATAACTTTTTTCGGTTATTTATTTGCGTATTTAACTTAAATGCGTTACTTTTGCATTAAATTCAAGAAAACAATAAAACAAGAGAACAACGAAACAATAAAACTTGAAGAATATGGTACAGACAATCTACATCTACAATCAGTGCGACATGGTGGCCGAGCAGCCACAGATCGTCAGCAAGGAAAATGTAAGGGAAGCGGTAGCCCTTAAAAATATCTATCGCAAGCAACTGCAGTTGGCACGAGCAGCCGCCCGCGTGATAGACCATCACCCTACCCTATCAAACGTGCTTCTGGTGATGATGGGCGTCGGGTTCCTGATGGAGGTGATCCTCTTCGGTTGACACCTTATAATATATATATATATATATAGGCTATGACACAGATTCGCAGACATACAGCGGCTATACATCGCCGCAACATCCGCAAGGCGGAGGTGAGAGCATTCATTGCGGCAAGCAACCCTATGGTGACGTTTATCGGAGAAAATATAATTGACATCATATTTTGATTATGACTATGACACAGTTCAACTTTACAACGAATATTGAGAAGCGGACAACGGACACGGGCAAGGTATTCTTCGTGGACCGCATGACATCTGACTATGCGGAGGCACATCCGTTTGACGTGGACGGATTCATAGAGAGCGTGTACCAGGAGTTTAATGGCACGGAGTTCGAGGAACCGCGCGAGGTGCTGAGGAAGGTGTGGGTGGACGTAATGAGCGACATGAACCCACGCGGCAATGCGTCGCTGTTTCCTAACAAGGACGGACAAAAGCGGGCTGCTGCCATGAAGGTGTGGCATCTGGCTGGTGACTACTGGCGTCGCGGACTGCGCATTACCGATACCCTACCCTGCCTGGTGCCTGGCTGTAAGATCACCCGACTGGAGGATGGCGGCTGGATAGCCTTGTTCCCAAAGGATAAGCACCTGCTTACGACCACACAGCCTGTAGAGCCTCGCACAGAGGCTGAATGTCACACAGATATCACAGAAAACACTGAAATGGTTGTGGATGAACCACAACAGGAACCGCAACCAGAGCCCAAGCCGGAGCCACGACAGCTGGACCTCTTTGCCATGCAGGCCTCTCCCCGCCCCCGCCGTCATGCGGCTGCAGTGGCCGCTGCATCTCCAGCGGTTTGCATAGAGCAGACGGATGAACTGCAGGGACTGAAGAACATGGGGAAGGCACTGGCCATCGTTATAGGACTGAGCGCGGTGCTGGTGGTGCTGTGGCAGACGGGTCTGATTATCCCCCTGGGACTGATAGGACTGGGCATCAGTGGGTTTCTTAGATGAAATATACCTACTGGACCTAAAGGTCTAAGTCTGAAACAAATAAGCATAATTATTATAATTTTGACGTAATTATATATTATGAATAAATTAAGCGTATTATGGAAATTCGTTTCCATGAAAAAAGACCTTCAGGTCTATCAATTCAAGATTTCTTGGTTTGCGCTTTTCTTTCAATCAACAAACAAAGAAAGCAACGTGGCAAGGTTTGCGGCAATGCGGCAACAAAGCAAGGCGCACACAAACCAACGTGGAAACACATCAACGCGCAAAAAAATCAATAAATAAACAAAGTTTGGCACTTTGCAATAAAAACATCAATAAATGTTTGGTGAATTAAAAAGTATTTTTTAAATTTGCCACTTGAAAACTTCAAAACATAGAAAAATACAGAGACATTATGGAACAGAGACTAAAAGACATCACGGCAGTGGTGAACCATAAGGGTGGGGTAGCGAAGACCTCTACGGTGCTGAGCATCGCCGGAGGACTGCTGCGCCGCGACAAGAGTCTGCGAGTGCTACTGATAGATCTGGACTCGCAGTGCAACTTATCGACACAGTGTGGATGGAACGCCGTTGAGCGCAAGGGACAGCCCACCGTGTTTGACTCACTTTGCAAAGACGGATGCGGCAAGGGTATTCCAGTATATAAATGCGATAATGGCTACTACTACTCACCAGCATCAGACGACTCGCGGTCAGTGGAGCGTGACCTCCATGTGCAGGATATCATCCCCCAGGGTGTGCTGTATGACCGATTTGCCTATCCAGTGGACGACCATACGGGTGAGGGACTGAAGGACGTGATAAGCACGTTTGATTATATTCTGATTGACTGTCCGCCAGAACTGAACGACACCACAAGCAATGCCATCGTAGCGGCATCGAGGGTGCTGATACCGACGATGCTGAACCCGCTGTCATATATGGGTCTCTCTAAGATCCTGAAGAAGCAGACAACGCTTGACCTGAAATTCCGTAAGCTGCTGATGGGTGAGAACTACGAGCAGCAGGAGGTGGTGATTGTGCCCACAATGGCGGGAAGCAATACCAACGTGGAAAAACTCTATACGGAGGAGATACAGAACTCGTATGCCGACTTCCTGTCGAAGGTGAGCATCCGTAAGGACATCAAGATTCAGGAGAGCCAGGGCGTGTTTAAGGATATCTTCAGATATGCACCATACAGCCATGCGGCCATTGACTACGAAATGCTCATTAAGGAACTATACTGATGAAACACTATCTGGCAATCAGAATCAAGGACGGCATCCATATCATGAACGACCAGGACGAGCTGGGCGGTCTGATTGATTTGGGTGTGCCTCACGAGACGCTTGGCGAGGTGTGCGATGACGAGGAGTTTGGCGACAACTGCAACCGCGACTGTCAGCACTTCTGCCACGGCACCTGTCCGGCCACACCGATGCGCGACGTGTTTGGCGACCTGTGGCACGTGCTGGCAAGCAAGGAAACAATGAATCAATAAATCAAGAAAACAACAAACGTTTAAACTTAGAATATTATGGCAGGGAAATTTAATTTTGCGGAGGCAAGGAAGAAGGCTATCCGCATAGCAGATCAGGAACTGGAACAGGGTCTGGAACAGATGGCAGAGCAGGGTGGGGGAGCGCAGCAGCCAGAGCAGGGCGGTGCCTACACCGTGCGCCCAACAGCTGAGCCACCCGTGCCACCCGTGAAGGACGAGAAGCCTGCAGAGCCCACCAAGGGCGTGCAGACCTACATCCCCATGAGTCAGTATCGTCGTCTGAACGACATCAAGCTGACCAGACGTGAAAATATTGCCGACCTGGCAGCGCAGGCCATCAACCTGTGGCTGGACGTGCAGGATGGAAAACTGGTGGTGACGAAACCTGAATAGTTGCAATGATTTACCCCTTGTTACAAATCTGTGAGAGAAATCACTGAAATGCGAATTGCTACATAGATTTACCCCTTAACGATTCATGAACGACCCCAATAGTTACATAGATTTACCCCTCAGAAAGGATTTTTCCTTTAATTTGTATAAGGAGTTATAGGTCTTTTGAGAGGTTTATTATTATTAAGATAATTAACGGGTGTATCATAATTGCCTGAAAGCCTTATAAATAGGCGGTTTGCGGCGATAGCAAGGGGTAAAAGCATGTAGGATTACGGGTAAAACTCTTAGCATTACGGGTAAAACCATGTATCAATGTGCATCAATCTGTGTAGATATGGCAGTAAGGGGTAAAAACATGTAGCATTAGTGCTCCGACATAAGGGGTGAAAACCTGTAACAATGGAAGGGGTAAAAGTATGTAACTATATATTATATATAAAGGTATATGGCAAAGAAGAAAAAGAAAGAGGACGAGGAACTGGAGCAGCAGGAAACGAGTCTGCTGCCGAAGGACTGGCTCTATAACCCCGTGGTATGGTCGCAAGTAAGTGGTGACTTCACGCTGCTTCAGCAACGCATACTGGCGGGCATCGTGGACGAACTGCAGGACAAGATCCTGCGCAGTATCAACGACAAGGAGGAAGGAAAGAAATTCCCGATGCTTTTCTCTGAGAATGAAATGAATGGTGATACAACCACCATCGATATATCACCCAAGAAGTTTGGCATTAACCCCGAGCACTATGACTATCTGGAGGAAGCCCTGAAAGACTTAGCACGTATCAGTATTGCTTTTCCAAAGGCTTATAAGGATAAGCTGAACTATGCCGTGATGCCGCTCTTTGCACGTTTGGAGATACCGATGGGCGAGCGTCGCCGCACGGGTAAGGTGAAGGTGGTGATGCTGAATCAGAACCTGCAAGACTTCTTCTCGATGGACAAGGGTTATACGGAGTATCTGAGTCGTATCACGCAGATATCGAAAAAGGTGCGCACACCGCGCATCTACATCTTCCTGGCATCGCTGAAGGATGCGGGTCATAAGAAGGTGGACTACAAGGATTTCTGCAAGTTCCTGGGTATTGACGACGAGACGGCCCGCAACGACCGCCTGAACAAGATCAACGACCAGTTGAACAAAAAGGAGATTACGCAGAAGGAGGCCAACGAGCGTCTGGAAGCGCTGGCCAAATGGGAGAACCCCTTCCGCAAGTGGAACAAGGTGAAGTCGCAGATTATCGACACGGCTAAGGCAGAGTTGGACCTGTTCTCCAGCAACGACCAGATAGATATCACCTTTGAGTACGAGGCGCTGTATGAGGGTGATAAGAAACGCGGCAACCCCAGTCACATACAGTTTACCGTCATCAAGAAGCGCCTGGCCCTGGAGCACGACGAGCAGAAGGCATTACGCCGTAAGCGCCACTCATGGGTCTATACGATGTGCGACTGGTGCAGAGACTTCAACACCTTCGACTTGCGCGAGCTGGTGGCGAGGGTAGAGGATGCGGAACTGCAGTCGTTTATCGACTATTGCTATAATGACGTCAGGAAGGCCGTAGAGCGCAAGCAGCCCGACAATGTAGCGGCCTATGCTATAACGATGATGGAACGGTACGTCGGCGAGCTGGAGCATCAGCGACAGGTGGGCAAGGGTGCTGCGTATGAGGCAGTGGATATGTTTGAGGGTACTGCTGGAGATGCAACTGCTGGAAACGCAGCAGCCACCGTGGCCGCAGAGCCAGACTACGACCACGGTGCGGGCAGCGCGGAATGGGAAAAGTTGGTAACTAATTACAATGGCGAACTGTCGGACCTGCTGCGACGAACCACCTACCTGGGCCTGTGGGCGGGCATGTTCTATGTACAGATGTCGGCGGCTGATGCTGCCATATTCAAGTCCCACAACGACCGCATTGTCCTGCAGGAGCATGGATCTGAACTTCTCGGACTGAACAAGGGACGGCCAAGTATCTACGTCAAGGAGGTATAGTTACATACTTTTACCCCTATCAGTGAATAAGCAGGTCCTTGCGCTTCAAGGGTCTGCTTTTTATATTTTGCCAATAGCGTGTCAGCATGGTTTATAGAGGATGATATATCTTTGCAGTGTGAAATTATAAAAACCTACGCAACATGATGAAGATTTATTTTTTGGCTATTGTGACTGGCTGCTTGATGATGGTTGGGTGTACAACGCCCAAAGTCATCGAACAGCACCACCATCACTACGAGGCCCTGGACACGCAGGCCGTAGAGGCACGTATGGACAGTAAGATGAATGCCTGGCGCAACGAGATGGACTCGACCTTCCGTTCCCTTACCAGCGAATACTCGGCATCGTGGTCGGCCAACGAGAGTGAGCAGGAGACGATTACCGAGACCGTGACCTCATGGATTGACTCGCTGGGACGCGAGGTACGTCAGGAACAGCGCGTAACCAACCGCGACATCAGTCGTCAGCAGCAGCAGACGGAGGAGCGCATCACCCGCGAGGTGGAGCAGCGCCTGATGTCGGTCGTTGATTCGGTCAACGGCATCTGGCAGGAGCAGTTCAGTGCGTATCAAAAGCACAGCGAACAGACTGACAGCACGTCGGAAAAGAACACGCCCGTGGTGGGCGACAACCGTCCGCTGAGTCAGCGGGTGGGTAGTGCGCTGCTGTGGATGCTGGCAGGCATAGTGGCTTACCTGGCCGTGAGATGGATAGGCAAAATCAGAAAACCATAAATATAAAAACTATTGGCGATATGGCAAAGCATTATTATCGTTTTAAGGCCTACACGAAGGTGGGCAAGAAGTTCCGTCAGTTCTGGAACGAGTGTATCAAGGCCGACGAGGCAGCCGAAAAGTATGCAGCAAAGGTGGGCGCAGCGGCTTATTACAGTGTACCATCGGCCTTTGCGGGTGGCGTGACATGTGTGTCGTTCGATAAGAAGCCAGACACGCAGCTGTGGCGCTCCATCGGTCCCGATCAGGACGGCATCGAGCAGTGGGAGCCCCGCTGTCAGCGTCGCGAGGGTGTGATTATCGCGCCCAATGCGGGTTTCCGTCCGTCGAACACGGCGCAGCGTCTGTACGACAAGAAGGCATCGAAGTGGGAGAACGTGATTGGTGGTCAGACCATGAAGCAGTGGGCACAGGTGGCCGGCATCCTGCTGACGGGCGACAAGGAGAAGGACGAGGAGCGCGTCAATGCGGCACTGAAAGACAAGGTGTTCTGGAAGTACATCGAGTTTTATGGCGACCAGGTGAGCAACCACAAGGGCAAGCAGCCCATGATGCCTAAGTCGCTGAAGGATGCCATCCTGCTGGAGCGCAAGCGGCTGGAACTGCCCGTGGTGAGCATCGACGCGCTCTACAGGATTCTGGAGGCCGAGACCAATACATTGTCTAAGGATGAAAAGATGAAGGTGGTCGAGGACACGACGCCTACCTTCTTTGAGTGGAAGGGATATTTCTACCTGGGCATTGACTATGAATGCAAGAACAGTACACTGGAGGCGGTGGCACCCGCTACCTACACCTCGATGATGCTGGATATGAAGGAAGTGCAGCGCTGCTTGCAGCGGGCAGCCGAGGACGGCATCAGTTAGCCTGGTTCCGGTTCTGGATATTCTTCGGCAGCCATCCACGCAACGGCAGGTTCATCCGTAGCGTTGGATGGCTGCTTTTTTTGTGGTTTCTGCAGGAGGATGCGAAGATCGTCGCGGTGGGCTTCTGATAGTCGTACCAGTTCGTCAGTCAGTTTCTTGATCTGTTCCTCCTGGCTCATTATGATTTTGAGGTAGGCGGCTTCAGCGGCTGTTTCGGTGACTGAAGTTTCGGCGGCGGTTTCTTTTTCGTTATCACGTGATAATGGCATTTCGTTATTTATATCGCTGCAATCCTCCAGTTCGTCCCCTGGCATCAAGAAGAAATTTCTGATGTCTATATGGTAATGGTTGCAAATTGTTGCGATATGCTGCAAGGGAATAGGCGGCGGTACTATATCAATACCTTTTGCCTGGTCGTCACGCTGCTTCTTTGACACGCCGAGCCATATGTCGAGATTCGTCTTGCCTTTCAGGTCGAGCACCTTTAGCAGATGCGCCTTTTTTATATTGTTTTGCTTCATCCATGTTGGTAGGAACCAAGGATTATATATATACTTCTTCATCTAAAAGGTATTAATATAATACTAAATTTTGTTAATTTAAATGTTAAAAGGTATCTATAAAGTACCATATAAGGAGTTATTTTGTACCTTTGTGGCAAATTTAAAATATTCCTACCTAAAATGCAAATGAATGACGAAGTTTTTAAAAAACTTAACGAACCTAAAGGTCATTTAATATCCTCTGACCTATCTGCGGAAGACAAACAGGCGCTGTTTGCCCTGATGCACCAGTACGGGGCTACTAACAGCATGACCTATAATCGCTTTTTCAGAGATGGTTTTTCGCAATGGGAACTAAAAGGTATCAATGAGATACTTTCTGATTTCTGCGAAGAGCATAATCTGGAAATACCTTCTGACAAATCTCTATGGAACGCCATGCCAAACCGTGCAGGACTGAAAGAAAGCATCTATCAGCGTATGGAAGAACTTGGCATGAGTCGTCACACCACTCGCAAGCGCTTTACTTCTAAGGACTGGAAGCAATGGGAGCGCATAGGTATTCATCGCATCATCCAAAAATACTGCAAGGACTATGCGAAAGAACAGGAGTCATAAGCAGATACTGTCTGAGATCAGAGGAACGGTGGTCTATTCCATCAACGACGAGGAAACTACGTCTGAATCTACTGAGATTTCTTTCCTGGGCGTTCAGAAGCAGATGTTGCTACGACCGTTTGAACTGATGAAGAGGGGTGGGGTGATAGGCAGCTATGAGTTTATCGAGACCAGGAGCCGAATATTGATAAAAAGGCTCACAGTCGTGGTGAAAGGCATCAACAATAAGATAGCATCACTCGACGTGATACAGAGCATGGTGACACAGCAGCTGGCCAAAAACAGATGCGAGGTAAAATACTGCAAGAGTTTCGAGGCATTCCTAAACCTATAAATATGATTGACCCTGAACATCATCCGATTCAAGGAAGAAGATACTCCTGATTTATCAGAACTGAGAAAACCAAAGACAAACAAGAAAAAGAGAAAAAAGAAATGGCCTTTCGACTGGTTGCCATTTGGATGCGAGTGGTAAAAATTATAAAAACCGAAAACAATGATTAAGAGAAAAAACATAATAACGAGGAAAAACTTCTTGTCGCTGAACAGCGAGGAGATTTGCCAGTTGAGTAATGCCGGCAACCGTCTGATATACTGGGAGCATACCGCCAGTGGATACGACTTCTATTTCTCGCCCATCAATCTGACTATTACAGACGGTCCTGTTCATGTGCTGAATGCCAATATCAGCAGTTCGAGGGCAGATCTGCTGGACGGACTGGAGGGACTGTCGCCAGTAGATGTCTTTGCACAATTATATAACGTGATGTACTAACTCATTTAAAATACCAATAACTATGATTAATCATGTGATTACACCCACACTGCGCAAGCAGGTGATGCGCCTTTACGACGAGGGCTGGCACGTTGCCAATATATCTTCCATCGCCAAGGTCAATGCCGATACGGTAAGACAAATTCTGAAAGATAACCATATAATGATGTAGAAACTATGTTACACTTCGGAAAGACTCCCAACGAGGACAAGGTTATTATAGAGGTCAGTGAGGAATCACTGAACGACCTGCACGAGATACTACTGGCTGCACCTCTGCCACAGCGACGCAAAGAACTCTATGCGCTGAAGGCGCTGCTGGAAGATGATAAGGAACTTAGTTCTTTTATCAATAAATAATGATATGATATACAGAATACTGAATCAAGACGGCGAGGAACTTGACCGATGCGACTGGCCTGGTCATTGGTGTCTACAGGCCGTACAACTCGAAGAGTATTGTGAGGATCACGGCTATGATATCGTCGGTGCCCGTCCTAACAGTACGTTTACGCAGATATCTATTACGGTAAAAACAAATATAGAAAAATGAATAAAGACATTACATATTGCAATGGTGATGGATGCCTGCTGCGCAACCAGTGCAAACGATACGTGGAAGGGCAGCGCATCAAAGATAATCATCACGGAGATACTAACCAGTTCTACTGGATGGACAGTTGCAACATAGACAATAGGGAACTATTTCTTTCGACCAACTAAAATACATCCATCTATTGTGGCCCGCTTACCGGGTTTAGGTAAGACAAAGAATTTTTTCTTAATAGTGTTCCCCTCTCACGTCGGGATGACTGCTGGAGGGTTTTTCTTCAGAGACACAATAACAGATTAACAAATAACAAAAAATAGAATGATAACAAAAACCAAGAAGCCTTTTGCGGGTAATGGCCTGAGCCGCACCGCAATGGTATTCAAGATTGCCACATTGGGAGGGGTAAAGTTGACCGTCCCTCAGTTGAACAAGATCAAGGACGTCAATCCACGTCAGCTGGAGCACGTCTATGACGAGGTGGTGCGCATGGGCGATGAACGCAACGCCCGCTTCGCATTGAGTTTGATATTGAAATAAAGAATTAGCGATATGAGAGAGATTAAATTCAGAGCACAGGACTTTACGGGAACGTGGCAATACGGATTCATCGTGAAGGGCAACGAGACAGCCATTATCATCCCCGTCAACAAGAACGGAAGCGTGGCGATGGGTATCAACTTCTACGTGAAACCTGAGACCGTCGGGCAGTTTACGGGACTGACCGACGAGTTTGACCGTGAGGTGTATGAAGGTGACATCATCATGCTTGACGGGTCGCCAGAAATGGGTGCCCGTGTCGTGGTGTTCTATGAGGAATCATTCAATATTGCTACACGTAAGG
>Ga0326511_10003716_pt1 | contig 12259 bp, 14 predicted proteins | sample 0_2496_0518_D_FD_203701 | JGI IMG/M metagenome (GOLD analysis project Ga0326511, IMG submission 203701) | Bovine rumen microbial communities from UC Davis, California, United States - 0_2496_0518 | ecosystem: Host-associated > Mammals > Digestive system > Stomach > Rumen | place: USA...
ATTCTCGAACAACTTATCACATCATTACCAAGCACGGAAAAAGGCAGCAGAGTTGATCTGCTGCCTTTTTATTGTGTCAATATGGATAACCGCAGTCTTTCCGGCTGTGGTATTTTTGTGTCCGACGCTGTTGTGTCTGACGCATCAAGTCTGTGTCAAATACGGGCTTTGCGGGCACGTCCTGCGGCCTTTATGCGGCGGGCGCGCCAGATCGTATAAAGAATTGCCGTCAATACGATAATGGCGCTGTTAACGATGCCGTACATGAAACGATAGCCGTATGCCTCGGCGACGAGGCTCAAAAGGATGGCGGCAAGGCCGACATTGATGTCAAGTGACCAGAAATACGTTGCCGTTGCGACACCGGCGCGCGAAGACGGAGCACGCTGAATCGCAAGCGTCTGAAACGCCGGGGAGAGTGCGCCGAAGCCGAAACCGAGAAGGAGCGCCGCACCGAGAAGTCCCGTCAGCGTCGAAATGCGGCTCAGAAGAATCATGCCGATAAAGAAACTGATCAGGCCCGGATAAACCGTGTAATCGGATCCCAGACGGTCGAAGATACGGCCGATGAGGGGACGCGTCAAAACGATAATGGCGGCGAAAATCATGAAGAACAGACTCGTTTCATTTTGCAGACCGAGCTCGCGCGCATAAAGCGGGATGAGTGTCAATACGCCGCCGTAAGCGAAAAAGACGAGTCCGCCGAGTCCGGCAAGTGCGAGAGCGCGTTTTTCAATAAAATCGTAGATGCTGAAACCGCGATGCGGACGCGGATGTGGCATGACGATCGCATCCGGGAGTCGTTTGCGGTTGGCGAGCCAGATCGTCAGCAGGCCGACGACGGACATCGATGCGAAGAAGACGGAATCGCCGATGCCGATGAGGATCAGACCGATCATCGGGCCGACAACCATCGCGAGATTCGTTGAGAGCGCATAATAGCCGATGCCTTCGCCTTTGCAGGACGGCGGGAGAACGAGTGCGGCGAGTGCGCCGAGCGTTGTCGTCGATACGGCGAACACGATACCGTGGATGAAGCGCAGCGTATAAGCGCCGAGGAGACTTTGGAAAAAGTAAAAGGCAGCCATAATGACGGTGAAAAGAACCGTCAACGCGAACAGGAAACGACGCTTGTTGACGTTATCGACGATACGCCCCGCAAACGGGCGGCAAATGACGGTTCCGGCCTGGAAACAGGTCATCGCCATACCGGCTTCAAAATCCGAACCGTGCAGTGTGTCAATGATGAAGATCGGCAGGGCCGCTACCATCATATACTGGGAGAGAAGCATATTGAAATTGCCGCCGCAGAGTCCCAGAAACTCCGGCGTCCATAAACGTTCCTTGCGCATACGATTTCCTTCCTTAAATACAGCGTTTTTATACAATGCCTAATTATATATCAGGCAGGACCTTTTTGCAAAACAGGGGAACGGGAAAAATGAAGGAAAAACGATCCGCATGCATGCAGTTAAAGCGCGTCGTTATTGACAATGACGGCAAATTTCGATAATATGAATGAGATTCAAGAAAACGTTTTCGCATACAGAAAGGCAGGTATTTATGTCGGCAGAAAAACCGGGGCTCCCCGAACAGCGGGCAGCCCGTATCTATTTCTTCATCGGCGGTTTCGGGGCCGCGTCGTGGGCTCCGCTGGTTCCGCTTCTTAAAGCACGCCTCGCGGTTGACGACGGGACACTCGGTCTGCTCCTTTTGTGTATCGGTATCGGTTCTCTGTTTACGATGCCGTTTTCCGGCGCTGCGGCTGTTCGATTCGGCTGCCGTCGTGTTCTTACGATTGCCCCTATTTTTTATGCGGCACTGCTTTTCGGACTTTGTATCGTTTCATCGATCTGGTTCGCCGTTCCGCTTCTGCTTGCGTTCGGTGCGTGCATGGGATGTGTCGACGTTGTTGTCAATATCGTCGCCGTGCTCGTCGAACAGGCCGCAGGAAAACGTCTCATGAGCGGTATGCATGCGCGCTGGAGTATCGGCGGGTTTGTCGGAGCCGGACTTTTCGGTGTCTGGGTCGGCACGCTCGGTATGACGGCCATGCAGTCGACGATTATTGCAAGCGGTATTATCCTCGCGCTGATGGCACTGTTTTCCCGTCATCTTTTGCCGTACGGTGGCAAGGGAGGCGGTTCGCTCATCGCGATTCCGCACGGTATCGTCATTTTCGTCGGTATTATCGCGCTGATCTCGTTCCTCGTCGAGGGCGCGGTCATGGACTGGAGCGGTGTATTTTTGACGACAGTACGCGGCTGGGATATGTCGCTCGCCGGTTCGGGCTTTACGGTCTTTTCGGCGGCAATGCTCATCATGCGTCTGCTCGGCGATAAAATCGTACAAAAAATGGGTCAGCAGCGTATCGTTGTCGGCGGCGCTTTCCTTGCGTTTGCCGGTTTTCTTCTCGTCATGCTGTCAACAAATCCGGTTTTGATTTTTGCCGGTTTCTTCTTTGTCGGTCTCGGCGGCGCCAACGTCGTGCCGGTCTTTTTCTCGCTCCTCGGTAAACAGGATGTCATGCCCGTTTCGGCGGCCGTTTCTGCCGTCAGTACGCTCGGTTATCTCGGCATTCTCGCGGGGCCTGCGGCGATCGGATTTATCTCTCATTTGACGAATCTTCAGGTTGCTTTCGGTTTCCTTGCCACGCTGATGTTTATTGAAGGCCTGATCGCGATCTACGTTTATCGTCAGATCGAAGTTTGATTTTTGTATATTCCTATGTAAAACTGCCCAGACTTTGTCATTTTTATGCTATAATGATATCAAGTGATAGGCAATACGCCCGAAGGGGCGCAGAAATAGGAAAGGATATACATGTGAAAGCTTTATATTTTGACTGTCATATGGGCATGGCCGGCGACATGATGATGGGGGCACTGTACGACCTGCTCACAGAGACGCAGAAAAATACGTTTCTCGCGATGATGAGCGGACTCGGCATCAACGGGCTTGAGATCCGGCCCGTTTCGGCCGTACGCCGCGGCGTGCGCGGAATCCGCATGAAAGTCGAGTTTTTCGGGCACGAGGAACAGGCCGGGGATTACGAAGACGGGGCTCGTTTTCGTACCGTCAATATGCGCCTGCGTGACATCACGCATGTACTGGACCGACTGGAACTCGAGCCGCGGATCCGCGAGGAAGCTTCAGCGGTTTTTGCGGGCATTGCGGATGCCGAAAGCAAAGCGCATAACATGCCGGTGACGGAGATTCATTTTCATGAACTCGGAACGCTTGACGCCGTCGCCGATGTCGTCGGCAACTGCCTGCTCATGGATATGCTGAAGCCGGAAAAAGTCACGGCATCACCGGTCAATGTCGGACAGGGTTACGTCATGACGGCACACGGAAAGCTCGCCGTTCCGGCGCCGGCAACGTCGTATCTTTTGGAAGGTATTCCGTTCTACAGCGGCGAGATCGAAAGCGAACTCTGCACGCCGACGGGGGCAGCGCTCCTGCGACATTTTTGTTCCTCATTCGGCCCGGAACCGCATTTCCTCGAAAAACACTGCGGTTGCGGCTGCGGACAGAAAGACCTCGAAGCGGCGAACGTCGTCTTCGCATGGCTCGGTACAACGAAATAAGGCATAAAAAAAGGGACCCTCAATGGGTCCCGATTTTTTTGCAACGATATAAGTAACGGTAGAAACTGCGGTCACCGACCGGTACGGACAGGGCGGCAAACGCTTCCTCCAAGGTCATATTCTGCGTAGCCATGAGGCTCGTGAGCATGCGCGGCACGATTTTCTCATGCAGTTCACGGCGGCCTTCTGCAAATCCTTCTTCAAATCCTACATTCCACTGTGCTTCGATTTCATCGTCATATAAAGCCAATGCTGTCATCAGAATAACCGCCTTTCTCTATTGTTCAGTCTCACTATCATCTGCTGGTGTTTACATTGTAACACATCTTTTAAAAATGTAAATAGTTTTTTGCACCAGATACGGACAAAATAAAGTTTTTGTTTTCACTTACTCCACAGAAGTGTTCACTGGACAGATATCTTTACAGCATGGACATACACAAGAAAAAACCAACCGAAAAACAAGATGAAATGAGACCGGTGGCAGAATTGACGGAAACGACAGGGCAGTGTCAGAGAAAAATGAGACAATAAAAAAGGCATTGCCGTGTGACAATACCTTTTACATGGGGAATGCGATGTTCAGTTAAGCGTTTTGTACGGACAAAAGCTCGGCGATCAGATCGTCCATCGGGGTATCCGGGTTTTGATATTTTTCCTTTGTATAGTCGCCGTAACCGTTGTCAAACTGCTGAATGAATCGGGCGCAGCCGACAGGGCCGAGAGCGACAACAAGAGCCTGCATGCCTGCATTACGCACATCCATAGGACTGTTTATGTTAATGTTCATCATGTTCGATCACCTCTGCAAGGTAGGATACGGGGTTCATTACACGGACGTCGAGGTCAAGCTTTTTACAAGCACGGATCAATCGGTCATCTGTAGATAGCAAAACATCGGCATGACCGGCTTCGGCACTTGCTATATGCAAACTGTCCATGCTGTGTATTGCACTAACCTGTTGGATATACCGTGCTCGGGCTTGGATATCGGCAGAAAAAGAAATTTCTTCGTTAATCGCTTGGTAGAGCATCTGTACTTTGGCTTTTTTAGCAAAGTCCGATATCTTGTTGATCTCCATCTTCAGCACTTGACTGCCAAGAATAGTTGAATTATCGGTTCGGCTGCGGTTCAGAATGGAAAGGATAGCATCACTTTCGTCATGGATTCGGTTTTGAGTCAGATCGTCGAAAGGCCGGTTATAGCAGCAACAATCCAGATATAGACGCATGGACACTCTTCCTTTCAATTCGGACGTTCTTTTATATATATTTTATCAAGGAGGCGATGGCACTGTCAATTATCTTTCCTGAATATACCGATGAACCCCGAACGGCCGGAATACTCAGCCCGCAGTGCGGATTTTCCTCGACAGAGGAAGGTAATTTGCTGACGGAAGCGCAGCAGTGGGAGAAAGTCAAACTCGTACGCCGGATCGCACAAAAGGTCTGGAACGTCAAATAAATTTGACACGAAAAAGCCCTGTCGGCTGACCCTGACACCGAGATGTCAGAGGAAAGCCGGCAGGGCTTTTCTTTATTTATTTACTGAACGATATGTTTGCCGCCGTAATAACGCTGACTCCAATACGAGTTGGAGAGCTGGTCGACGCGCACGCCGCTTGACGAAGCGTGGATGAATTCGTTGTCGCCGAGATAGATGCCGCAGTGCGACGCGCCGGGTTCGTACGTCGTAAAGAAGACGAGATCGCCGGGGACGAGCTGGCGGCTGCTCTTCGTGCGCAGGCCGAGCTTGTACTGTTCGTCGGCCGTACGCGGGATCGAGATGCCGTTCTGGGCAAAGACATACTGCAGATAGCCGGAGCAGTCAAACGCTTTCGGCGTTGTGCCGCCGAACTGATACGGCGTACCGATGTACGAACGCGCCGTACTGATGATACTGTTGACTTTGCCGGGGGCGAGAATCGGTTTGTTGTTCGGGACATAATGGCCGCTTGACGTTGACGCAGCCGCTTTTTTGCGCGTGAAAGCCGGAATCTTGAGACCTTTCTGCGGTTTCGCTTTCTGCAGGGCACGCCACGTCGCGTTGTTCATTTTGCCCGTGACACGCAGATGGTTGTTGCGCTGGAATTCGGAGACGGCAGCTTCCGTTTCTTCACCGTAGATGCCGTCAATATCTTTCAGCGGATAGCCGATATGCACGAGTGTTTTCTGGAGCAGGGTGACATTGCTTCCCCGCGAACCTTCCTGCAGGGCCGGTGAGGCAAGGCCGATACCGGACGTAAAAAACAGGGAAAAAGCCGTTACAGCCGCGGCCGCTTTGATTTTTGATAATTTCATGGCAATTCTCTCTTTTCTGTGCAGCAAGGCGAGATCAGCCGTGCAGAACGTGTTCGAGCCCCTGCGAGAGGAGTTTTACGACGTGATCATCGTCAAGGGAATAAAAGACTTCTTTGCCGTCTTTGCGGAATTTGACGAGGCGGGCCGTGCGCAGGACGCGCAACTGGTGGGAAATCGCGGATTGTCCCATGTTGAGCGCCTCGGCGATGTCGCAGACGCACATTTCGTCAGCCGCAAAGAGCAGAGAAAGGATTTTGATGCGGGTCTGGTCACCGATCGTTTTGAACAGGTCGGCGAGATGCAGGCAGGTATTGTCATCGAGCTGATGCAGTGTGGCAATACGGAGTTTATCGGGATGCGTATGATGGACTTCGCAGACTTCGGCATCCCCATTGTTGGTAGATGATTGATTGAACGACATATAAAGCTCCCAATTTGATAGTACTTTATTCTATTATATCAGGTTCTTTCGGGAACTGGAATGAGAATTTTTCGCCGGGGCGCAAAAATTCGAGCAGCCCGAGGTCTGTCGCCGCAATTTGGGCGACGACATTCGTGCGCGCGTCGGCGGGAAGGTCGTAACGCGCAATCTGGAGTTCACCCATGTAACGGCCGTAGTTCTTGTTGTCGAGCGTGACGGCGCCGAGATAAGGAGCGTCGGTATTTTCCGGATGAATGACGATGCCGAACTGTTTGACGAGAGGACGGCTTTCCTGCGCGCGCCATGCGTCACGTGCTTCATCGGCGCGCGTCGTAAAGGTATGGGAAAGGAGTTTTCGCACGTCAGGATTGCGGGAAAGAAGCGTTGCGTGCAGTGTAAGTTCGTGTTCGCGGAGTTGTCCGAGCGCGGCGATTTCGTCATCGGTCGGCAAAGAATCGGCGAGGAAAACGGAATTGACGTCAAGTGCGGCGAGAGCGCGGGCACTGCGATCACTCGGACAATCCCGGTGATCTTCGAGTGTCGGCAGTCCGTCCGCGAGGGGAGAGCGTCTGCGTCCCCGGTGACTTGGGATAAATGCGCCGACGGCGATGCCGTAGCGGTGAAGCAGGGCGGTTTTTTCGCGGAAAAAGCCGGTCGAAAGCCCCGTACCGCGACGCGGATAAAAGTTGTGCAGTGCGTCAAGATGGGAAAAGTCCGTACCGGCGTCGCGGAGGTTTTGCAGTTCTTCTTCCGTGACCGTTGACGCGTTGAGCTGGAGCCGAATATCCGAACGATGAGACAGGCGTGCCGTTTCTTCTGCCGTATAGCCGTAATCGAGGCGCAGACGCGTGATGCCGAGTGAGGCAAAGGCCGCGGCATCATTTTCATCGATGCCGAGAATGTCACGCGTTGCCGGTGAGACGTCGGAGATGACTTCCATGCCATATTGACGTGCGCGGGCGAGCAGGGAGCGGACTTCCGCCTGCAGGCGGCTTTTGTCTGTTTCGGGAATATGAAGCGAGGTAAAAACGCGGCGGATCCCGCATTTTGCCGCCGTTTCGAGGAGACGTTCGTTTTCTTTCGGTGTATTGTCGAGGCCGGGATAGATCGCAATGCCGTTGTTCATAAAAAAGCGGACTGCACCAAGGCCGTCAGGCCGAGCATGCAGTCCGCGCACCTCCTTTATATGGATAAATTCGTGTCAAATATCAAATGTCAATTTTCCTCGGGCGGATCGTCAAAGCCGATAAGCCACGTCGCGATAAATCCGCCGATATACGCCGTAACAAGTCCCGTCAGATAAATGAGCGGCTGATCCGCGGCTGCCGCGAGAGGCAGTCCCGAAATGCCGAGTGTTGCCGCGCCGACCTGAAATGCCGCTTGAACCGCACCGCCGAAAGCTCCGCCGATACAGGCCCCGATAAACGGTTTTCCGAGCGGCAGCGTGACGCCGTAAATGAGCGGTTCACCGACACCGAGTATGCCGACGGGGAGCGCCGACGCGACGGTTTTCTTGAGAAAGCGGTTTTTCGTTTTGAGATAAACGGCGATGCTCGCGCCGACCTGACCCGCACCGGCCATTGCGAGCACCGGGAGGAGAATCGTGACGCCGTAACGCGACAACAGTTCCGCGTGAATCGGCGTGAGTGTCTGATGGATACCGAGCATGACCATCGGAAGGAATGTCCCGCCGAGAATAAATCCCGTCACGGCACCGCCCGCACCGATCGCCGTTGTCGCCGTGTTGCCGATGAGATCGGAGAGAAATCCTCCGACCGGCTGAAGAATGAAAAGTGCCGCACTGCCTGTAATAAGGAACGTGATGAGCGGCGTCAAAAAGAGACTGAACATCTCGGGAACGATATGACGGACTTTTTTCTCGACGACAGCCGCGAGCGCCGCGACGAGAAGAACGGAAATGACGCCGCCGCGTCCCGGGACGAGATTTTCGCCGTCAATTGCGATCTGCGCGAGTCCCGGGTGTGAGATGAGGGCGCCGAGAATGCCGCCGAGGATCGGCGTGCCGCCGAATTCCTTTGCCGCGTTCCAGCCGACGAAGAGGTTCATCGACCAAAAAATGACATTGCCCGCGACAGCGAGAAGCTGGATATACGGATTCGTACTCAGGGACGGGTCAAGTTTGAGTGTCGTATTGAGAATGCCGCTGATGAGACCGCAGGCGATAAACGCCGGAATGAGCGGGATAAAAATGCTCGCAATGCGTTTAAAGAGGAGCTTTATAGGCGTTGCGTTTTTCGCGCGGATCGCCTCGTGCAGGGCTTTGCCGCTTCCGACTTTTGCCTCGGCCGCCGCGGCGCGGACGGAGTTGACAGATTTTGACGTGTCTGCTCCGTTTTCATCTGACGTTGACGTGTCAGCACCGGCATTGGCGTCAGCCGCGGCTTTTCGTTCCTCTGCAAACGGCGCGAGGATGTCTTCGAAACACTCCGCCACGCGTTCGACGCGTCCCGGGCCGAGCACGATCTGGAGTTCTTCGCCCGTGTCATTGACACCGAGCACGCCGGGGAGGGATTTGAGGCGTTTATTGCGCTCCGCCGCATCCGCGTTGTCCGCGAGACAGAGCCGCAGACGCGTCATACAGTGTGTGACCGTCAAAATATTTTCCGCGGGACCCGTCAACAGATAGATAGCCCACGCGAGTTCAGTATAGTCGTTTTTCATCAATAAAAAGTACCTTTCTTTGTGTCAACCGGCGTCAACGTGACGTTTCCGGGCGAATCCGTCGTTTCCGTGACGTTAACCCGAGGGATATCGGTACACGGGAAATGCGTTCGTGATTCACTGTTTCCGTGACGTCAAAACGTATCATTCGCGTCCCGATGCCGCGAGCGCCGCCGCGAGATGACCCTCGTGCTCCGCGAGGAGTTTTCGTCCGCGCTCCGCCGTACAGCCCGAAGCCTGAATGAGAATCGCAAGTTTCGCCTGACCGTCAGATTTTGCGAGTGCATCCTGTGCTTCCTCGTATGTGCATCCCGTTGCGGCCGTGACGATACGCCGCGCGCGTTCCGTGAGCTTCTCATTCGATGACTTGACGTCAACCATGAGATTGCCGTAAACTTTGCCGAGGCGGATCATCGCGCCCGTTGAGAGCATATTGAGCACGAGTTTCTGTGCCGTTCCCGCTTTCATTCGCGTCGAACCCGTCACGACTTCCGGACCCGTCACCGCCGCAAGTGCAATATCCGCTTCGCGGCTTACGGGAGCGTTTTCACTGCACGTCAGCGCAATCGCCGGCGCGCCGATTTCCTTTGCATAACGCAGCCCGCCGATGACATACGGCGTCCTTCCCGAAGCCGCAATGCCGACAAGTACATCATTTGCGCAAAAATCATAGGACTTCAGGTCACGGACTGCGCCCGCGGGATCATCCTCCGCACCTTCCTGCGCGCGGAAAATCGCGGGTGTTCCGCCTGCAATCACCCCGATCACGAGCGAAGGATCCGTCCCGTACGTCGGCGGACATTCCGCAGCATCGAGAATCCCGAGCCGCCCCGACGTTCCCGCGCCGAGATAAAACAGCCGTCCTCCCGCGCGTAAATGCGCCGCGATCACATCAACTGCCTCCGCAATCTGCGGCAAAATCCGCTCCACCGCGAGCGCCACCTTCTGATCTTCCTTATTGATAATCCGGAGCATCTCAAGCGTACTGCACTTGTCAATATCCGTCGAAGCCGGATTCCGACGCTCCGTCGTAATCTTCGTCAAGTCAATCATAAAAACCTCTCTTATATAGAAAGCCAATAACAACTCTATCATAGCATAGATTTACCGGCTCGTGAACGCTTGACATCAACTCGTAACCAAAACGTAAGGGCGTGCAGGGACGGATCTGACTGACTTTGCTGCGAAGAGGTGTCAGGCGGATCCGTCCCCGCACGCCCGTCTCGTTCAACGCAACTAAAAAAGGACCGTACCCTTTCGGGCACAGTCCTTGGAACGCTTCGTATCAATAAACTTTCGCGATATCAAACCCTTCGTCATTGAGCGCCTTGACAATGCGGTTGATATGCTCCTGATTGTGCGTCTCCACCGTCACCGTCAGCACAACCTTCTTAAAGCTGTCGGTCACCATCGCCTGATCGTGATCGAGCTTAATGACATTGGCATCCTGCTCCGCAAGAATCTGCGAAATCTTCAGCAGCTGGCCCGGTTTATCCGGAAGCTGGACGGAGAAGCAGAACACGCGGCCGCGCGCGATAAGCGCCTTATCGATGAGTGCGCTGATCGTCGAAATGTCAATGTTACCGCCGCTGACAATGCAGGCGACTTTCTTACCTTTAAACGGCAGTTTCGGCAGAGCCGCGAGCGACAGAACGCCGGCACCTTCCGCGATGAGCTTGTGTTTCTCGATGAGCGAGAGCAGAGCGCCCATAATATCCATCTCCGAAACCGTAATGATATCGTCGAGATACTTCTTGCAGAATTCAAACGTCAGCGAACCCGCCGTTTTGACCGCGCAGCCGTCGGCGACCGTATCGGCAGACGGGAGCGTCACGATCTTGTCTTCGGTAAGTGCCGTCTTCATGCAGGCTGCATTTTCCGGCTCGACGCCGATGACTTTGACGGCCGGATTGACGAGTTTTGACGCGAGCGCAACGCCCGAGGCGAATCCGCCGCCGCCGATCGGAACGAGAATGGCGTCAACGTCTTTGAGTTCATTGATGATCTCAAGCGCCGTCGTGCCCTGACCGAGCATGACCTGAAGATCGTTGAACGGATGAATGTAAACATAACCGTGTTTTTTCTGCAGTTCGAGGCTGTGCGCAAACGCATCGTCAAATCCGTCGCCGTAGAGGACAACTTCGGCGCCGAGAGCGCGCGTGCCTTCGACTTTGAGGATCGGAGTCGTTGCCGGCATGCAGATAACGGCTTTGACGCCGAGTTTCTGTGCCGCGTAGGCAACGCCCTGTGCGTGGTTGCCGGCTGATGCCGTAATGACGCCGTTTTTGCGTTCTTCCGGCGTGAGCTGGCTGATGCGGTTATATGCGCCGCGGAGCTTGAATGCGCCCGTGTGCTGCAGGTTTTCGAGCTTCATATAAACGTCGTTGCCGCAGAGATCCGAAAAGAAATCGCTGCGCAGGAGCGGCGTTTTCTTGACAACGCCTTCGAGCTGTTTGGCAGCATGGTAGACATCTGCGATCGTCGTACGGTCAACGATCTCTTTATTGGAAAGCTGCGATTCGGTATTTGTTTCTTCGTTCGCCATAATGATAGACCTCCCGACGGTAATTGTATACGTGTATTTCATCAATTCTATCATGCAGGCAATGTCTGCGTCAATGTCAGACCGTTGACACGACACAAAAAAATTTGTCAATTTCTGCGATTTTGTCCGTTGATTTAGAGGATTTTCGCGGTATCTTCGCGAATAAAACAGATAGTAAGACACACTGGGGAGGAATTGGCATGGAGGAAGGCAGTCGCATTTTAGTTCCTGTCGACGGTTCCGATGCCTCCGACCGCGCCGTGGAGATGGGAGCCTATCTCGCGCAGCAGGCGGGATTTGCACTGGATCTTTTATTTGTTTCCGCGTTTGACGCCGGTACGGATGCAGAGGATGAACACGCCTGGCTGCCGTCATGGGCAGCGGGCTCGACGAAGAAAAAACAGGAACGTGTATTGGGACGTGCGCAAAGCCATGTTCCTGCGGGCATGACAGCAGCCTGTCACAGCCGTTCGGGCATCCCCGCTGACGAGATTTTGAAGTTTGCGGAAGCGGAGCAGACGGGACTCATCGTCATCGGCGGAGGCGGAGTAAGTCCGGTTGAAGGGTTCCTTCTCGGCAGTGTCAGTCAGGATGTCGTGAATCGTTCGACAACGACGGTCCTGGTCGTGAAATGAAATCCTTAAATTTCTGGTGAGGGGGTAATCACTATGGAGATCAAAAATATTCTCGTTCCGGTTGACGGTTCGGAAGGTTCGGACC
>Ga0326511_10003717_pt1 | contig 12258 bp, 12 predicted proteins | sample 0_2496_0518_D_FD_203701 | JGI IMG/M metagenome (GOLD analysis project Ga0326511, IMG submission 203701) | Bovine rumen microbial communities from UC Davis, California, United States - 0_2496_0518 | ecosystem: Host-associated > Mammals > Digestive system > Stomach > Rumen | place: USA...
TGACGACAGCGGCCAACAGGCCCACAAACCAGAACACATAGACAACTTTCGTCTCTTTCCAGCCACCGAGTTCGAAATGATGATGAATCGGGCTCATGCGGAACACGCGCTTGCCCGTCGTTTTAAACGAAATGACCTGAATGATAACGGAGAGCGCCTCGCAGACAAAGACAAAACCGATGACGGCGAGCAAAATCTCCGTATGGGTCAAAATACCGGCCGAGGCAATCGCACCGCCGAGTGCGAGCGATCCCGTATCGCCCATGAACACTTTTGCCGGATGAATGTTAAAGCGCAGAAAAGCGACACACGCTGCCGTCATGGCGACGCAGAAAATCGCCAGATCCGGATTGCCCGTCTTGTAGCAGACAACGGCGTACGCGCTTGACGCGATGGCAACCGTTCCGCCGGCAAGTCCGTCAAGTCCGTCTGTCAAATTGACGGCATTTGACGTGCCGACGAGTACGAAGAGAACGAGCAAATAATAGCCGAAGCCGATATTGACATCCTGATTGAGGATCGGAATCCATATGGATTCGTTGATGCCGAGAACCTGCGTGCCGATAATCATCGTGACAATCGCAATGATGATCTGACCGAGGAATTTCTGTTTCGCTTTGAGGCCGAGATTGCGTTTCTTGACGACTTTGATGTAATCGTCGAGGAATCCGAGCACGAAATGACCGAGCGTGATAAACAACGCGAGCGCAACGGCCGCGGACCACGGTGCGGCGATAATTGTCGCGAGCGTAATGCCGAGAATGATCATAATGCCGCCCATGGTCGGCGTGCCGCTTTTGGCCTGATGACTTTTCGGGCCTTCCTCGCGGATGCTCTGGCCGAATTTCAGTTTATGCAGGAACGGAATAAAAAACGGTCCCGTGATGAGTACGAAGGCAGCCGCAATAACGGCCGCCAGGATAACCTGTTTTTCCAAGATAAAAAATCTCCTTACTGATTAAAGAAGGTCGATGACCTGCTCCATGCGCATGCCGCGCGAACCTTTGAACAGGACGGTGTCACCCGGGCGCAGGATTTCTTTGAGTTTTGCCGCTGCTTCTTCATGCGTGTCGCAGGCAAAAACCGACGTCAAACCGCCCTGTTTTGCGCCTTCGGCGATAAAACGGCCGAGTTTGCCGCACGTGACGACCGCCGCGAAATCGTGCTGTGCAAGCTCGTGTCCTACCGTGCGGTGCGCTTCTTCTTCGACGCTTCCGAGTTCGAACATGTCACCCATGACAGCGACTTTGCGGCCTTTCGTCAGTCCAGCCGTTGTTTCGATCGCGGCTTTCATGGACATCGGGCTCGCGTTGTACGCGTCATTGATGATGTGCCAGCCGTTCTTTTCCTTGACTTCAAAGCGCATTTTCGTCGCCTGCAGGTTCATGAGGCCGCGGCTGATGTCAGCCGGCGTCATCGCGAGGGCAAATCCCGCCGCAATTGCCGCGAGCGCGTTGTAGACGTTATGATGACCGATCATCGCGATCGTGTACGGATGCGTTTCCCCGGCAAACGTGACGTCAAACGTCGTCTCGCCGCCCTGCGTCACGATATCGGACGCTTTGACGTCAGCCGGGTTGTCGATGCCGAACGTCAAAACGCGGACGCCCGGTTTTGCTTTTTTGTCCATGGCGGCAACATATGGATTGTCGGCATTGAGGATGACCGTGCCGCCCGCGGGGATGGCTTCAACCATTTCGCCTTTGGCGCGCGCGATGTTTTCGATCGAGCCGAGCAGCTCCATATGCGTTTCGCCGACATTCGTCACGATACCGATCGACGGATCGGCGATCGGCGCCATCGCTTCGATCTGATGCAGTCCGCGCATCCCGATTTCGACGACGGCTGCCGTGTGTTCCTCACGCAGTGCGAGAAGCGTCAGCGGCAGGCCGACTTCGTTATTGAAGTTCGCCTGCGTTTTGAGGACAGGTCCGCGCGCCGAAAGAACGGCCGCCGTCAAATCTTTCGTCGTCGTTTTGCCGTTTGACCCCGTGATCGCGATAACCGGGAGATCGAACTTCTCGCGCCAGAAATGCGCGATGAGCTGATACGCGTGCAGCGTGTCCTTGACTTCAATGACGGTTCCCGTAAGTTCCGACAGTTTTTCCTGCGGAAACGCCGTGCTGACGAGAACGCCCGCCGCGCCTTTTTTGAGCGCGTCCACGGCAAAATCCTCGCCGTTAAAGCGTTCGCCCTTAAGCGCAAGGAACAGCACACCCGGTTCGATTTTGCGCGTATCCGTCACGACATCGGCGAATTTCGTCGCAACCGTTTTGACGGCCGTTCCCCCCGTCGCCTGCAGGATTTCGTCTAACGTAAATGCCGGCATCAGTTTTCCTCCTTACCGAGCTTCGCGGCGACAGCGGCGCGCGCTTCTTCTTTATCGTCAAAATGGATCGTGCGGTCCTTGAGAATCTGATAATTTTCGTGACCTTTGCCGAGGATGACAACGATATCGTCTGTCTCGGCGAGCTCGACGGCGCGATAAATCGCCGTACGACGGTCACTGATGAGTTCGTGGTGTTTGTCGCCGATTTTTTCGAGAACGCCTTCCTCGACCTGACTCAGGATGAAGTCCGGATCCTCGGAGCGCGGGTTATCCGACGTTGCGATGACGATATCGGAAAGCTCCGCCGCGAGACGTCCCATAATCGGACGTTTCGTGCGGTCGCGGTCGCCGCCGCAGCCGAAAACCGTGATGATGCGTTTTTTCGCGATTTTGCGCGCCGTTTTGAGGACGTTTTCGACGCCGTCCGGCGTATGCGCATAGTCGACAATGATCGAGAAATCCTGGCCCGCCTTGACGAGTTCGAAACGGCCCGGAACGGCGGTAAATGACGTCAGCGCAGCCTCGATGTCAGCGGCTTTGACGCCCTCGGCGAGTGCGGCGCCGACGGCTGACATGACGTTGTAGACGTTGAAAATACCCGTAATATGCAGGTCGAGTTTCATCGCGCCGAATGCCGCATAGTTGAGCGTGAAATGCGCGCCGTCCGCCTGAACACGGATATCCGTCGCACGCAGACGCGCATCATGTTCGATGCCGTACGAGATAACCGGGCATTTCGTATGGGCGAGCATCGTAAATCCGGCCTCGTCATCCATGTTGATGACCGCCGTTTTACCCGTTTTCGCCCCTGCTTCCGACACATGGTCAAAGAGGCGCGCCTTTGCGCGTTTGTAGTTTTCGAGCGTTTTATGGTAGTCGAGATGATCCTGCGTCAGATTCGTAAAGACGGCCGTATCAAACTCGATGCCGGCAACGCGGTTCTGGTCAAGCGCGTGCGACGAAACTTCCATAACAACGTAATCCATGCCGCGGTCGCGCATAACGGCGAGCGTATGCTGCAGTTCGACGACATCCGGCGTCGTATTGTGGATCGGGAAATGTTCATCCTCGATCATGATCTGGATCGTACCGATGAGGCCGACTTTAAAGCCTGCGTGACGCAGAATGGCACGCGTGATGTAGCTCGTCGTCGTTTTGCCGTTCGTTCCCGTGATGCCGATGACACGCATGCTGCGCGCCGGATAATCATAGTAATACGGCACGATCGTATCGAGTGCCTGATTGAGATCCTTGACGCGCAGAACGGTAATGCCCTCCGGCACCGTGACATCGGCGCGCGTCGTCAAAATCGCTTTCGCACCCGCTTTGACGGCCTGCGGAATGAACGAATGCCCGTCAACGTGTACGCCCGGGATGCAGACGAAAAGCGTCCCCTCGCCGACTTTGCGCGAATCATGCTCGATGCCGCGAACTTCTTCGTCGCGATTGCCGATAACGACGGCTCCTTCTACGAGGTCAGCCAACTGTCCGATCGTTTTTAACATATATAGATCCCCTTTCACCAGGTACAGAAATCATCTGGTCACTAAACCGTAAATCATTATAAACCGTATCGCCCGAAATTTATAGGGGCTGATCCTAAAAATCATAAAAAAGAGACTGCAAAAGCAGCCTCTTCCTGTTCGAATATCCAATTATCCGCACGGCTGCTCATTTTTTCCCTTCATTCGAGAAGTAAACCTGACTGGGCACGACCATGTTGAGCTGATCCGTTGCTATCGTCTGGATCCGCTGCGGTGATTTGAGACGCGCGATATCGACGCGCAGGCGTTCATTCTCGCGTTCGAGCTGATCCGCCTTTTGCTGCGCTTCCGTGAGCGCGTAAGCCTGATTGGCATTGATGCCGCTGCCGACGGTAACAAGCATTGCGAGCAGTGCGGCGACGAAAAACAGAATCGTCAAATGCATGCGCGCACTCGCATTCAGTACCGATTTATAGAGCGTCTTCGGACGCGTCGCCTTTTCCGGGCGCGGCTGACGTTCATCCTCGGCGGGATGTGTGTCATAATATTCTTCCCTGTCCAGCATCAGCGACCCTCCTTTTCTTTATCGTCATACGGCGGCAGTTTTTCCGCCAGCCGCAGTTTTGCGCTTTTTGAGCGGGAATTTTCCCGGAGTTCCTCTTTTGACGCCTGACGCGGTTTACCGAGCAGGCGGATCTCCGGATGATGATGACAGACGCAAACCGGAAGTTCCGGCGGGCAGATACACCCGCTTGCCATCGTTTTGAGCGTCTGTTTGGCAATGCGGTCCTCGAGCGAATGGAACGTGATAATCGCGATCCTGCCGCCCGGTTTTAAATGGTGCACGGCCGACTCGAACGCGTTCTTCAGAATGCCGAGCTCATCGTTGACTTCGATGCGTACGGCCTGAAAAATACGCTTTGCGGGATGTCCTCCCGCCGATTCGCGGACGGCTTTCGGGACGGCGCGGCAGATGACGTCAACGAGTGCTCCTGTCGTGTCAATCGGCCGATCTTTTCGCGCCTGCACGATAAACTTCGCAATGCGGCGCGCCCAGCGTTCCTCGCCGTAGTCGTGGAAAATGCGGTCGAGTTCGTCCTCGCTGTACGTATTGATGACATCGTACGCCGAGAACGTTGCCTCGGGATCCATGCGCATATCGAGCGGCGCATCCTGCATATAGGAAAATCCGCGCTCCGCCGTGTCAATCTGATGCGATGACACGCCGAGGTCAAACAGCACGCCGTCGACAAACGGCGCGTCCTGCGCCGCGAGAATCGCGTCGAGATGACGGAAATTGTCATGCACGATGTCAATGCGGCATGAACAATCCCGCAAACGCTCCCGCGCCGCGGCAATCGCTTCCTCGTCCTGATCGATCCCGATGATGCGCCCCGAAGGTGTGAGTCGATCCGCGATGAGATGCGAATGGCCCGCGCCGCCGAGCGTACAGTCGACGTAAATCCCCGATGGGTCTGTGACGAGCCCGCTTACCGTCTCCTCCGGCATGACGCTGATATGATGAAAATCCACAAATCTGCTCCTATCCGTCAATTGCTGACACAATCCGCCACCGCGGATGCGAGATCCGCCAAATGCGGCGTCGTGTCATTTTTATACGTCAGCCACTGACTGCCGTTCCAAACTTCGATATGGTTGCCCGCACCGGCGAGCACGACATCCTGACGCGGAACGATGCCCGCGTGGCTGCGAAGGCCGGCAGGGATCAAAACGCGACCTTGTTTGTCACATTCGATGCGCCGCGCTCCCGAAAAGAGAAACCGCGCCACGGCGCGCGCTTCCGTGCGCAGAACCGGCAAAGCAAGCAATTTCTGCGTTACCTGCTCCCATACTTCCTGACTGTACAGATACAGGCAGGGCTCAAGCCCGCGCGTCAAAATAAACGTGTCACCGAGATCGCGTCGGAAATCCGCCGGCAGGATGACGCGCCCCTTGACGTCAATCATATGCGCATATTCGCCCATAAACACGGTGACGTCAGCCTCCTTAAAACAATCTGTTCTAGTTTACCCCGGAAAAATCCTGCCCCGAACGGCAAAATTTCTCTGTGTTATCTATTGTACGCCATGATTAACTTTTTATCCAGCCAAATCGTTCAAAAATCGGCGTATAACGAATGCGTTCGAGGAACGATTTGTTCGTATCCTCCGTATGGAAGACCGGCACGCGCTCGAGCGCATAGATATTGCTGGCTTTGTCGACGTTGCCGTATTTGATCGTAAACGCCGCTTTATAGCCGGCTTCTTTGACCATCTGCGCGATATGCAGGTTGTACGTGCCCGTCGGATAGGCCATGAACTCAACCGGATGGCCGAGTTCCTGTTCCGCTTTTTTCTTTGACTCGACGAGCTCGTAGCGGAGCTGGTCATCCGTCAAATCCGTCATCGACTTGTGGTCAACCGTATGCGACTGGATGCTGATGCCGTTTGCGTCCATTTCACGTGCCTGATCCCACGTGATGTAGTTCGGCTGCGTGCCGAGGAAGCTCGTAATGACGAAAATCGTCGCCTTGAACCCGTACTTGCGGAGGATCGGATACGCATTGTCGTAATTGTCGCGGTAACCGTCGTCAAACGTGATGAGTACCGGATTTTCCGGCAGTTCCTTCTGACCTTCGAGGCTGTCGTAGAGATCGTCCGGCGTGATCGTGTGATAGCCGTGATCGCTGAGGTAGCGCATTTGACGGTCAAAATCCTCCGGCAGGACCGAAAGCGAGATGTTCATGTTGTCGACTTTATGGTAGTTGAGTACGAGCACCTTCGTGCCGTTTTCGCTGTCGGCGACCATGCGCGCCGTCATCGGACGCGGGCTCGAGAGAAGCAGCGGAATGACGAGAAGCATCGCGAGGATGACGATCCGGCGTACCCACGTCCATTTATGATCCTTGACTGACTGCATCAACGAAAATGACCTCCATCATAAGTAAATCGCGAACCGAATGCGCGCCAAAGGTAAAACAGCATCGCAACGAGGAATGTCCCGACCGCCATAATGCGTCCCGGCAAAAGGAGATTGCCCGGCTCCGTCGTCAGGTAGAAAAATCCGCAGACGAGACGGATGAGTGCAATCGCGGCAACGGCACCGAAAAACGTACATCCCGCGCGGTAACGTCCGCCGCAGCGCCAAAGCCGCAGGCTTTTCCACGCGAGCACGAGGAAAACGATAAACTGCAGAACCGCCTGATAGAGCGCCACGGGATGGAAATACTGACTGTTCTCCCATCCCGCGGGACGGTAACTGAACTCGACGTACTCGGCGAGCATGTGATCATTCGGCAGATCTGACACGAACGGCGTCCCGAGTGTCAGCTGCAGGGCAAAACTGCCGAGACTCGTGAGCACGAGAGCAAAAACGAGTGCCGGAGCAAGCAGATCAAGAACGCGCCAGATATTATGACGGCGCCATGCAGCGAGGATGATCACAGCGAGCAAAAATCCCGTAACACCGCCGTACGGCGACAGTCCTCCCTGCCAGAATGCCAGGGCCTCCTGCCACGACGCGAACTGTTCGGGATAATGGAGGACGTAGCCCGCCCGCGCGCCGATGACGGCAAACGGCAGTCCCAACAGCAAAAGATCTGTGACATGTCCCGTTCCCTCTCCGTGTATCCGGAAATTCAGCCACGCCAGCCCGTAACTGATGATGATCGTCAAACTGACCAGCAGCCCGTACGTATAAACCGGCACCGATCCGATTTTAAACGCTATCATTCCCAGTCCCATCGGCACGCTCCTTTCCTCCTATACGCCGAAAAATCACGTATCTCATTCATTTTAGCGCGAAATTACCGAAAAAACTACCCTTCGGACGCTGAAAAATACGAAAAAGTATGTTATAATTGCCTGTACCGATAACTTTTTCTCAATTAAAAACAAAGGAGGCCTTTTTCATGGCTGCTATTACCAAAGATATGAGCATTCTCGAGATCGTTCAGAAGTACCCGGATACGGTTGAAGTCTTCATCAACTCCGGTATGGGCTGCCTCGGCTGCGCTGCCGCTCACTTCGAAAACCTCGAACAGGGCGCTATGGCTCACGGCATTGACGTTGACCAGCTCGTCAAGAACCTCAACATTGTTGCCGGCGCTGCCGAAGAGTAATCTCAGCGTCTGCTGACACGTCATTGACACGTCATTGGCACCTATTGACACGTCAAAGGCCGCTTCCCGTTTCATTCGGGAGGCGGCCTTTTGTTGTCTGACGCGGCTTCCCGTCCCATCGTGCCGCTCCCGGCCGCCTGACGTCACCGTCGCAAAACCGACGATCGCCCCGCCAACACATACCGTCTCCCTGCATTTGACAGGCTCCCCCAATCACGGTATAATAATGAATGTTGCAATAAGCGCTCGTAGTCCAGTGGATAGGACGTTAGCCTCCGGAGCTGAAAGCGTGGGTTCGACTCCCGCCGAGCGCACCAGTTTGACACAGCAAAAGACCGCATGACATGACATGCGGTCTTTTTTTGTGCCGTTGACACCGGATCAGCGCGCGAAATACGGTTTGAGTCCGAGCGTGATGAAAAAGATCACGGCTGACACGACGACGATCGTCGCGCCCGCTGCGAGGCTGAAGTAGTACGCGAGGATGAGTCCCGTGACACCTGAAATGACGGCGATGAGGACGGAAAACAGCGTATATTGCTTGACATTGTTCGCGATATTGCGCGCGGAAGCGCCCGGCAGCACGAGCAGCGCGTTGATGATGAGGATCCCGACCCACTGAATGCTGATCGAGACGACAACGGCAAGAATTGACGCGAAAATGCTTTCGACCCAAAACGTCCGGATCCCGCGGCTGCGCGCGAAAACGGGATTGATGGACATGACGAGCAGACGGTTGAACAGCCACGCCCAGGCGAAAATGACGAGAACGGCAATAGCGGCGAGCGCGCCGAGATCGCCCGGCACAATGCTCAAAATGTCGCCGATGAGATACGAGGAAAATTTATTGAACCCTCCCCCGTGACTCATAATCATGAGGCCGAGCGCAATCGCCGTCGCCGAAAACACGCCGATAATCGTATCGGTCGACGCCGTGCTTTTATTTTGAATGTACGTGATAAACACGGCAAACGCGACGGAAAACAGCACGAGGGACAAGAGCGGCGAAACGGAACCGAGGAGAACGCCGATCGCGATCCCCGTAAACGCGCCGTGTCCGAGCGAATCGGAAAAGAACGCCATGCGGTTTGACACGACCATCGTACTCAAAAGCCCGAAGAGCGGTGTCACGAGCAAAATCGCGAGAAACGCGTTCTTCATAAACGTATAACTGCTCCACGAAAACGGCAGCAGAGCGTCCATCAGGCTGTAAATGGCTTCCATCAGGCTCCCTCCTTCACATTTCCCGCACCCGTTGACGCGTCAATTGACACGTCAGCGTGATGTGCGACGGCTTCGGGAATCATACCGAACAGGCGGATCGTCTTCGGATCGTGAAAGACTTCGTCCGGCGAACCGCTGCAGATAACGCCTTTATTCATGAGGACGACCTGATCGGCGTGACGTGCGACCATATTGAGGTCATGCGAAATGAGGATGATCGCCATATCTTCCTTCGCGCGCAGGTCTTCGACGATCTCGTAAAAGAGTTCGAGACCGTTTTGGTCGACACCGGAAACCGGCTCGTCGAGGAGTAAAAGATCCGGCATCGGATCGAGAGCGAGCGCGAGCAAAACGCGCTGGAGTTCGCCGCCCGAAAGCGCCCCGAGTCGACGGTCGATGAGATCGGCCGCATGAACACGTTCGAGATTTTTGCGCACGCGCGGACGCAGGCGCTTCGCCGGGAAAAGCCAGACGGGTTTCTGCGTCAGGCACGCCTGAAACAGATCAAATACGCTCGTCGGCGCACTGACATCAAAGCGCAGATACTGCGGCACATAACCGATGACGGGCTTGGTGTGTTTATGTTTGGCGTCCATATAATGGAGGTGTCCCGAATGCGGCACTTCGCCGAGGATCGCCTTTAGGAGCGTGCTTTTGCCCGCTCCGTTCGGTCCGATGAGCGCAGTGAGCTGGCCGCAATGTATATGGATATTGATATGCTCGAAAATCGTCAGACGACCGACGCGGACCGTGAAATCCTCGATTTTCGTACAGCAGAGTTTCGTGCAGTCGCTGCCCGAAGCAGCGCGGTGATGCAAAAAGGTACGGAGCAAAGCAGTCTTCCTTTCGTGAAACAGCCCCCGCGGGGCCATGGGATATATTGCACTATGATAGCAAAATCGTAATTGATTATCAATAGCGTTTTTGAAGAAATTTTGACGTTCCCCGCCATTTGATGTCAATCCGTCAGATGACGGAACGCGTGACGGCTCCAGAAAAAGCCGCCGACGGCGTAAACGACGAGAACGAGGAGCGAGAGCATTGAGACGTCCGCACCGCTCCCGAGTCCGCGCAACAGATAACTCGTATGTGTCAACGGTAAAATATCAATGAACGCCGCGACCGCATCCGGGAGCGCCGCCGTTGAAAAGAACGTCCCGCAGAGGAATGACATCGGCAGCAGGATATACGTGTTGACCTGACTCATCGCTTCATACGTGTCAATCTTCATCGCCGCAAGGAAACCGATCTCGGCAAAAATGACGCAGTTGAGCGTCAGCACGGCAAGAAAGAGCGGCCCCGGCGTAAAATGCGCGCCGAAGAGCCACGCGAGCACGACGATGACCGTCGAGGAAATGAGGCCGCGCAGAACGGCCGCGAGCACTTTGCCGATAACAAACGCGTCGGGACGGATCGGCGCGAGCAGATACTCCTCGAGGCTTTTGTGGTAAATACGCTCCGCGTGGACGGGCGTGATGCTGTTAAAGCTGATGTTCATCGAATTGAGCGCGAGAATGCCCGGCACGAGAAAGTCGAGGTACGTGCCGGAATCGACCTGAATGCTGCGCCCGAGTCCCCAGCCGAACGCGACGAGATAAAGAAGCGGCGCGACCATGCGGCTCAGAATAAACCGCGAAAGGCGCCGCCGCAAAACGATGCCGTCACGCCAAAACACGGTCCAGATATCGTAGAGCATCAAAGGCCCCCTTTCCGCCCCGTCCGGGCGATGAAGACATCTTCAAGGTTCGTCGGGCGGATGAGGATGCCGCCCTCGGGGTCAAGGGACGCGGCAAAATCGTCCGCTTCGTGACGCGCCGCGAAAAACTGACATTGACGCTCGCCCCGCTCGTCCCACTCGACCGTAAAACGCCCGAGCCTGTCGCAGAGTTTCGCCGGCTCGTCGAGCGCGACGAGACGGCCGCGGTCGAGAATCGCAACGCGCTGACAAAGCGCCTCGGCTTCCTCGATATAATGCGTCGTCAGGAAAACCGTGACGCCGCCGTGCGCCATTTGACGGATGAGATCCCAGATACGCCGGCGAACCTGCGGATCGAGTGCGACGGTCGGTTCGTCGAGAAAGAGAATCCGCGGCCGATGAATGAGCGCCCGCACGATGAGCAGGCGCCGTTTCATTCCGCCCGAAAGCCTTCGTACGCCGTCGTTGACGACATCCGCAAGCCCGACGAAATCGAGCAGTTCCGCGATGCGCTCCCGCCGTTCCTCTTTCCCCATATGGAAAAGCCGCGCATGCAGTTCGAGGTTTTCGCCGACTGTCAAATCCTGATCGAAGTTGACATGCTGCGGCACGACGCCGATGAGTCTTTTGACGTCAACGGGCGAATGTTCCGTGCTGCGTCCGTCGTAAAAAATCCGTCCCTCCGTCGGGCGCGTCTGCATGGTCATCATGCGAATCGTCGTCGTCTTCCCCGCGCCGTTCGGCCCGAGCAGCCCGAATACTTCGCCGCGCCGCACGGAGAGTGAAAGTCCGTCAACGGCCGTTTTTTCCGTGTCCCTGCCTTCTTTATCCTTATGAGGGAACCGCTTCACGAGCTCGTCAACTACGATCATGTCTTTGTCTGCCATTCTTTCGTCACCTCGTTTTCAACCATTCCCTATTGTATCATTCCTGTCTATAGCCTTACTGTTCATATGTTCACCCTTCTACGCCCATTTATCAAAGTGAGGCGGGACAGCGACGCAATTTCTGCCGAAAAGCTGCCGCTAAAAGGCGGGACAGCAGCGCGATTTCTGCCTAAAAGCTGCCGCTAAAAAATTATCCCTTTCGCTTAATGTAGTCGCCCTGAATCAAACCGCTGTGCTTAAACAATTCAGGGCTCCGTGCGAAAGGGATAATTTTTCTTAACGCTTTTCGCAGCAAAACGGCAGAAACCGCGCCGCTGTCCCTTGCGTTTGCTTTATAAGGGATTAGAACTTTCCTGTCCCTTACGTTTTGGTTGAAAGCACATAACAAATTCGACAAAACGTTGTAAATCCGCTACAATAGAAAGCAATCTGACAATGAGGTGAAACCATGGAACCATTTGACCCGAACAACGCCCCGCAGCTCTCCGAGCAGCAAAAAGAACAGCTCCGCCGCGACC
>Ga0326511_10003718_pt1 | contig 12256 bp, 30 predicted proteins | sample 0_2496_0518_D_FD_203701 | JGI IMG/M metagenome (GOLD analysis project Ga0326511, IMG submission 203701) | Bovine rumen microbial communities from UC Davis, California, United States - 0_2496_0518 | ecosystem: Host-associated > Mammals > Digestive system > Stomach > Rumen | place: USA...
GTTTTACCGTCATAACCTATTGAACGTGCGGGAAATATACAATCGACATTATTAGTATTAACTAATACTTTTTTATTATTATTATCAACATTGCTTATATAATCTGTTACCTTAATCCACATTATCAATTCTCCTTTCTTTTAACGTAATCAACCGCCGTTTCAAGTGCAAGTATCTTCTCAATATGTCCTACCCAATGCGGACACTCTGAACAATATGTGTCGCTGCAAATAGACATTTCGCAATCATGTATCTTTTTAAGAATTGCAATAGCTTCATTAATCGACATCATGGTTCTCACCATCTTTCCTGCGATTCTGCTTATCCTCACACATGCCATATCCGACAAGTAATCCGAGTGAGAAGAAGCAGACACCGAAAAACATCCAGATTAAAGGTTCAATCGTCATGGTTCTCACTCCCTTCAACTTGCGCATTAGCATTAAACACTCTTACCCCATCCTCTGTACCACGCATGTATAATGTCACATACTTGTTATCCATAAAACATCTTGGACACAACTTGCCGTGATAGTGCATCGGGTCGTTATTCACGCTATACATCCTGTTATTACAGCAGTCTGTATAGAAGAACATTCCTCGTCCGTGTGCTTCTTGGAGATACCTATAAGTTGATTCTCCATGTGTAATACTCATTCGTTCTCATTCCATTCACGCTCTTTAGCAAGTGCGCACTTACACCATTCAATAAATGTTTGCAAAGATTCTATTAACGTTTCACCGCTTATATAAAACGGACACCCGCCTTCACCCTCTCTACATTCATACTTCATGCACATTGTTTCATCTTCTTTTCGGCAGTTCAGTTCCGCTTCAATGTTTTTTATAGCTTCTTTAATCTCCATCTTCATCACTCTCTTCGATCACAATTACTTTATCTGTATAGCGGTCTGGATGAAGTGTGTCTTCTGCGAATGGAACATGACCGTATGTACTTTCGGAAGTGCTGCTTTTCCTGCATCCATAAATTTGTCCCAGTCTTCTTCTTCGATTCCCCAAGTTTCAAGCCAATCGACAAAACTGTATTCCGACACCGTTTTAAATATAGCGTATTTAATCTGCTGGCCTTTTGTCATTTTTCTCCATTGTTTCTCCATTGATTTTTCCTTCAATATATTCAATTACTTTTTCCATTGAAGCAATGCGCTCAATTTGAGGAACATGATTTTCGCAATACACACAATGCTCTCTACAATATATACTGCACCGGCAGTTAATTAGTTTCCGTAAATTCGTAATGGCTTCATCAATTTTCATGTTGCTCACCAACTTTCAATCGCAACTATCTTGTGTCTCAAATTGCAGAAAATATTTGTAACCCATTGCTTCAAGTTCCCAACGACTTACTACCTTTACGCTATATAAACCGTATGCATTAGGCATATAACCTTTCCGGCTGGCGATTTTCTCCACTTCTTCGCATAATTCCTTATACTTTAAAGACTTATAATAATAATATTCTTCTTTTGTAATTTCTATTTCGTGTGTTATGTATCCCATTAAAACCTCTTCCGGATTATGTATTCATTTCCAAGCCAAACAATAAATATTACTTGCGGAAGATTATGTACTTTCGGGATCAATCTTCTAAGATAATATTTGAAATTCATAACTTTCCTTTTCTGTTTTGGTTTTAAATCTAATAACAAGTTGCGCCATTATAGCGCAACCCTTTTAACAATTATTTCCGTCTGTTGTTGAAATATACCCTCAATTCTTCCGTGACTACAGACAGTTCTTCACTGGCAATCTTATACCATTCGTGGATAAGCACTCGATCAGTGGTGCAATCGTATGTAATATCAATATCTCCGGTCTTATAATGCAGCTTTGCAATAATAATATCACTATTATTACCAACGATTCTGCTTTCGTTAGTAATTACACCGCAAGTCAACTCATGTCTCAATTATATCACCTTCTCTCTGCCATTCACCTTGAACATACGTTCCGAACCCCTGTTCGTATACATTATAGTTCCTTGTCTATGGTTTGTCAATTAAACATTTGACAAAATATCATTGTTTTTCTGTATTGGTTTTAGTATATTATGTATGGCTACTTGTTGTCAAGCAACCAAAACAATCAAATATAAATTCTCAAACTTTTTCTAAGCGTAGAAATATTAGATGTGTTTACTCCGTACAATCTGGCCATTGCAAAAACGTCATTTGTATCTGCGGAATTGCGGACAGACATAATCATTTCCTTTGTGCGATCTTCGCCGTAAGTCTCGACCAACTTCTGATAGAAACCAAGCAAAAACAGAGAACGATAATTCAGATTTGTTCCGTATGGTCTTCGCACATACACGTTAAATGTACGGCTGATAAGTGCAGCAATTTCTTCCGGCTCTTTATTGCCGAATGTTGCAACGTTTCTAGGGAATACGAAATACTTGAAATAATAATCTCTGTACTGTGTGGCTTTGTAAACGCCGTGATTTGCGTCAATTTCTTCCAGCGAATGAACGTAGGTCAATAAGCTGATTGTTCTTTCCTTTAAAACGATTGTGCGATTTGGCATCATTGCCCGCCTATTGCGGAAATCAATCATGTCTTCTTTCAGCAAAACAATCTCTTCATTTGTGGCAAAACCATCGCAGAAAAGGCGGATAATGCACTCGACATAATTTGCACGCTCTTCCGGCAAATCATTATGAAGTTTTTTAACTATGTCTTCTACATCCTCTTGCGTAACTCGATCCGTTATTTGCAGAATACGTTCAAGCGCTTGATTGCCTTTCATGCTTTTCTCGTTAAACGGATTTTTGATTACTTGATAATTCTCAATGTAGTAATTGAAAATCTGTCTGTACATAGAGCAGACTTGAAAGAATGAATTGTACGGCATAGAACTGCGTCCAGCAACAGTTTTTCGCTGTGATCCAAACGTGTTAATCATTGCGAAAAGTTCATCGCTATTCATTTCGAATAACTGTTTCCCAATCTTCTTTTCGTATGCGTATAATTCTTTCCGGTCAACTTGATAACGGATGCGCACTTCAACACCTTTTTTCATTGTGCTGAAATAATCTTCTAATATGTCTTTTGTAGGAATCGGCTGTTTGGGTATCTCACTCATGGTAAAATCCTCCTTCGGATTATATGTATCATAGCACGATTCCTAACCAATTTCAATATATTTTGTTTTTCTGTTTTAGCATTGCAGAATAGGAAATTGCGATTGCATAGCAAAGTAAATCCTTAATAATGTATCACGATCTTCTATTCTGCCGACAAACTTTAGTAAAGAATTCTGTGATATAGTCAACGGCTGCTCAACAAGAATTGTACTCGGCGCTATAAGACCATAATCATAGAAGTTGTCAAGTCTTACATGGCAAGGCAATTCTCTCCGCTTCATCTTACTTGTAAGCGGAAACACATTTACAGTTGGAGCGAACTCATTATTCTTGTCATTAGAAATGATAAACACAGGACGATAACCGCACTGAACGCTTTCGCCGGAATTTGACAAATCAGCCATCCAAATATCAGCACACTTCGGCTTTGGCTTTACGACTTCAAAATTGCCATCGCCGTTCTGCTGAATGTAATAGCTGAATATTGTGTTCTTCTGTGGCTTTACATTTCTTGACATTTTAAGTTCACTCCTTTCTCTTGTTTTATAATTATATTACCACAAGAGAAATAGTCTGTCAATATATAATTTTACTGTTTTAGTTTTTATTTTTCTCTGGATTAACATGGACAAAGAAATTGTGACCAGGTTTAATGTAGATCAGCTTTCCGACTCCATCAACTTCATAGCCAACATAAGGGCGATCATCTTTTCTTTTCTCGCAATCATTTTTTAACTTACTCATTACCGCACGAACAATCTCTTCTGTCCTGTCTTCTGATTTTCCTGTCCATTTAAACGCTTCGTTTCCTTTCTTCTTGTTTCCACATCCAATGAACAACGTCCCAAACTTTGAAGAAAAACCAACATGAAATCTTTTCCAATCTACCATTTCACTTCTCCGTTTTCATAAAATAATCACTTTGGCAAGCCAAGCGTGGAAACCCACTACCTTTAGGTGGTGGGAGGAACGCTGTTTAACCATGCCACTTCCTTTCTTTCCGTTAGAAATCCTTTAGTTATTTCAACTAATCTAAGTTTTTTGTAACTGATACTTCCCTTATTGACCTTTTCTCCATCAAGTGTGCGTATATCAAAGAAACCACTTGCACGTCTGCCAAAAACAAAATACTCTTTTCCGTGATATTGGACTTTATCAAACAATCTATATCCTTTTACAAGATACTCAGCTTGATTTAGTTTTCTATTACCACCTTTAAGAATTGACATTTTATGTATCTGCCTATTGTGGCAACGTACTTTCTTTTGGTAATAAACAACTGTCTTGTTACAAGGATGTATTGCTTCGGGATAGCCACTTATACACCTTGCATCTATGTAATGCTCTTTTGGTAAGTTGTGATTTGTGCGTGTATTCTTTGTGATATATCCGTAAGTCATATGTACATTAGGGTATATCTCTTTAAGCCTGTTATAGAAAGCCCAACGCATAATTGACATAAATGCACTGTCCTTGAAACTAACGCCACGCTTTATTGTCTTGGGAAGTTTTATGTTGCCTTGGTGGTATTGTGAATGGCAATACTCACACAAAACTACAAGATTATTAGGTGCATCACCGCCTGTTTTTCGGCTCTCGATATGATGGACATTCAATACCTTATCTTTTGATTTGCCTTTACAACATTGGCAAGTATGACCATCACGCCATAATACATATTCCCTTACATTCCAAAAACCTAATTGTTCTCCTTGTTGATATTCAATTCCTTGTATATCGGGATTCTTTATCTTCTGAATATCAAACTGTGCTGTTTCTACTGTTATCTTGGTTATTGGAAGTATTTTATGCACGTTGGCTATTACTGTAAGGTGAGTGTCAATTTTCTCTCTGATACTTGGTGCAAGCCATCCGTCACCTTTACGTCTGTTATCAAATCTAGCCTTGCGGTATCTTGTCTTGCGATTACGCCTTGTTCTACGCATCTCCCTGCGAGTTGAAAGCAATTCTACCACATCATTTCTTAGTGTTACATCAGCTTCGTAAAGAACTATTGCTCCTGTGTTATCACCTTTTGTTGTGGCTGATAAACCAATATGCTTACTTCCTGCGTCTACACCTAATGAGATTGGTTGTAATCCGTTACCACACGGATATAAGAGTTGTATTGTGAACGGACACCTACGAATTACCTTTGCTCTGCCTTTTTTAAGAAGTACACGCACTTTAGCATGGTTAGATGTAGGCATTATAGGTTGTCCGTCTTGATTCAGTACATAAACCATTGCATGTACTCCTTTCGTAAATTTAATGACTCACTCCGAAGAGTGGTTAGGTAGCCTTCGCCTAAGTTATCCTACAGTTTTATGCACACAACACTGTTCCTACCACATAGAACTGTTTAATCATGTACCTTAGAGCTTGAAACTAGGCTAAACATTTCAAGGTAACTATATATTTGTAGGTAACGTAGTCCTCGTAGGACTTAGGCTAGTCAACTTGTGACTTGTAGCCACTATGTAGTGGTTTTAATTACAAGCCACGCACCTTTAGATGCGTGGTAGTTGACTTAGAAAAAGCTGCATTTTGCGCACTCTTTCTTTTCGTCCGGACAATTATCACATAAACCGCCGAACAAAGAATCAATGGCTGTACTGCCGATTTTAATTCTCTCCATATCCAAGTTCCTATGCGCTTGTAAATAATCGCATATCGGACATATGATCGTATAATAAATTGCAGCGCCACAACCATAATGATTCACAATATCTTTCTTGTCATTAAGATTTATTAGTAACTCAGCATCACAATGTCTGCATTTACATTTGTAAAATTCTGGCGGTTTTTTGTATAACTCCGACTCTATCTTCCCTACTTTAATGACTTCCATTATCTTTTCCTCTAACACACCACTCAAAAGCTGAACACTTATTACATTCTTCTCTGGCAGCATCGCACACAAAACCGGCATCTCGTACTAACCGCACTCGATCATGACCGCTCTTCCAATTCATTACAGGATAATGACGATAAGCATTGTCAAGTTGCGGTATTCTTTTCGCTTCAATATAAATAAACGGTGTATTATACAAACATTCCGTAGTTTTTGCGACTGATTTGGCTTTACCTCTTGTCTCAGCGAAAACAACCGTATAATACATACAACTTCTTTTGTCTGTGCAGATATACGCTTTAACTTTCTTCGCTTTCTCCATTGCGATTTTGTTCCAATCAATCCACTCTATTTGCATAACACACCGCCTTATTATTCTGTTATTTACCAGTTTGAATTGTGATTAATCTTTCCACTTATGGCCTTAGATAAAGTCCAATAATTTTTGAAAATATGTGATCTTAAATATTTTCTATAGACATTCATCCTTTTCATGTTCACACTTTTTCTGTTTTGGTTTTAATCTATATTTTTAGTAGCTTCGATAATATAATCCACAACATCTTTTACTGTTTCTTTTGCGTTCTCAATATTTTCCGTGGTAACTTGTGACGCAACCAACATCTTATAACAAGTGTCTTTGCTCGGAATAAATAACCAAATTATTATTGAAACACAACCAACAATAAAGGCTCTTTTGGCAAGTTCAACGTCTTCTTCATACATAAGTAATGATGCGATAATTGCAATAATCGCAAAAATGCAAAGCGCCCATTTAAGCGTATCTGAAAATGAAATAAGATAGAACATCCACGGATTAATTATATACGTCATTTCAATCTCCTTTAAATTGTTGGAGTATTACAGAATCATAACATAGAAATCTGCATACCCTCCGGCAGCCATAGCAACCTTAGATTTAGCATTGATAAATCTGAATACGGCTCTTCCGGTCTTAGCATCTGTGCGAACTTTCTTGATTGTATATCTCTGCGCTGGTGACGGAAAGTATTCATAATACGGATCAAAATGTCCGTAAATCATTTCCTGGCGATAGAATCCTTTGCTTGTATATGTAATTGCACGACCCATAAATGAATTGCTCCAATGCGGAAGAGGATCGGTATTAAAAATTGAATATGTTGGCGCTGTAACATCATAAAAAATTCCATCAATAAGCTGCTGTTCATGATTATCAATATACCATACCGCATGTTTGCTTTCGGCTGTCTTAGAATCGTATTTAATTAAGTCCATCCAACCGCTTGCGTTCGGCGCTGCTACTCGACCACCAATCTTTGTTGTGCTTGACTTCGGGAAATCAGCAGCTTCTAAAACGTATGTATGGTTATAGTTGAAATCACTGACATTCTTTGCGTATTTCGGCGCTGCTTCTGTGTTCTGCGCAAATGCCAAACCGAAAATAATAATAGCTGCCATTGCAATAATTGTCTTAATAAATGTCTTCATATTTAATCCTCCTTCAATTTGCGTCCGCATTCCGGACAATAATTCAAATCATAATCTTTACAGTTTGTAGTTCTGTCTGCTCTTTGTCTGCCTTGATCGCTTGTCCATGAATATGTAACAAACGCAACCTTATACTCACAGCTTATAAGGTAACGATCATGTATTCTTTTTGAAATGTCATAAGATTTGCAAAATTTACACACTGGTTAAATCTCCTTGATACGGTTCTGGATAAGGCTGCCATGCAATAATTTTGTGTTTCGGAAATCCAAATCTATTTGACCACGCCCAATTACCATCGTATGTACATGCACGATCTACAATTCGTTCTCCATTTATTTCAATGGTAACGTACACATAATCTGACCTTTTGCTAATTCCAAGTTTTCCTAATACACCGGCATCTCTTTCTTCTGGCATAAACAAAGAACATGGAATCCACTTGCCTTGACTATCCTCTACATATTCATCGGCAGCATTAATGATATTATTCGCTCTGATATTGTCTGGATCATCTTTTAATTCTTCGTAAACAATATCCGTAAAGCTATCTCTGTCCATTGGCTTCACTCCTTTTGTACAAAAACCAGTTGCCTTGTGAATCTCTCATAATTTCTTTACCACAATGTTTGCAAATTGAATGAACCTGGAAACCGTCAAACCATATTGTTGTAGGTTCATGCCAATGTAAACCATCATGGAAAAATCTCTTAAAGAATCCATAATGTGTATACAGCAATGAGCAAACTACAAAAATAATAACGACAAAACAAATTATTGAAAACAAAGTAACCAATTTAATCACCACCTTTCCTCTCTCCGTAACTGCAAAAATCTGTAGGATCACAACTACCATTCCAATGTTTGCGCTCAAATTCAAAAGCACCTTTTGGAATATAACCATCCGGACTCATATTTGCACGAAAGAATTTACACTCGCAGCAATGAATAATTTCCGGCTGCGCTTTATATTCTTGCAATTCTCTTAACCACTTAGCACGTTGAATATGTTCAGCTTTTAATTCCTCGCATCTCTCTTCTCCGAAAATCGCTCTTGTCATTATCTCAGAGCATACTTTTACTTGCTCTTCGTGAAACTGAATTACATCTTCGATGGGAATCTCTTTATTTTTCATTATGAAACGCCTTTCTCAAAAGAACCTGTTGCTTTACAGCAGTCATCATATCAAGCAAATGATCCAAGGCAGATTCTTCCTTTTCAGTAAGGTCACTCCCTCTAAATGCTGTAGCAACCATCGGAGTATCATCTTCAAGTGTTATTTCCATCTGTTTTTCTTTCTCCGTCTGCGCAAAAATAATCGTCTTCTGGCTGCCAAAATTCGGCTGTTAATCCGTGGACATTCTTTTGATGGACAGTACAGTAACCGGCAAAATTCCGCTTCTTACAGTCTTTGCAGTGAACAATTTCTGATTGGCTTTTATATTTCAATAATTCTTTTAGCCATGCAGCAAGCTGTTCATGTTCTTCTCCGCATTTTCTACAATCCATAGCTTCTTCCATATCATGCACAGCTAAACATTCTTGATAATCATATCGTTTTTCTTGTGCCACTTCCTCAGCGTGTTTAATCGCTTCTTCTATCGTCATTTAAAATTCCCGCTCTCCGATCTTGTAACTCTTTTAAAAGTTCAAGATTCTTTTTAGACTTAGTTAATTCTTCATAGTAAAAACCGACACTCACATCATCCTTATAGGTTTTATAAAAATCAACTTCGGAATTAAGTTCGTCTATAGTAGATTCAATCCACGCAATAATTTCCTTTAATTCCATTCATCCTTATTCCTTTTCATATCAAGCCAATGAAGAAAACCATTGTGCAGTTCATAACAATTATTTCGTACAATACATGTTTCGCAATTAACCGTATGTTTTGGACTTGCAATAGTGCATAATAATTTTGCAAGTTCTCCTTTATCACATTTGCGAATATATTCTAAATTCGTCATTGCAAATTTTCCTCAAATAATTGTAAGTGCGATCTTGCATAACAGTTTCGTTTTACATTCTTTACACAAACATACTGATTCAGCATATGAGGAATTATCCAGTTTAAAAGTAATGCGTGTTATTTCTGATCCTTCGTCACTGGTTACACCGCAGCCTATACATGCTGCCGAACCTAATTCTTTCTCGACCTTTACCATACTTTTCACCCTACATAATCGCTGTTAGGACATTCATATTTCCAATCACAATGGCCACAATCATCTATACATTCTTCTGCATAGAAATCTAAGTCTGCATGATAACCACCAATGTCTTCACAATCTTCTGCGTAACTCATATATTATCCTTTCTGTCATATATAACTCTCGTACCAGTCACAAATATCATAAGGGCAAACATCATTGACACCTTTTTGGCAATAATTAATTACCAAACCTCCGTCAGCTTTTCTGTGAAAATATTTACAATTACCGCAACAATACGAAACATGCTTTTCCGGAATTTTCTTTTCTGTTTTGGTATTTGGATTGCCAACCAAAACATTCAATATGGACTCTATTATGTCGTTATTTAATGCTATTCCAGTGTCAATATCATTAAGATTATCAAGCAACTCACAAAATTCTTTTCTTATGCAATTTATTTGATGAATAATATAAACAATCAAAAGAAAACTTACGCCACATTTAACACAATCAAATACCATTTTTATCATTGCCTAACCTCTTATTCAATGCATCTGTATTCATTCAATAAACCCTCTGCTATTTTTCCGCTCCTATGATTGGCTTTGCACTTTCCACGCAATTCTCAAACATCTTGTATCTTATCCAGCAACCGCCATCCCATTTCTGCATATCAGTATCTACTTCAAATGCTTCATGATACATTGCTGCTCTTAAATTTTCCTTGTCGATTAGTGTTCCGTGTTTTTCCGGAATCTCGGCAAGCGGACAATTTTCCGCTCTAAGTACGTTAGATTTTTCAACGCTAACATACTGCCACTGCGAACAATTAAATACTGATCTAAAACCTCTCTCAATACATTCTTTACAGCTTTTCGGAATATCCATATTCTTAACAATAAACGACATGATTATTCCCTCTCTGGTATTGCAAGAATTTTTGAGATTGGTGCAGTAAGAAAGTAATCTTTTCCAGTAGGAACGTATGAACTAACACACCACGCATCTTGTCCAGGAATAACAAGAATATCTTCGGCCTTTGACCAATTAATAGGACACATATTGCATTCAAGGTAACTCGGAACGATCCCTTTGTTTCTTGTGTACTCACAAAGAAAACAACTTCCGACTACATGCGCTGGCACATAACCATTTTCTTTGCACCACTTATTACACCATGAATCTTTGAAATCTACACGCTGTTTGGCAGTTGGATTATCACCAAGTTCTTTCTGCATATCTGTCCACATTTGCCTATGCAGCTTTAGCGTCTGTTCTCTTGTTAAATCAATCCTAATTTTTTCCATTCTTATTTCTCCGGCAATGCAAGAATCTCAGAGATCGGTGCAGTTAAAAATATCGCAGCATCAGGAACGCTATCAACAACACCTTTGTATTTTGCATAACATCTATCAAGTTGGTGAAGGCTTAAACTACTCCAATTAATAGGGCAATGGTTACAATCTATCGCATATTCACATAAAAAGCAGTTATTAAGAATAAGTTCATATGGAAAATATTTAACACACCATTCCTCTTTGAATAGTTCTCTTTTGATAGCGCTCGGACAATCGCCAAACTCTTTCTGCATATCGCTCCACATTTTTCTGTGAAGTCTCAGCGCTTCTTCTTTACTCAGATTCATCAGTGATCCTCTCGGCATATTCTACGTTTGACGTTGGCGCTCTAAAAAGAAAATTGTCTGATCTAGCATTAACTTTCCACACTGTTATGCAATTTTCTGTAAATTTAAAGCCTATATTTTCCCACGGAAATGTTTTGCTTTCTCCGTTTTTAAGTAATACCCTTAATTTTTCCATCCGGTTTCCCTCTCTGGCAGTTCCAGTATTTCACTGATTGGCGCATCCAAGAAAATCTGTCCTTCTCTTCCACCGCCTACGTAACTAACATAGCATCTGTGCAATCCACCTTTATAAGCTACCAACGGACTCCAATTAATCGGACAGTATATACAATTCTGACTACTGGTATAAAGTTTTCCGGCACACTCACAAAGAAAACAGTTATGTGCTATGTCTTCATCGGGAAAATTTCTTCTGCACCAATCACGTTTATATCTTATCCGTTTTTCCGGACTAGCATCATCACCCAAATCCAGCATCATATCTAGCCACATTTGACGATGTAGTTTGACCGCACGACTACGATCACCCCTTATGCTTTTCATTCATTTTTCTCCGCTTCGATTGGTGGAAAACTCGGCTTTGCTCCATCGCTGCTGACATTAATAACCGTGTTATCATGTCTAAACGATGGTGAAAGATTGTCTGTTGTTACATGAAAAATTCCACTATCAGACTTAATAAGCAGTTCATCTTCGGCAATTCCGCACTCATTCGCCCAATCAAATAATTCTTTTATTGTCAAGGTATTTTCTCCAATCAATCATCAGATTCAGTCATAAATTTTCTTATGATCTCTTTTGCTGCCTTCCTGGAAAATCTTTTGAGATACCGCTTCATGCGCTTTGTTCCGTCATTGTTATTGCAGAACTTGAAATCATCCTCAATGAATTTCTGACCACTTTCTCTTGCGCCGTATGCGCTCATTCTTCTATGTCCGTTCTTCATTTAATTTTCCTTTCCGGCTGGATCAACAAAATCAAATTCTATTTGACCGTCAATTTTCTCCTGTGGCTTATAACGTGGTG
>Ga0326511_10003720_pt1 | contig 12256 bp, 7 predicted proteins | sample 0_2496_0518_D_FD_203701 | JGI IMG/M metagenome (GOLD analysis project Ga0326511, IMG submission 203701) | Bovine rumen microbial communities from UC Davis, California, United States - 0_2496_0518 | ecosystem: Host-associated > Mammals > Digestive system > Stomach > Rumen | place: USA: California...
AAGGGTATCCTCAACGGCATGGTCCATATAGCCATAGACCGCGACCGTGCCGCCCTTGAAGAAATTGCCGTCGCAGGTCGCGCAATAGCTGACGCCATGGCCAAGGAATTCCTTTTCGCCAGCAACGCCAAGCTTCTTAGGCGAAGAGCCGGTCGCAACGATCACCGCTTTGGAGAGATAATCGCCATTATCGGTTCTGATCTTGAACTGGCCATCCTCTTGCAAGGTGACCTCGAAAACGTCGCCATAATCAAGCGCGACGCCAAGTTCAAACGCCTGATTCACCAAAGTCGCGGCCAAATCGGGTCCTGCAATCGTCGGGGTTCCAGGGTAATTATCAATTCGGTGGATATTGTTGAGCTTTCCGCCCGGGGCGCCTTTGTCAAGCACCATCGCATCAAGCGAAGAGCGTTTCAGATAGATTCCCGCGGTGATGCCGGCGATTCCCGCGCCGATCACCAATACGTCGATTTGCTTTGCCATGCCTCATTCCTCCCGCTTAGAGAATTTCCACTTGGCCGCTTTCGATGTCATATAGGGCAGCCATGCATTCGAATTCGCTTAATCCGAGCCTTTCGCGGACGAGCTTTGCCCCCGCGATGGCGTTCTTCTTACTCGCCTCTTTGGCGTCACGCTCATCGCAGATTGCGCAATGGATTTTATCCATGAGGGGAGCGAGTTCTTTTTCCTCGCATCCTTCTAGCGCCGCCCCCACCGCACCGCAATGGGTATGGCCTAGAATGAGGGTGAGTTCTGTGCGGAGATGATGGGTCGCATAGCTAATCGAGGCAAGTTCATCTTCGCCGATCACATTCCCTGCTACGCGGATGACGAATAGGTCGCCAAGCCCGCAGCCGAAGATCAATTCAGGCGGAACTCTAGAATCACTGCAACAGACGACCGTAGCGAACGGATGCTGGCCGTTTTCGGCTAGCTCAATCCTTCGATTTCGAAGTACGTCCCCCGCCGGATTCGCAAATTCGCGGTTCCCCTGAATCAAACGCTCAAGCGCGTTCATATGTTATCCTCTGTCTTGACTTCCTTGCCTTGCTTATAGCGGATGAAGTCCCAAAGCTGGAAGCCCGCGATCATCGCGACGCCGATGATGATGTAAATCATCGAGTTCCAGAAGCTCCACATGCCGTTGGTGCCCATGTTGTAGCTCGCGTTCCTTAGCGGTTCGAGGATCATGCGGACCCCGCCATACCAGATCATGTAGAATCCGCCGAGATCGCCAAGGGAGCGATGCTTCTTCCAAAGCTTTGGAATGATTTTCGCAATCACGAAATAGCCGGCGATATTGAGGAGTCCCTCAACGAGGAATAGGGGCACGTTAATTTGCCCCTCTGGCAAGAAGGCCCTAGTCGCCCCATCGAAATTCATTTGGCCTTTGATCCAAGTGGGGAGCCACCACCAGCCATCAGAAACGTTGACAACTTGGCCATAAACCTCGTTGTTGAAGAAATTGCCCCATCTGCCGATCGCTTGAGCCAGAAGGATCGTCGGGATAACGACATCCATTGTCCACCTGACGTTCACGTATTTCCTGCGCAGCAGCATGTAAACCATGCCCGACAAGATGCCAGCCACCGCTCCACCTAGAATCGTAAGTCCGCCTTCCCAGACGGCGAAGATCCTCCACCACCTGCCGGCGGCCACTTCGTCAGCGAACTTGATGCCGCCTGCCACGTCGCCATTCCAGTTGCCGACGACGTACCAGATTCTCGCGCCGAGGATGCCAAAGATGAAGACAACGAACAAGCAGCCTTCCAGTATCCCGTGCTTATGGTATTTCTTGTAGAATTCATGGTCGCAGATGAAATAGGAAGTCAAGAACCCAAGGACGATGATCACGCCATACCAAGCGATATGGAGGCCACCGGATGGGCTAGATTCGGCGGTGAAGAACTGCACGCCATATCCGCCGATCGCGATACCAGAAATCAATGGATATTTGAGGTAGGGCCCCACTCCTTCGCCCCAAAGAAGGAAGAAAATGAGGGAGGCGGGGATTGCGGAATAAAGCAGGATCTTAACGATTTTGAGTTGCTTCGGGTCAAGATCACTCCTCCAGAAGCGAAGGAAGAAGCTGATCCAAAGAAGCGCGAAGGAAGGGCAGAACAGAACCGCCCCGATTATCGCCATCGCGCCAAACCCATTGATGCAATCCCAATTGAGGAAGCTCGCGGTTGCTGCTTGGCACATTCCGCCAGCCAAGGCGAAAAGTCCCAAAGCGATGCCGAGCATTTTAAGGTCGCTAGGCGCAATCGTTTTGGCCATGCGGGACTTCTTGATGCTCACAAGTGTTTTGATGGCGAGGAATATGGCCCCCGCCCAGGCTAATATGCCGATAACTAGAAACGCGTATTTCATACGGACATAATTATTCCTTGCGTTTGGCGTTTTGCAATACGCCCTTCAGGTATTGGCCGGTGTAGCTATCTGGATTCTCAGCCACTTGCTCTGGCGTTCCTTCGGCCACGATGTTGCCGCCACGATATCCGCCAAGCGGGCCGAGGTCGATGATCCAGTCCGCCACTTTGATGACGTCGAGGTTATGCTCGATCACGATGACGGTATCCCCGTGATCGACGATTCCCTGCAAGACGTTGATGAGGCGTTTGACGTCGTCAGTATGGAGTCCGGTGGTCGGTTCATCGAGGACGTACACCGTTTTTCCAGTCGGCTTCTTCTGAAGTTCAGTGGCGAGTTTGACGCGCTGCGCTTCGCCGCCAGAGAGCTCGGTTGCAGGCTGGCCAAGCTTAATGTAGCCTAGGCCAACATCCATAAGGGTTTGGATTTGGCGAAGGATTTTGGGGCGATTCTCAAAGAAGGTCAAAGCATCTTCGATCCTCATGTCGAGAACATCGTGGATGTTCTTGCCTTTGAAGACGCATTGGAGGGTTTCTTCGTTGTAACGCTTTCCCTCGCATTCGTCGCATTTGACGTAGACATCGGGAAGGAAGGACATTGGGATGCGCGTCACGCCAGCCCCTTGGCATTTTTCGCAGCGTCCGCCAGGGACGTTGAACGAGAATCGTCCTTTGGAATAGCCTTTGGCGCGGGCTTCTTCCGTTTCGGCGAACAGCCCGCGAATGTCATCGAAGACCCCCGTATATGTGGCCGGATTCGACCTAGGGGTGCGGCCAATTGGCTCTTGGGTGATGGAGACGAGCTTATCGACATTGGATAAGCCAACGATCTTGTCCATTTCGATGGGCTCGCCGTCCTTCTTGCGGTTCAATTCGCGTTCCAAAGCGCGGACAAGGGTCTCATTGATAAGCGAGGATTTCCCAGAGCCAGAGACGCCAGTGATGGCAATGAATTTGCCAAGCGGGAATTTGACGTTCAGATTGTTGAGGTTATGGCATTTTGCACCTTTGATCTCGAGGTATTTGCCGTTGCCTTTTCTCCGTTTAGCGGGGACAGGTATGCATTTTCGTCCTGAAAGGTAGGCACCGGTGATCGATTCTTCAACCGCTTCAATATCTTCTAAGGTGCCGCTTGCCACCACTTCTCCGCCATGGACGCCAGCGCCAGGGCCAATGTCGACGATATAGTCGGCTGCGCGCATCGTGTCTTCGTCATGTTCGACGACGATCAGCGTATTGCCCAAATCGCGCATTTCGCGAAGGGTATGTATCAATTTGTCGTTATCGCGTTGATGGAGGCCGATCGAAGGTTCGTCCAACACATAGAGGACGCCCGAAAGCCTAGACCCAATTTGGGTGGCAAGGCGAATGCGCTGCGATTCGCCGCCAGAGAGGGTCATCGCATAACGGGACAAGGAAAGGTAATCCAAACCAACATCGATCAGGAATTTCGCGCGATTATGCACTTCGCGGATAACCATGTCGGCAATCTGATGGCCGGTGTCGTTCAATTGCTCGCCAAGGCCATCGACCCATTCGAGGAATTTGTCGAGTGAGAGGCAGCAAGCCTCATAGATGTTAAGTCCACCGACTTTGACCGATAGCGCAGAGTCATTCAGCCTAGCGCCATTGCAGGTCGTGCAGATCGAATCGCGCATGAAGGATTCATAGTAATCCCTCATCCAGTCGGAGGAGGTTTCAGCATAAAGTCTTTCGATGCGGGTCTTAACGCCTTCGATATGGCCATGGCGGTTCATCTTGTTCCCGTTGACCGAGGTGATGGTGTATTCCAGGTAATCCGGCGACCCCGTGAGCACGATTTCGCGGTCTCTGGCGCTTAGTTTGTTCCACGGCTTATTGCGGTCGATATGGTAGAGGTCGCAAAGATAAGCGAACTCCTGCCATTCGATGTTGGTGGTATTGACGATGTTCGCGAAGTAGCGGATTCCGCCTTCGGAAATCGATTTATCGGGATCAGGCACTAGTAGATCAACTGCCACTTCGCGCTTGATGCCAAGTCCATGGCAATCCGGGCAATATCCTAAAGGCGCGTTGAACGAGAATAGGCGCGGCTCAAGATGAGGGACGGAGAATCCGCATTTGGGACAGCTATGATGCTGGGAAAGCAGCCTATCGCCCTTTTCGGAGGAAATGATGATATAGCCATGGCTATAGTCGAGTGCCAATTCGACGTCATCGGCCACCCTGCTGCGCAGTCCGTCTTTGATGATCAAGCGGTCGACGACGATATCGACGTCATGGCGTTTGTTCTTGTCGAGGGCGGGCACTTCGTCGATAAGCATTGTCTCTCCATCGACGCGAAGCCTAGCAAACCCCTGCTTCTTGAGTTTTTCGATCGTCGCGGCATGGGTGCCCTTTTCGTGGCGAACGATAGGCGAAAGGATGCTGATCCTTGAGCCGGCTTCGTACTCAAGGATGGCGCTAGTCATCGCGGTTGGGGAATACGCTTCGATCGGCTCATTGTGATTCGGGCAATACGGGATGCCGATTCGAGCGTAAAGCAAACGGAGGTAATCGTAGATCTCCGTCACGGTTCCAACGGTAGACCTCGGGTTATGCGAGGTGGATTTCTGGTCGATCGAAATCGCAGGCGAAAGGCCCTCGATCGAATCGACGTCAGGCTTATCGAAGCCGCCGAGGAATTGTCTAGCATAGCTAGATAGCGACTCCACGTATCGCCTTTGCCCTTCGGAGAAGATCGTGTCAAAGGCCAATGTGGATTTGCCTGATCCCGATAATCCGGTCAATACGGTAAGCGACCCTTTGGGAATCGCAACGTCAATGTTTTTTAGATTGTTCTCGCGCGCTCCCTTGACAAGGATCCAATCGCGCGATGTCTTTTCTTTGAATTCCATACGTGCGAATTATACGTTCGCGGGGGCGCGCGAACAAGAAAGGCGCTCAACCCTTTTGAAATTCGCAGGCGCCAAGGATCGAAATATCAATACACGTATCCCGCAAATGCGGCAAATCTTAGTCTCGCTCTTTCTAAAACCTTACTAACTAAAATTTCACGCACGCGCGCATATAAGAAAAAGATTGTGGAATTAAGTAAAGGGACGAGTATAATAACGCTTGCCGGGACGTAGCACAGCTTGGTAGTGCACTACCTTGGGGTGGTAGGGGTCAGGGGTTCGAATCCCCTCGTTCCGACCAGAAGATAAGAACGCGGCTGACGAGATAATCGTCAGCCGTTTTTCTTTATTTGGGACCCATCGGATCTATTTCCAACCAATTCGGACTACTGCTTGGCCAATAAACGCCAATCCGTTGGGTACATGCATATGAATTTGTGCCCAAAGCTTGCTGTTCTGCCCATCGAAAAAAACACCCCCTATTGCTAGAAGGTGTTTGATAGGCGTATTTCCGAAGCGAGGCTTATTCGCCGAACTTCTTGATCGCAGCCCAGCGATCCTGCGCGTACTTCTCGCACTTGGTGAGGAGCTCTTCGGCGTGCTCGGGATTGACGATCGGGAGCTGGCTGAAGCGGGTCTCCTGCATGATGAAGTCGCGGAGTTTGCCGAAGTCGGGCTCGGGGCAGTCGATCTGCAGCGGGTTCTTTCCTTCGGCCTTGAGGCGAGGATCGTAGCGGAAGGTGGTGAAGTATCCGCATTCGACCGCCTGCTTTTCTTCGCGGATCGAGTTCACGAGGCCGCCCTTGATGTGCTGCTCGGCGCAGGGGCAGTAGCAGATGACGAGGGACGGTCCGTCATAGGATTCGGCTTCGCGGAGGGCCTGGATGGCTTTGGCGGGGTTGGAGCCAAGGGCGATCTGGGCGACGTAGGCGTGTCCATAGGCCATCGCCATGAGGGCGAGGTTCTTCTTGGCTTCCTTCTTGCCGGAAGCGGTGAATTTGTTGATGGAGCCGGTCTGGGAGGACTTGGAAGCCTGTCCGCCGGTATTGGAGTAGACCTCGGTGTCGAGGACGAGGATGTTGACGTCGGCTTCGTTGGCGAGGACGTGGTCGACTCCGCCGTAGCCGATATCGTAGCTCCAGCCGTCGCCACCGATGATCCAGACGGACTTGTCGACGAGGTCGCGCTCATAGTTCAGGAGGTCCTTGACCGCTTCGTTCTTGCTGGCTTTGACAAGCGCGACGAGCTCAGGGACGAGGCCCTTGATGAGGTCGCGGTTCTTGACGTTAGCGAGGTATTCGTCGATCTTGGCCTTGAGTTCAGGCTCAACGTCATCAGCAGCTTTCGCGGCGTTCATGACATCGGCGATCTTGGCGAGTTTCGCGTCGGTCGCGATCCTCATGCCGAAGCCGTATTCGGCGTTGTCCTCGAAGAGGGAGTTCGCCCAAGCGGGGCCATCCTTGCCGTTATCATTGACGAACGGAGTAAGCGGGGTGGAGCCGCAGTAGATGGAAGAGCAGCCAGTCGCGTTAGCAACGAGCATGTCCTTGCCGAAGAGCTGGGAGACGATGCGGTAATACGGAGCTTCACCGCAGCCAGCGCAGGCGCCGGAGACTTCCATGTAGGGCTTGCGGAAGCCAAGTCCCTTGACGGAGTTCGCCATCGCAGCGGGGAGCTCGTCGAGCTTCTCGGAGCAATGGGCATAGAGGTAATCAGCACCCTTCTGCTGCTCGCGCTGCGAGTGGGTGTCGACCATCTTGAGGGCGTAGTTGTCGGTGCCTTTGGCTTTGGCGGTCTTGTTCGCCATGCACTCGGCGACGCAGAGTCCGCAGCCAATGCAGTTCTCGGTGGAGACCTGGACGCGGAACTTCAAGGTCTTGTCCTTGGTTCCGAGGGCCGGTTTGACGCCGTTCTTAACGACTTCAGGGGCGCCAGCGAGCTCTTCCTCGTTGATGAGGTAGGAGCGGATGGTGGCGTGGGGGCAGACGAAGGCGCACTGGTTGCACTGGATGCAGGCCGCCGGATTCCATAGCGGGACGCGGTCGGCGATGGCCCTCTTCTGGCGGAAGGTGATGTTCTCATTCATCGTGCCATCGAGGAGCTCGTGCTTCGTGAAGGCCGAGGTCGGGAGTTCATCGCCATCGAGGCGGTCGATCACATCGACATATTCGTCATAGTAGGTGTCGCCGGTGTCGGAAGTCGCAACCTTGTTGAAGGGAAGTTCAATCCACTTCGGGTCGACCGGCACTTCGCGGAGTCCCGCCGGGCCAGCGTCGATCGCGTTGTAGTTCTTCTGGACGACGTCCGCGCCTTTGGCGGCGTAGGTCTTCTCGACGAACTTCTTCATCCACTTCTCGGCATCCTCGTACTTCATGATCTGCGGGGAGAGCTTGAAGAAAGCGGCCTGGAGGGTGGTGTTGGTGTGACGGCCCATGCCGCATTCGGCGGCGAGCTTATTGGCGTCGATGACGTAGAACTTGGCATGCTTCTTGGCGAGGAGGTGCTTCATGCGGTTCGGCATGGAGGCGATGAGAACCTCGTCGGACATGTTGGTGTTGAGGAGGAAGGTTCCGCCCTCTTTCAGGTTCGCGATGATGTCGAACTTGAAGATATAGGTGTCAAGGGAGCAGGAGATGAAGTCCGCGTTCTTGACGTAATATTCGCTGCGGATCGGCTCTTTGCCGAAGCGGAGGTGGGACCTCGTGGTTCCGCCCGCTTTGCGGGAGTCGTACTGGAAATAGGCCTGAGCATATTGTCCGGTCGCGTCGCCGATGATCTTGATCGAGCTCTTGTTCGCGGAAACGGTGCCGTCGGAGCCAAGGCCATAGAACAAGCAGGAAGTGTAGTTTCCAGGAACCTGGAAGTTGTCGTCGACGGGGATCGAGAGATGGGTCACATCGTCTTTGATGCCGACGGTGAAGCCATTCCAGTGATCCTTGGCATCGAGGAAGTCATAGACCGCCTTGACGTCTTTGGGCTGGGTATCCTTGGAGGAAAGGCCATAGCGACCACCGATGACTTCGATGTCGCCACGTCCTTCTGCGTGGAGGGCGGCAAGCACGTCGAGATAAAGCGGCTCGCCCATCGCGCCTGTCTCTTTGGTGCGATCGAGGACCGCGACCTTCTTGACCGAGGCGGGGATTGCCTTGGAGAGGAGCTTGGAGGAGAAAGGACGATAGAGGTGGACCCTCACGAGGCCGACCTTCTCGCCGTTAGCGCGCAGCGCATCGACGACTTCAGTCGCGGTCTCGGTGACCGAGCCCATCGCAACGATGACCTTGGTGGCATCGGGATCGCCATAATAGACGAACGGGGCATATTCGCGGCCAGAGAGCCTCGAAGCTTCCTTGAAGTACTTCTCGGCGACTTCGACGACCTTGTCGAAGTGGGCATTCTGGGCTTCGCGAGCCTGGAAATAGATGTCGTCGTTCTCGGCGCCGCCGCGGGTGACGGCATGGGTGTGCGGGTTGAGGGCACGAGCGCGGAATTCCTCGACCTTATCCATCGGGAGGAGCTTCTTCCACTCCTCATCGTCGATGAACTCAACGTTTTGGACCTCGTGGGAGGTGCGGAAGCCATCGAAGAAGTGAAGGACTGGGGCCTGGGAGTCGATCGCGACGAGGTGAGCGACAGGGGCGAGATCAGCGATTTCCTGAACGGAGTTCGAGCAGATCATGGTGATGCCGGTCTGACGGACGGCATAGATGTCCTGATGGTCGCCGAAGATCGAGAGGGCGCGGGTCGCAAGGGACCTTGCGGAAACGTGGAGAACCGCAGGGAGCAATTCGCCGACCCACTTGTAGATGTTCGGGATCATGAGGAGCAGACCCTGGGAGGCGGTGTAGGTCGTGGCGAGCGCGCCGCCCTGGAGGGCGCCGTGGACTGCGCCGGCAGCACCGGCTTCGGATTGCATCTCAACGAGCTTTACGGGGACGTTGAAGAAGTTCTTCTTGCCTTTGGAGGCGAAGACGTCGACGTTTTCCGCCATCGGGGACGACGGGGTGATCGGGTAGATCGCGGCAACCTCAGTGAAGAGGTAGCTTTCCATCGCGGCAGCGGTATTGCCGTCGACGGATTTCATTGTCTTTTTGATTTCAGCCATTTTTGTATATGAAATCTCCTTAACGAGTAAAGTATAGGGACTTTTGCATGCGCACACAATAACAAAAGCCCCTAAAGGGGCTTGTTAATATATGTTAATTTATATTATCTGGCCGTTAGGGGACAGCCATCGTCATAGCTCACGCCATTGATGTCGATGCCTTCGACGGTGAGGGCGTAGTTTGAGAGGTTGATCGCGATCTTCGAGTATTCTTCGACCGCGGTGATCTGATATTGGGAGATATCGTAATGGTCAAGCACCCATCTCCCCTCCTCTTTCGCGTAGATCGTCTCGCGGATGCTGTAATTGGTGAAGACCCAGTTATCGCCGATCTTATCCATCATGAGGTAGCGGTTGCTCTCAATCAGGTTATCGCCCTCGATTCTTCTTGTAAGGACCACATAGCCCGCCACTTCCGGCGCGACCGAGCGGCGGAATTCAAATTGTATGTACCCGAGCTCCTGCGCGGATTTGCCAGCGTAGGTCTTCATCTCGCTATAGACGCTGCCGAGGAATTCGTATTGGCGGCGGATCTCTTCTTTCGTGGCCTCGCGAGAGGCTTCTAGAGAAGAGGCGGAAGAGTAGATGACCCCATTGCTTCCGCGGGTATTGATCAAGCAATACTGGGTCGTTCCGTTATCGCCGACGAACGAATAGCCGATCCGATTGTTGGTCGGGGTCTCGATGCGGAAATCATCATTGGAATAATAGAAGGCGCGATAGGAAGTTCCCGAAGTCGTTTTTTCGCCGCTGATGGTGTGTTCCACCGCCGAGGCGAAGGAGATCTTGATCCTAGAGATGTCCGCGACTTCAATGAAGTCCGCTTCATTAGCGACTTCTTTCGCATCAGGGGCGGTGCCGCAAGAAGCAAGAAGAGGAAGGACCGCAAGGAATAAATAACGTCTTTTCATGTCCTTAGTCCTCCGCGTTCCTATTGTCGCCGCCTGCCATTTCGCGTCCAGTGCCAACTCCAAATAGGATGGCGGAAACCGCGAAGAAGGCAAAACTTACGATCGAGCCGTAAGCACAGTGCACATAAAGGGAATCATAGAGCCAATAATGGGCGGAGTCATTCTGCGCGACGGCCGCGGTATTGCCGAACCCATTGATCGCCATGAAGGAAATCGGGGACGCCAATACGAATAGTCCGACCACAAAATAAAGCAATGTGATGAGTTTGGAGAGCTTCTCAAGCTTTTTCGAGAAGGTGACCATGACGCAGAGGACCATGTTCACGATGGCGACGAGCATCGCGATTATGAGCGGCCAATTGGTCATCATCGCCGAGGTGTAAAGAACCGTCGGGCCTTCCGCGGCCTTCAGGTAATAATAGAAATAGCCTCCACCGAACATCGCGTTGAAGCCGGAGATGTATTCAGGGGTGAACGCATTCGCCCTCGCGGGGTTGAAGTTCGAGGATTGGGAATAGTTCGCGTAATCGATGACGACGGTCGGAAGAGCGATCGCAAGGATCATCGCGATAATGGCGACGGGGATGGAAATTAGGCGCAGAATAACGCCAATGCGCCTCAACGATTCCCTGTCGAAGCGGAAGAAGGGTTCTTTCTTTTCTATCTGAATCACGGCTCCGCGCGATTGATTGTTGGCTGCGTTTTCCATAGTCACTGCCCTACTCCACCTTGTTGGCTTTCTTGCGTTTGGATTTCCATTGCGCCTGACGGATCGCGTGGGAAATGCCATGGAACCACACCTCGAAGATGGTCGGGGTGCGAGATACGGTTAACGATTTGTTCTTGCGGATCTCCTCGACGTCATGGATGATCGCGCGCTTCTGGAAAGCCCAGACGATCGCCCAAACCGCGCCGAAGACGGTGGAAATGCCACCGGCGATCATGCCGAACATCGACACGAAGAATTCCGCGGAATTATAGGCCAAGACATAGACGGCCTTGTCGGTGATGGACTGGTCGAGCTTATAGGAAAGGCGATAGAAGATCAGCCCGATGATGACGAAGGTAAGGCCGATGATGAAAAGGGAAAGCCCAGTCGAGATCCTTTCGCGGAACACATTGGTCCGCTTATGAAGGGTCTGAACGATCGGACGGATTTCATCCTCTTCGAGGGTCGGCTGCAAAGTCGTGCCACAATGAGGGCACGGGCCAGAGGCGGCGCTTGACTTGCGAAGGCATTCGCGGCAATAGGTTTTCATCTAGATGAATTATATTCTTAAGCGCAATTTCCGTCTAGATTCAGTAGGCAAAATCCGGGTCTTTCTCGCCGAACACCTTATATCCATCGCGGAGGCCACGGTAGTTGGCGTCCTCAAAGTAGCGGTAATAAGGGATGCCGCGGGAAAGCATCCGCAGCGATTTTTCGCTCCCAAAGGCCACTTTGCTATAGCCCATTAAAATCGTTTGATGATTGAGATTGATATAGTCCTCGGGCTTGGGGTTCGTTAGATTCGAGTACCAGACGTAGCCGATAAGTCGGCCATAGGTCTCGGTGATCGAGGCGTTGCGCACGCTTTGGATGAGGATGTGCTTCGCGTTACGCAAAATATCGTTATTCCAGTATTTCGCGGCATACCCCCACGGTCCAGCGGAAATCGAGGAGCCGTGATCAATCTCCGGGGTATCGATATTCTGGTAACGGAACGAATCGCCGCTATAGCCTAGGCGCACCAAATCCGAGGGCAGCCCAGTGAAAGTCGTCGTATCGCCATCGCCCACATATCCTAATTTCACTTCCTTTGCCCCGCCGCCACCTAGCTCAGTGCCAGACAAAACATAGGGGGCGTCCAAATCGCTTTGGGTGAGCTTAGGGCCCTCAAGAATCTCAGCTTCAGAAAGAGGGCAACTAGGATTTCCTAGGTTCGATTGGTCATTTTGGCCATAGGCAATCCAGTCGTAGAGCTCGGAATGCTCCCTGCCGATCCGATACTCGTT
>Ga0326511_10003722_pt1 | contig 12254 bp, 10 predicted proteins | sample 0_2496_0518_D_FD_203701 | JGI IMG/M metagenome (GOLD analysis project Ga0326511, IMG submission 203701) | Bovine rumen microbial communities from UC Davis, California, United States - 0_2496_0518 | ecosystem: Host-associated > Mammals > Digestive system > Stomach > Rumen | place: USA...
GCGGCAACAGTGGTTCACAGAGCGGCACCGAGGGTGACTACCGACTGGTCATCTACAAGTACGGCAACGGTACGTCAACCGTGACCGATGACAGCGAGCAGGAGATTAACAGCAACGACAACGTGCATTCCGGTTCGAACGTGAACGTCAGCGTTGTGCCTGTTGAGGGCAAAGAGCCTATTGCCAAGGTCAACGGCAACCGCATCACGCTGACTGAGAACGACGGCACCTACAACGGCTCGTTCCAAATGCCGACCAAGGGCACCGTGCTGGAGATCAACTCCGAGCCTGACGAGTGGGACTACACCGACCAGAACTGATGAAGCAGTGAGAACCATCAAGCTTGCTTGTTTGGTCGAGTCGCGACATCAGTCGGCTGGAAGCCAACAAATCTGGTAGTAAGCAATTCATCTCTATCGTGGACTGACAACTACGAGTTGCCAGCCCTCATTTTTGCAATAAAAACAGCTCTCAACCGTTATAAAAGTAGGCGTATCCCGCCGAGGTTGATTACATAAAGTTTGGGCCGACTATTTGGAACCTCAAATGAGTCTCGTTGTCTGAGAAGATAGCGAGGTTTCATAATTTTGGCCTGTTTACATCGATAAAATGAACGCTTTTCATTAAATTTCTCAAAATATTTAGCCTTTAGGCTGTTCTTTTAGAATAAAGTTCGTATCTTTGTAGCGTTTATATAATAGAAGATATGGCTGCTAACAAAGATCTCAATCGCTTAAAAGTGATACTGGTGGAAAAGAAGAAGTCCAATCTTTGGCTTTCCAAAGAGTTGGGCTGTTCGCCAACAACCGTGTCGAAGTGGTGTACCAACTCGTCACAGCCCCCATTAGAAATGCTAATGAAGATAACAAGATTACTTGATGTGGATTTAAAAGACCTCGTCAGGTATGAAGAATTGGATAAAAGTTGAGATGGGAATAAATAAACTATATAAATACCTTGATGCAAAAGGAGGGCTGATGATGCTGAAGAACAGCAATCTTCAGTTCACCAATGCTACTCGACTTAATGACCCTTTCGATTGCCATCCCGCTCTTATTAACTTTTCTAATGTCCCAAAAGATAAGTTTGGAGGGAATGCTAAAGTAATTGCATTGTTACAAGCGGGTAAATGTGTTGGAAAGCGTAATAATGCCTGGATTTGTAGTCTTTCTCAGGTAAAAGATTCTTTGTTGATGTGGGCATATTATGGTAATCATGAAGGTGTTTGTATCGGTTTGAATATGGATAATACTCACAACTATTTATCCAAAATTCAGTGCAGTGTTTTTCAGGGTGCGTTAGAAATGGAGGTACAATATAAAGATATTATAGAGAAGCCCGATTTCTTTAATGAACGAATAGACTATTATCGCTATCAATTTTCCACAAAAGCGAAGGACTGGGCGCATGAAAAAGAAGTTCGTTTGTTGTTAATAAGTCCATCGCCTGCATTTGTTCCTATGCGTTCACCCAGAGAACCTGATAGAGAAGCAATTATCCCATGGGAAGAAGTAAGGGCATATCCGCATATTGGTGCAGAATGTTTCGATTCTCTTTATTTTGGTATAAATATAAATCTTTTAAAAAGAACAGAAATAATAGAAACTGCCAGAAAGTGTAATCCCAATATAAAAATCTATCAAATGGAATTAGATCCTAAGGCATTTAGGCTTAAAAGTTCACAAATTGAATAATTATGGCAAAGAAGAAAAACGAAAATACAACCTCAATAGGATTTGAAGAGGTGATATGGCGTGCTGCCGACAAACTTCGTGGCAACCTGAATGCTTCAGAGTATGAGGGTGTTGTGCTCGGTCTGATATTCCTGAAATATATCAGCGACAAGTTTGAAGTGAAGTTCAAGGAGCTGTCTGAAGACGAATATGCTGATGTGGAGGACAAAGACGAGTACGAGGCTGACGGTGTGTTCTTCGTGCCACAAGAGGCACGTTGGAATATTATCAGTATGTCAGCTCATACTCCTGAAATTGGTCGAATTATAGACGATGCATTGCAGGCGATAGAGCGCGAGAATCCCAAACTGAAGGGTGTCTTGCCCGGCAATTATGCGCGTCCTGAACTGGATAAACGTCGTTTAGGCGACGTAGTCGATCTCTTCTCGAATATTGAGATGTATGCCTCTGGCGATGAGCGCGACCTGTTGGGACGTGTCTATGAGTACTGCCTACAGAAGTTCGCCTCGATGGAGGGTAAAAATGCAGGCGAATTCTATACGCCAAGTTGCATTGTTCGCACCATTGTCGAAGTGTTGCAGCCGTATCAGGGTCGTGTCTATGATCCCTGCTGCGGTTCAGGTGGTATGTTCGTACAGAGTGCTAAGTTCATTAAGAACCATCAAAAGGAACTGTCGGGCATCAGCGTGTATGGTCAGGAGGCCAACCCCTCCACGTGGAAGATGGCACACATGAACGTGGCCATCCGTGGATTGGAGGCCAACCTTGGACAGTCGTATGCCGACACGTTCTTCAACGACCAACATCCCACATTGAAAGCAGACTTCATTATGGCAAATCCTCCGTTTAATCTCAGCGATTGGGGGGCCGACAAGTTGGAGAAAGACCCACGTTGGAAGTTCGGACTACCTCCTGCCGGAAATGCAAATTTCGCATGGATGCAGCATATGATCTACCACCTTTCGCCTACGGGGCGCATAGGTTTGGTACTGGCTAATGGTGCTTTGTCTTCACAGACAGGCAGTGAGGGTGATATTCGTCAGCGTATCGTAGAAGCAGACTTAGTGGAGGGTATTATTGCCTTGCCATCTCAACTTTTCTACTCTACGGGCATCCCTGTTTCCTTATGGTTTATCTCGCGCAACAAGCAGCAGCTAGGCAAGACGCTCTTCATAGATGCCCGTCAGATGGGAACGATGGTGACCCGTGCTGTGCGCGAGTTGCAACAAGAGGACATAGAACGTATAGCCCAGACCTTCGACAGCTACCGGCGAGGTGCGCTCGAAGACGTAAAAGGCTTTTGTGCCGTCAAGACCTTGGAAGACATCAAGGCGCAGGACTACATTCTCACGCCTGGCCGATATGTGGGCATTGCCGAACAGGAAGACGACGGCGAACCTTTTGAGGACAAGATGAAGCGGCTAACATCGGAACTGAGCGGACTCTTTGTGCAGAGCCACAGGTTGGAGGATGAAATCCGCAAACAGTTGGGAAGCATAGGTTTTACCGTATAGCCTACTAATATTCTTCGTTATTATCGTATCACAACATAATATCGGAGAACAATGAAAGAGAAATTAATTTTAGAAATCAGCAATGCAATGGCTGACATTTTGAGTGTAGAACAAATAGCGAAGTTGAACGGAGTGCTACTAAAAGCCATCAGCAAGTACACCATCACGGAGGGCGAAAGCGACGCCCCCCCCTTGGAGTCGTCGAACGAGACGCTGCTGAAGTTGTTCATCTCTGCTAAACAGGTGGAGGGCTGTAGCCAACCCACCATTCGCTATTACAGCAACACTATCAAACAGCTTGCTGATACCCTGCCTAAGCGATTCACAGACATTACGACGGAAGACGTGCGGGCTTATCTGGCCGTGTTCCAGCAAAAGCGGAATGCCAGCAAGGTGACGGTTGATAACGTGCGTCGCATTTTCTCGTCGTTCTTCTCCTGGTTAGAGGAAGAGGACTACATCCTGAAGAATCCTGTCCGTCGCATCCATAAGGTGAAAACGGGTATGCAGGTTCGGGAGGTGCTGACCGACGAATCGTTGGAAAACCTGCGTGACATTTGCTCCCATCCCCGCGACTTAGCAATAATTGACCTTTTGGCATCTACTGGGATGCGTGTGGGCGAGCTGGTGAAACTCAACCGTGAGGATGTTAACTTCAACGAGCGCGAGTGCATCGTCTTTGGAAAGGGTAACAAGCAGCGCATTGTCTATTTCAACGCCCGAACGAAGATTCACTTGCAGGAATACCTCAATGAGCGGAACGACCAAAACGAGGCCCTTTTTGTCTCGCTCGCCAATCCCCATGAGCGGCTGCAAATCTCTGGCGTAGAAGTGCGGCTGCGCAAGATTGGTAGAGAGGCCAACGTTCCGCGAGTACATCCGCACAAGTTCCGTCGCACACTGGCTACTATGGCCATCGACAAGGGGATGCCCGTTGAGCAAGTGCAGAAACTCTTAGGGCATGTGAAGATAGATACGACCATGCACTATGCAATGGTCAATCAGAACAACGTAAAACTTTCGCATCGACGGTTCATTAGCTAATTGCCCTGCAACATGGGCTTTGCTGATAGAGTCAAGGTTAAAACGAACAAGTAAATTCTCATTTATGGAAGAGTATAGAACATACACCTTAGAAGAATTAACCAGCGGCAAAGGTAGCTATGGGATTGCAGCATCCGCTGTACCCTTCGAAGCCTCTTTGCATACATATCTGAGGATAACGGACATTAATGATGATGGCTCATTAAACAAGTCTGGTTTGATGTCTGTGGATGAAGATGACGCAGAAAAGTATCTGTTAAAGCCCAACGATATTGTATTTGCAAGAACTGGCAATAGCACAGGACGTTCTTATTTCTATGATGGTTCAGATGGCGAACTTGTATATGCAGGGTTCCTCATTAAGTTCACTTTAGATAGCGCGAAGGTAAATCCTCGCATCTTGAAGTACTATACTCATTCAAAACCTTATTATGACTGGGTGCAATCTTTCGGAACTGGTAGCACACGTGGGAATATCAATGCGAAAACTTATGGCAATATGCCAATAACTTTGCCACCAAGGGATATACAAGACAAAATTGTCGAAATCCTTAAATCCCTTGATGATAAAATTGAGGTGAACAAGCAGATAAATGACAATTTCGTTATTGAGGGATTCTTTGAAGTCCTTCTTATTTGGATGCTTATTACGCACATAAATGACAATTTAGAGCAACAGGCACAGGCATTGTTCAAATCGTGGTTTGTGGACTTTGAGCCGTTCCACTATCAGACTTTTGTAGAATCTGAATTAGGTATGATACCTAAAGGGTTTAAGATTGTGTCAATTGGTGAGATGCCTTTAACTGTTACGGATTATGTTGCGAATGGCAGTTTTGCATCACTTAAAGAAAATGTAAAGCTCTACGAAGATGAAAATTACGCCTATTTTATTCGAAATACGGATTTGAAAAGCAAAGATTTCTGTGTTTACGTTGATGAACATTCATACAATTTTTTGTCTAAGTCAAAGTTGGAAGGTGGGGAGATAATTATCTCAAATGTTGGTGATGTAGGTAGTGTCCACCTCTGTCCTTATTTGGATAAACCTATGACATTGGGTAATAACATTATAATGGTAAAGCCTTATGATGAATTCTACAGGAACTTCCTTTATATATTGTTTAAATGGAATTATGGACAAGATTTAATTCAGTCGATAAAAGGCGGTTCTGCCCAACCAAAATTTAACAAAACTGACTTCAAATCGCTGAAGATAATAGTTCCCAATGAAGCTGTTCTTAAAGAGTTTGACGAAATAGTTTCATCAACATTCAAATACATTGCCAAAAACGACGAAGAAAACAAAGAGGTAACGACATTGCGTGACACTTTACTTCCTCGCCTGATGTCTGGAGAGTTTAATTTTATTAAAACGAACATGTAAATTCTCATTTATGGAAGAGTGGAAAGAATACAGATTGGGCGATTTTATGGAGTTTAATCCTAAAATCAGTCTCAAAAAAGATACTGTAGCGAGGAAGATTACAATGGACTTACTCGTTCCTCATTCAAGAGATATATACTCTTGGACTTATGAGCCATATTCTGGAGGCGCTAAATTCCAAAATGGTGATACCATTATGGCCAGGATTACCCCCTGTCTTGAAAATGGGAAACATGCGTTCATTTCGTTGTTAGATGAAAATGAGATAGCCTATGGCTCAACAGAATATATCGTGATACGAGGAAGGAAGGGAATAAGTGATAATCTTTTTGTCTATTACTTAACACATTTCCCTTCCTTCAAAGACGCCGCTGTTAAGTCAATGGTTGGGACATCTGGTCGGCAAAGGGCGCAAGTTGATGTCCTTGAAAACCTGACCATGAAACTGCCCTCTCTACATGAGCAGAAAAGAATCGCTAACATATTGACGAGACTGGACGATAAAATCGCTGTAAACAAGCAGATAAATGACAATTTCGTTATTGAGGGATTCTTTGAAGTCCTTCTTATTTGGATGCTTATTACGCACATAAATGACAATTTAGAGCAACAGGCACAGGCATTGTTCAAATCGTGGTTTGTGGACTTTGATCCGTTCCGCGACCAGCCTTTAACAGAGTCTGAACTGGGGATGATCCCTAATGGATGGCGTGCTGCTGTTTTGGATGAGTTATGCTCTTTTATATCAAGAGGTTTAACACCCAAATATGACGAGAGTTCAGACGAACTAATCCTTGGCCAGACTTGTGTACGCAACAATATCGTGACTCTTGACAATGCGAGAAGACACAAACCAAAACAAAGGACGGAGAAATGGGTACAGCAATGGGACACACTAATTAATTCTACAGGTATAGGGTCTCTTGGACGTGTTGGCATTGTATATTTCGACATGGATAATGTTGCTATCGATTCCCATATCACGGTTATCCGTCCGAAATCCGCATTAGTACGTCATTATGTTGGGCGGAACCTGCTGAGCAGACAACCGGAGATAGAGAACATGGCTGTTGGTAGTACTGGCCAGACGGAACTTCCTAAAGAAAGGGTTAAGTCTTTACCAATAATGTTGCCAGACGAAAACGCCCTGATACGTTTTAATGCAATAATAGAGCCGATAGCATACCAACTTTACAGAAACATCGAAGAATCCCGCCGTCTCGCCAGTCTCCGCGACGCTCTGTTGCCGCGCTTAATGTCTGGGGAGTTAACTATAGATGATCTATAAAGAGTATAAAGTCATACATTATGGAAACAAACTCTGAATACCAAAGTAGAATGGATGGCTATAGAAACGAAAACTTGGCCAAGGATAAGCCCTTTGAAGAGATGTTCAAAGAGCTTTTAGACGAGTTTGAAGTCTTTTATATTCGTGAAAGTAAAAGATTTACAATTACAGAAGACAAACACAGATGCTATTTTATGGACTTTTATATTCCATATTATAATATTGACATCGAGATTGATGGGAAACCTCATGAGGTAAGCGAAAAGCAAAAAGGAATAGATAAAACAAAAACCAGATATCTTAAAAATCAAAAAGATATTTTGACTGTCCGAATTCCTAATGATAAGGTTGAAGAGATGTATAAAAAGAGAGTGATAGACTGGAATGTCGTTTTTCAGGATATTAGCAAAGAAGAATTGATAGATAGAGAGCATACCTATATCGCAAAAACAAGATCATGGAAGAAAGAATTCTCTAGGCTTGGTGTTGATACAGAGAAACCTATTTTCCTGTACTATGCTTGTACAGACCATTTCTATCATTTTGATAATATATTGGAACTTAGAAGATCACTTCATCTTAAATGCGGCAAAGTGATTTACTATATAGATTATGAATTCAAATCTGTACGAGCTCAATACTTTATTTCTTGGGATGAGGAAATCCTCAAGAATAGGGTTATCGACTGGAAGAAGAAATATAAGAAATAAAAGTACGTTGTATGAGTATAAACCAGTTCACAGAAGACAGCTACGAGCAGACGCTGATAGACCTGTTTCAGCGGATGGGCTACCAGTATGAGTGCGGCTACGACGTGGAGCGCGATTTCCGCGAGCCGTGGTACGTGGCCGACTTGCAAAAGGCACTGCGCAAGCAGAACCCGAAGGCGAGCGACGAGGTGATGACAGAAGCCTACCGGATAGTGACCCACGTGAATGAGGGTACGCTGGAGCAGAGGAACGAGCAGATGATGGACTTCCTGCAGAACGGTGTGGAGGTGAAATACGCGGAGCAGGGTCGCCAGAAGACGGCTCTTGTCCGACTGATAGACTTCGAGCATCCGCTGCAGAACCAGTTCAAGGTGTGCAACCAGTGGCGCGTGGTGGAGAAGGAGAAGATTCGTTGCGACATGGTGGTCTTCGTGAATGGTCTACCCCTGGTGGTGATAGAACTGAAGTCGCCTGCTAACGACAATGTGGAGGAAGAGGATGCATATCTGCAAATCAAGCAGTATCAGCAGAAGTGCCCATCGCTGTTTGTCTATAACGCCTTCAGCGTGACCAGCGACATGCTGACCACCAAGGCCGGAACGCTGACGGCCAAGGCCAATCGGTATATGGAATGGAAAAGCCGAGACGGAAAGACTGAGACCGTAGAGGTCATTGACTACGAGACATTCTTTGAGGGTATCTTCCGCAGGGAAAGGTTCATCGACATTCTGCAGAACTTCCTGTGCTTTGACCATAAAGACGGGCGCACTGCAAAAATTATGGCTGCCTATCATCAGTATTTCGCCGTGAACAAGGCGCTGGTGAAGACAGGAAAGGCCATCGGTGGCGATGGCAAGATTGGCGTGTTCTGGCATACGCAAGGAAGCGGCAAGAGCCTATCGATGGTGTTCTATGTACATAGGCTCGTTCAGCTATATCCCAATTGCACCATCGTGGTGGTGACCGACCGAAACGACCTTGACCAGCAACTGTATGAGCAGTTTGCAGGTTGCCAGAAGTTCTTACGACAGGAACCGCAGCGTGTGGGTTTCGACCTGAACGAGAAGGGCAAACTTACTAAGACTGGAGGACGCGAGGACTTGGTGCGCAAGTTGAAAGACTTGCAGACAGGCGGCATCATCTTTACCACCATCCAAAAATTTGAGGAAGGAACGGGACTGCTATCTGAGCGCGAGAATATCATTGTGATTACTGATGAAGCCCATCGGTCGCAATATGGTGACGAACATTGGGATGTGAAGTCAGAAAGAATGAAGAAAGGCTTTTCGCTGCTAATGCGTGAGGCTCTGCCCCATGCCTCGTTCATCGGATTCACAGGGACACCCATTAGTCAGGCTGACCGCGATACTAAGGAGGTATTTGGCGACTACATCGACGTGTACGACATGACTCAGGCTGTAGAGGATGGGGCCACCCGTCCCGTTTATTACGAGAGTCGTGTGGTGAACCTGAACCTGAACGAAGAGGTGCTGAAGAAACTGGATGACGAGTTCGACCGTCTGGCTGAGGAAGGTGCCACAGAGGAACAAATCAACAAGGCTCGCCAGGATCACAGCGGCATTAAGCAGATACTTTGCCATCCCGATACGATAGATAGTCTTTGTCGTGACATCATAGACCACTACGAAAAGAACCGCCAGCAGGAACTGACGGGAAAGGCAATGATTGTGGCCTACAATAAGGATGCCGCCGTGAAGATATACCGCAAGATGCTGGAACTGCGCCCAGACTGGAAGGACATGATGCACGTGGTGGCAAGTGCTGCTAATACAGACAAGGAAGAGTGGCATGACGTGATTCAGCCAAAGATGAACAAGGAGTATGCTGCCTTGTTCAAAGAGGATAATTCGCCCATGAAGATTGCTATCGTAGTGGATATGTGGCTAACGGGCTTTGATGTGCCGTCGTTGGCAACCATGTATGTTTATAAACCCATGAAGGGACATAACCTGATGCAGGCTATCGCCCGTGTCAATCGTGTGTTTCCTGAAAAGGAAGGCGGATTGATTGTTGACTATGTGGGCATTGCTGGTGCATTAAAACAGGCTATGCAGGACTATACCCAGCGCGACCGCCAGCAGTTTGGTGACCCTGACATCAACAAGACGGCACGGCTGAAGTTCCAAGAAAAGTTGGAAATCTGCCGAGACCTAATGCATGGATTTGACTATAGCGGATTCTTCGAAGGATCAGACCCAGAACGGGCTCAGATTATCAAGAATGGTGTAAACTTTATGCTGGCTCCAGACAAGTCAGACAGTATGAAGGACTTTATGAAGGAGAGTCAGTTGTTGCATAATGCTATGACTTTGTGCCGTTCACTGATAACTCAGCAAGAGAAGCAGGAGGTCGCTTTCATGGATGCCGTGCGAGTGTTGCTTTCACGTCTGGCTCAGAAAGGTCCCTTGACCAAGAAGGACATCAACGAACGCATCAGCCGTTTGTTGGAGCAGAGTATCCAGAGTCATGGAGTCATTGACATCCTCTCTATCAAGGGAGGTAAGAAACATGATTTCTCGCTGTTTGATGAAGCCTTCCAAAAGGAAATCCGTAAGATGAAGGAGAAGAACTTGGCTGTGAAACTGCTGGAGCGGTTGCTCAAAGAGAGAATCCACCAGTTCCAACGTACTAATGTTGTGCAGAGCAAAAAGTTCTCCGATTTGCTGAATATGGCTCTCTCAAACTATCTGAAAGGAATGCTCACCAATGAAGAGGTTATTGAAGAGCTGCTAAAGATGGCTGCGGAAATAAAGCAGAACGAGGAAGAAAGCAACAAACTGGGACTAAGTGTGGAAGAAAAAGCATTTTATGACGCACTCAGTTCGCCAGAGGGCATTCGCGAAGCCTACACCGATGAACAGTTTGTGGCTCTTACAAAAGAACTAACAGAACAATTGCGCAAGAATAGAACAATAGACTGGAACCGCAAGGAATCGGCACGAGCCAAGATGCGTGTTTTGGTGAAACGTCTGCTGAAAAAATACAAGTACCCACCAGAAGGTCAGGAAAAGGCTCTGGAAACGGTGATGGAACAATGTAACAAGTGGGCTGATGACGATGACAACGTCAACGAGCGCAAGTTAGCCAATGTGGAGGATGATCGCGACGTACGTAATCTCATCTTCAATCGCCTGCACATGGATGCAGACATCAGCGATGCAGAGCTACAGCGTGAAGTAATTGAATTGTACGGCGAACAATATCCAGACATGACCCTGAATGATTGGCGACATATTATAGAAGATTATACTCCGATGGTGAGAGAAGCTTCTCGTCCAAAAGCCAAAGAGATTTCTATTGAGTCAAAGCGATACGACAAGGCAGCAGAAGAGACTATTGAAGAATGACGCAAGAAGAAAGATGGCAGCAACAGTATGAGCAGATGATGTCGTTCATGGAAGCGAATCACCGACGTCCTTCCAAGCACAGACTTGAAGAGCACGATATGCTCAACTGGTTCAAAGCTACCAAAAAGCGAGTTGCAAAAGGCGAACTATCTGAAGAAAGGCTGAGGAAGTTCAATGTACTCCTTGAAGTCGCTGACAAATATCGAAGACTGAATCAATATAAATAAAGGAAATAGTTATTGTGAAAATTATCTTAAGTAGGAAAGGATTCGATAGCCAATACGGCAGACAGGCAAGTCCAATTTTGCCTGATGGTACGTTATTGTCTTTCCCTATTCCCTCAGAAGATGATATTACATACGATTCTATCTTGTGGGCTGGGCAATCCTACTTGGATATCATCAGGAGTTTAAAACCATGTACTATCCTAAATGAGAATAGCAAGTGTCATCTTGATCCCGACTTGCGGGCTATTACAATCCATCGAGAATCAGGATGGATGCCGGCATACGGGCAAACAGGTAGTTCGCTGTCGGAATTAAGGAAGAATGGTGTGACGAAAGGTGACCTATTCCTGTTTTTCGGATGGTTCAAACATACAGGATACTATCAAGGAAGGCTGCGCTATATACCAAGAACACCTAATCTTCATGTGATATATGGTTATATGCAGATAGGGAACATTATCGAATCAGTAGAGCAGATTCCAGAATGGCTGGAATACCATCCACATTCTAACCGCAAAAATTACAAGGAAGCGTGGGAAAAGGGGCAGAATGCTATATATCTGCCAACAGACTATTTGACTTTTGCTCCAGAACTACCTGGTAGTGGAACATTCAAATTCGACAAGAACCTTGTGTTGACAAAAGAGGGCTATAGTCGGAGTCGTTGGAAGTTCCCTGAATCAATGAGAGGAGTTGCAATTTCACATAATCCAAATGGATGGAAATCCGACTATTTCCAGTCTGCAGCAATAGGCCAAGAGTTCGTCATGGATGGAACAAAGGCCGTTATGGATTGGGTTAAAGACTTGTTTGACGTTAAAAAATAACTGATATGAATACAAATGAACTATTTCCTAAAGCCGAAGACAGAATTGTCTGTGTAAAGGTTGGCAAAATCAAACGTGAAAATCTCTATGAGATGGCTCGCAAATATTGGAAAGTGAGACTTGAAAGAGCTTCTCGCGCCACTCATGTCCTTGCAGTTGTTGAAGGAAAGGTCGAGGCAGTATATTCTCCAAAAC
>Ga0326511_10003723_pt1 | contig 12254 bp, 12 predicted proteins | sample 0_2496_0518_D_FD_203701 | JGI IMG/M metagenome (GOLD analysis project Ga0326511, IMG submission 203701) | Bovine rumen microbial communities from UC Davis, California, United States - 0_2496_0518 | ecosystem: Host-associated > Mammals > Digestive system > Stomach > Rumen | place: USA...
TCCGGCACTGTCAAACGAGGCAAGGTTATCCTCCGTGGCAGTTTCGACTGGCTGGAGAGCGGTGTCGGCTTTTTCAAGCGACCCCTTCACGCCTTCTGCAAGGTCGGTCTTGGGGATGCCAGCGGCGGGTTTCTGATAAGCCGTATCAGCTTTGTTCAGAGACTCGCGGACAGCCTGCGACAAGTCGGTGGCGGGAATGCCGGAGGAAGGCTTCTGATACGCAGCAGAAGCGAGTTCAAGCAACGCCTGCACGGAAGCATTGAGGTCGGTGGCGGGAATGCCGGCAGAGGGCTTCTGATAGGCTTCCCCGGCCAAGGTCAAACGGCGGTCTATTTCTTCGCCGGAGTAAATACTTGTATAGTCCATATTCTTAAATTTTTACCATAATCGTGTAACCATGTACCGTGAGATAGCGACCATCCGAGGCGTTGAAGGCCACGAGGTCTACAAGCCTTTTCCAGAAACGCTCGAAGGAAACCTCGAAACTATCCGAAGGCAACCGCTCGATAGTCACGGAGAAGTCCCCGTGTTGTGCGCAAGGACATCTCATAGGGCAGCAATCGTGTCAAGGGAGTAACGCCGCACCTCACGGCGAACCCCGTCAAGTGTTTCAAAATCGCCCGTCGGGTCGAAGTCCGCATCGGGAATGTCCGCGTAGAGGATGGCACAAAGCCGCCCCTGGGGGAAGAACGAGGTGTCGAGAAGGAACACCCAACGGCCATCGGAAAGGGGCTTGAATCCCATGTTCTCCGCGTCGCAGGACAACTCATAACCGCCGCCCTCGACATTCTTCTTTGTCATAGTCACCTTTGCATCCCCGACATAAAAGACCATCTGCCACTCGTTGTCATTGAGTGAGAAGGCCCCCGTCGAGGTGGCGACAAACTTCATATCTGTTCCAATAAAGTCCATAAGGCTTATCGTTTTTATTTCTTCTTTCTATCACGCAAAACAACCTTCCACGTGGGGATATTCGAGTCACCCTCTGAAATAGTTACCGAATCAACCAGCACCACGTCGGTCTTGCCGCCTCCGTCGAGGATAATCTTCTCATCGGATTCAGTGAGGTAGTAGGCCCCACCATGCTCTTTGAGGTACTGGAGATAGACAGATGCTTCGGTATCGACTATATCCGGGTCGATAATTCTCATATATTGCCCCGGCCTGATAGTTAGTCCGTTCTCCAGCATATACTTCGCATCCACCTCCGGGGTGTACTGCCAGATAGTCTTGCCGTTCTCTGCAAGGTACTGCTGGGCCGCAGCCTTCAACCTGTTCTCCGCACCCGTAATGTAGAAACCGGGAAGGGATATGCCGAGAAGGATAAAGGTGTCGCCTTCCTCTACGGGGTAATCCGTGTTCGGGAAGTAGGTCGAAATAGACTCGTCATACTGCCGTTTGAGGGTGAGCGTGGCACCGTTGGCGGCATCAAAGGCGCAGGTTGTGATCTCGAACTCGCGTCCGGCGCACTTCCCGCTCGTCATGGCGACACGGACTGTTCCGTCAGTCGCAGAGAGGTTGGTAAGGTCGTAGCCGATGGGCGGTATCGAGAGCCGGAAGTTAGTCAGCACCGGGCCGAGCACGTCAAAACCGAAGTCGCCGGAGAAATTACGCCGTATTGATACATATCCAGCAGTCGTTACCGAGCCTTCGATATAAACCTTAAATCCAACGTAAATATCCGTATTCGCGTCAATGTACTTCACGTCCGGCGCATCCGCCATTGGAATATCCATTGAAGATTTCAGGGTTGCGGTGTTCCCGTATGCCCCAACCGACATCGGCAAAGAATTATTGCTCTCCCAGTTCTTTACCGCCCCGTGTTCGGTCCAGCGAATAGATAGCTTTGCATAAGCGGATGTGATTGTTATATCGCCATTTGTTTGCCCAGATAGTTCTCCGAGGTATATGGTCGCATTGAGGTTCCGCGCATAGGGCGCAACCTTGACATCTGTAAACGCCCGTGTGGTCCGCTTCCCAACAAGGAATCCTGCGTTGCTATTGATTGGAGTACCAACCGAAGCACTTGAATCAGTCCAGAAGGCATGGTCGTCATTTGACATTTGTCTTGTGAACTTCAACAGCGACTTCCCAACCCCGTTATCGAATGCCGTGATACTATCATCAGAGAGGTCCGGCTGGACGGAAAGCACCTCGTCAAGAGGCTGGTCCACCGACCAGTCGCTCGAAGAAGGCGGGTATTCGACACCGCCGTGAGCCGATTCGTAATCAATGACATCACCGACCGTCAGTCCCTTAATCGTGGGGTAAATATCTTCAAGGTCATTGCTCCCGTCGAAGTACACACGCCTCGGACGACGCTGCGCATCACTCACGCCAGAGAGCTCGTAAAACGCCTTTGCGGGGTCGTGCTTTCCGTCCGTCAGCCCCCAATCAGACACAGGGGGCATCAGGTTCGGAATATCCACAGACTGATAATTGCGGATGGAGGTGTTGCCGTTATAGTAACGAGGTGGCATGTTCGTCGTGTTTCCGAAGGGGAAAATCTGATTCACCACGTCACCGACATTCGCGGCTACACGGGTGAGTGACTTCAACCCACGGCCAATTCCATAGGCGAAACTCCCAACGGCAGGGAAATTCTCACCGATGGTAATCTTCGCACCGACAGGTGCCCCGCCACTCGTGACGGGTTCGTAGCACCAGCCGACACCGGGCCACACATCGCCTATCTTGTTCAAAGCATCGAGGATGGCGCACTGCGACACGGAGAACTCACGCGCCTCGGCCATCAGGTCGATGACATCGCCCGGAGCATTCTCCGACACCTCAACTACAAACATTCTCGGCTGCATGGCGTCAAAGGACGCCTGGATGCGCTTGGCGATACCGTCCACCGCCTCATAAGTGGAAAAGGCCTGGCGAGAGGAAAAGTGGACGGTGTTGTCGCCAGTCACGAGGTCGCGGAACGGCCAAAGCTCCGCGTAGTGCATATAGTCGTAGAACGTGACGTTATCGTACACGAAGGCATCACCGGCAAGACGACCACGGGACTGCTTTCTCACCTGCGGAATATCCATCAGGAAGTACATAAACCCCGTCTTGTCGGAGTAGTCCACGAAGTCGCCCACCGACCAGTCGATGGGAGAAGGAGACACGATCTGCCGAAAGACGAGGGACCCAGCCCGCATATACACTCCCGTGTACGTGGGGCATCCTTCCACCGTTCCGCCTTTCAGCAAACTAATCGTGTACTTCATACTCTATTCCTCCGGCACTTCTTCTGCGGCATCCTCCGTTTCGGGGTCGATAAGGTAGTCGCCGCTTTTGATAATCGCTGTCCTGGGGTCGTTCACCTTCATCTTGACGGAGAAAATCAGCCTTGCTCCGCCTTCCCAGGCCGTGAACGAGCCCTCCTGCGGCATCGGCACCTCTGCGAGCCGCACGTTCTGAAAACCATATCCCGTCCAGGCGTCGTACACCCTGAAAAGGCCCCTTGCGAGCGCATTGACAAAGCCACGCATTCCGGCGGTAAGGTCTGCCACAGCCACGTCCTGCGAAGCGGCACGGGCGAACATAACACACTCCAGCGTGTAGGTGAACGGCTCGAAGAAAAGCCCCTGAAGGCCGATGTATTCTTCCTCTCCGTCCTCGTCCTTCCAGTTGTTCGCATAGACGGCCTTCGGCGTCAGGGCGAGCGGATAATCATGCGCCTTCACCACCACGGCGTACTCGTCGCGGAGGTCCAGCGCCTTCCCACCGCTATACTGGACGTAAAACGGACGGTAATCGGTTATGGGAGGAACATAAATCATACGATGCAAGTATAAGTAAATTGCCCCAATAAGGGGCAATAAGTATTGGTATGTATTGATTAGCCCATCTCTACGTGGAGCACGGCGCCGGCGCTTCCTGGTGCCCGGATGACCGATTGCAGCTCCATAAGGATAGCCCTGTTGGACTCTGCGGTATCGGCGGAGGATGCGCTTATCTGCTGGAGGTAGTCTTGGAGCGTGGGGGCCGGGATGCCGGACTGACCGCCGTTCTCCATGATAGTGCGTATGACCGACACGTCAGAGCGGATAGCGTTCATGTAGGATGCCAGGAGCGACCCTGTTTCCTCTGTGAGCGACTGGAAGCCCTTGCCGAGCGAGCCGCTTTCGGAGTCGGATTCTTCGCCGATATTCAAAAGGCCCCTTTCCGCGAAGGCGCTGATTAGATTGTTTATGGCGTCCGACTGCCCGGCTACATCGGCCTGCACATTCTGCGTGAACCCGTTGAGCCATTCAGCATACTGGGCGTAGGACCACTCGCGGTTCGTGTACTTCTTAAGCGCATCGCTCGCCTCATCTTGGTACTTATTAAGAATGTTCTCCAAGATATAGGATTGAAGGAAGCTCTTAAGGATGGTTTCTCCGAGGTTGGTGAATGTGTCTCCGAGGTTATCCACGGCGTTCCCCATTTCCTTGAAGTTGGCGATAAACTGGTCCGTCAGGTCAGAAGAAAGGTCGCCAAACAGAGACTCCGTTACGTCGCGGATGCCTTCAAGAGCGGCCTTGTAATCCTTTAGAGCTGAACCAATTTCCGAAGCGCCTTCCCCGTTAATGTCGCCGGAACTGATACCAGCCTCAACGCGGTCCCAGTCAATGTTTCCGTTGGCATCTGCATAACCAAGCAGCGCAAGGCCGCTGCGGTACTTGTCAAGCGCTGCGGAATACTTGTTGAGTATCGCAATCTGCTCACGCATACGACCGACGGAGTTTGAGCCGAAGATGGTGTCCTGGGCAGCGAGCGCCGCCTTATCCATAGCCTCGGAGTAGAGGATGGCCGCTTCCGCCGCCTTCTGCTGCGCTTCCTGCGCCCTCTTTGCATCCTCGGCAATATCCGAAAGGACCATGTGGATGATGCCCTGCACACCAGCGAACATGGCGCCGACAGCACCTCCAGATGAAAAGCCCTGGGCAACAGAGGAAGCAAAACCACCGAGCTGACTCATGGTGTTTCCGAGTTCTTTGAGCGCGTTGTTGTTACTCGCGTCGCCAATCTCCGAAATGGCACTGCCAATCTTCGACATCTCGTCGGCGACAGTCTTGGAGAGCTTCGCAACAGCCTTCCACATCTCCGGGTCAAGCGTGTTATTTATCTTCGCCTCGGATAGTTTTTTCAATTCGTCAGAGAGCTTCTTGAACTGCTTATCGGAAAGAATCTCCCTCAATTCCTCCGGCACCTTTACGTCCTTAAGGGCCTTTCTGATTTCAATGATCTGCGCTATGGACTTATGGCTCCAGTCGTCCATATCGTAGCCGGACATACCCTCGTCGAGAATATCCTTCGCAATCTTGGAGAGGTTGTTGTTCAGGGTGGCCTCGTTATTGGCCCTCATGGTATCGCGCCACTCGTCGAGCATCTGCTTACCCCTCTTGTACGATTCGGTATTCTCGTCGAACTGCGTCGCAAGGTCTTTGAGGTGCTTGCGGTACTCCTGGAGAATCTTGTAATCCTCCTTGTCCCAGGCGGACAGCGCACCACCGATTTTGTAGGCTGCGCCCTCGCCCAACTTCACTTGGTTAGAGCGCTGCCATTCCTCGACAAAGGAATCCCAATCTTTTGTGGCCTTCTCCAGCCCGTCGATATAATTACCAACGAACTCCGCGAGGTCCTTGTTCACCTCGGCCTCTATCTTGTAGATGTCGATAGTTGGCAGCTCCAGCCCTTTTCCCTTTGTGGGAATCCACTTTGGACCGCCACCACTGCTGGCTGTTGCTTTGGCCGACGGAGGCATCGGGCCGATAAAGTCCGGGTCAAGCATCGTACCCTCCAGGCCGTATTCCTTAATCATGGCGCGGGTGTTACGCAAGTAATCCGCAGTGTACTTCTGATAAGTATCAAAAACGGCTTTAATGTCACCCCACACATAGTTACCAGTAGTGATAAGGCCCTTCGCAGAAATAGACTCCAGGAACTTATCGTAGGCAATACCGCCCCTCGCCGCGTTCTCAATCTCGGTCATCAGACGGAATGCCGAAGCCCTGTCATTCTTGTTGTTTTCATAAAGGCGACTGCGAACCTTATCAATGATGCCGTTAATAGCATTGTCACGAATGCTCCGCTCCTGCTGCTCAAAGTCGGTGTACTGCCGCATCCGCACGTTCTCCTGAATGGCAGAGGTGAGGTTCTTATAGGCCGTTTCGAGGTTGCCCGTCTTGGTGATTTCCGCGTCAAGACCGTCGAAATACTGCCCGTAGGCACGCACCGCTTCGTCCTTCGCGTCGGCCCACTCCTTCGTGCCCCTTCCGGCCATCTTAAGCCTCTGGTTCAACTCGTCCAGGCGGCCGATCTCGTTACGCAGGGCCTTGTCGTTATCCTCAAACGCCTTGTTGAGCCTATTTACACTCGCGTGGGCGTCCTTGTATGCCCGCGTAATCTCAAAGGCGGCTGTGACGGCAAGGGCGGCGAGTATCGCGTAGGGGTTCTTGGAAATCCACGTGACAATGGATTTAAGGCCAGTAATGACCCTGCTATTGGCAACTGCAAGACGGATGGAACCCGCCTCCGCAATCGCCTGTGCAGCCGCATAAGCGCCCCAGGCGGAAATCAACTCCGGGATGCGCTTACCAATCTCGTCCAGATGGCCGACAAGCGCGGTGATGGCATCCACACTGCCTTTCAGGATGCCGCTATTGGCGTTTCCGAGGTCATAGAGGGCCTGCTGCCACACGTCACGCAGTTTGCCTATCTTACCCTGCAAGGTCTCGACGAGGACCGACTGCATGTTGTAGAACTTACCGCCCTCACTCGTCATCCGGCGGAAGGCTTCTTCCACCATCTCGAAGGGTATCTGTTTCTTGGAAATCCGCGTGAACACCTCCGAAAGCGAAATGGCATGGCCCTCGGTCTCCTGAATCTGCTGGGCCAACTGCTCCAACAGTGGCACACCAGCCTCGGTGAACTGCCGGAGTTCGGTTCCCTTCAAGACGCCTGCGGCCTTAACCTGACCGTAGGCAAGGATGATACGCCCCATATCCACGCCAAGTCCGGCGGACACATCGGCAAGGCGTTTCTCCGTCTCAACCAACTCGTCCACGGGGATGTTGAAGGCCGTGAGCTGCTTGGCGTACTTGGCGAGGTCTTGGAAGGTGTACGGCGATTCAAGGGCGTTCTTGCGGAGGTTGTTGAAAATCTCGTCAGCCTTTCCGGCGTCCTGGAGCATGGATGTCAGCGCCATCTTCTGCACCTCGAAGGCGCCGGTGGTGTTAATGAGCTCCTGGGCGAAACGACGGATGCCGGCCACACCGAAGGCCACACCCGTCAGCTTGGCGATGGAACTCATAAGACTCTCGGTCCCGGTAAGGGCCGTGTTGGTGCCCTCGACAGCACCCTTGACTTCCCTCTGGTGCGTAGAGATAACCTTCACCTTATCCGGCAGGGCGTCGAGGTTCTTTCGGATGCTTTCGATGGACTTCGCCATGCTCTCGGCGTTCTTCACGCCGGTAGCAGAGATGAGTTGCTTCGCACCAGGCAGTTTCAGGCTCGCAATCTTCGACAACTCGGTATTGAGCTGCCGCGCCAAATCCACGTCTTTCTTAACCTTTTCGTTGAAATCCTTGTCGTGAAGGATGACCTCGAAATTGAGTTGGTCTATTGTTCCAGAAGGCATATATCTTATTTTCTAAACAATTCGTCAGTAGTGTATTGGGGTTGCTCACCCCGTGCTTTCGCGGCCCGCCTCTCTGCCGCCCTGCGGTTTTCCTCAATCTGCCGCCTTATCGCAGGGTCGTTCTCGTTGAAGTGGAAGGGTTCTCCGTCCTTCCCGCCGGTCTTACCGCCACGCTTGTAGAGCGTGTGTGGCAGGTCAGCCTGCATCAGTTCAATCTGCGCACAGGTCAGGATGCACCTGTACCCGAAATTGCGCTCCCAGCGCCCTAAACGCCACCTCGGTCTCCCGTATTCGGGGAAGTCTTTGACGAAAGCCGCTTCGCCGCCAATAAAAGTTCGGCTCGGTATTGCTCGGCTTCTTTCTTTGTCATCTTCATCAGGTCCGCCCTCATATCCTGCGAGAACGCCATAATCTCGTAGTGTGCCGTGAGAGGTGCTTTTTTTTTACCTTCTTCGATAATCGGCTGCATCTGAACCTCGCTGTACCTATGGGCCAGGTAACGCCACAGGAACGGGTAGAAAAAGCGAATCTTCAGGTCGTGGTTGAGCATCATAAGCGCCGCCTCCTTGAAGGCGAAATACGGCTCTTTGCAGAGGTCCTTCGCTACGTCCGACCCACTACTCACATTGTAGGAGGCCATGTCGCGCTCAATCCAGAGCCTTGTCAGGCGCTCGATGGTGTAGGGCTTTATCCAACGCAATTTGACGGATTTTCGTGTGCCTGGAATCGGCACTATGGACGCGGAGTTCTCCGCAATATCCATGAGGTCCTTTCTTGAACTGATGTTCGGTTGCTTCATTGTAAATAGGTTTTGAAAAAAGGGCAAGGGCAAATCAAATCACCCTCGCCCCGATCAGTGAATGAGCCTCGCGCTACGCGATTAGGCAGTCGCCTTCAGCACGGCGAAGTCGCCCTGGCCGGACTTGCCATTCGGGAGAATGAAGCCCGTGAAGGCCAGATACAGAGGATTCGTGTTGTCGTCCTTCCGAGGGTTAGAAACGACCATCTTGACGTGGGAGAACAGGATGGCGGTGTTCTTGGACTCGGACTCGGCGAGAACAGCGACCTCGATGACTTCGGGGGTGTTGTAGAAGGCGGCACCGGAGTAGTTCTGGCTCTCGGCACCCGTCACGGCCACGGTGGTTGCACCTTCATTGAAGAAGTATTGCAGCAGGGCGGTAGCCTGGGAGGGGATGTTGCCGGTCATGCGCCAGTTGCCACCCTTCTCGATGTTCGTGTCGATGACCTTCTGGTGCTGGTCGATACGAATATCCGTGGAGGACGGGTCGTCGCTGGTGAGGTTGAAAGTGCCTTCAAGAGTGAAGATCTTGTCGGCGCTGGAGAAGTCCACCGTCGCCAGGTCGAGGCCGGCGGCAGGGTAAGCGATAAGGGAAAGGCTTGCACTACCAATGTGCAGGTCGGCAAGCATAGCTTCGGTAAGAGTAGCAGCCATTGTTATTATGCTTTAATGAATACCTTGAAATTGAGAATACGTGCATGGAATCCGAAGTCGTCAGCAGTATCGCCGACAACCCGGCAGTGAGGATTGACAAGCAGGTTTCCCGGCGTCAGGGACAACTCCGTGAGTTTCTTCTGCATCACCGATAACCGCTTGCTGTTCTTCTTCTCCAACACATCGCGGGCGTACAGATGGACGAGCACACGGCAGTCGCCGAAGGCTTCCTTGTCCGCAACCCCGCCAGAGACACGCACAACAACGAAACTGGAAATCTCGTCGTTCACGGCCTTCGGGCGGTTGTTCCAGATATGCTCGGAAACCCCGGTGGCGCGTACCGCCTCCGTGAAGTCCCGCTCAATGTCGGATATGTCGAAGTTGTTGAGCATCGGTTAGTTTTTGAAAACAGAGGGGAAAATTTCTGACCTGGTGATATAAACAGTTCGTTGCAGTACGTCCGCTTCGTAATCGAGGCTAAAGTAGAGTTTCCCGGCAGTCATTCCGGCCATTACGATTCCGTACCATCCGTCACTATTCGGAGTAACGCCGCGCAATAAGCGATAGGTATTACCTTCTGACAGAGTGTAACCGGATTCGGTTTCGTAGTCGTAAAACTGAATGAGTTTCGTCAGGAACTTCGTCCTTATGTGCCCCGTAACTCCGCGTTTCCCGTCCACTTCAATCTCGACCAGCCTTCCGTTATGATACAAAGCCCACCCATAAGTGTCTTTGCTCGTAAGGTGGTTCTGGTGCTGGTTGTCGTGTTCGGCAAGCGCCTGTGCAACAGCAGCCTGCAAGAGCTCAATCATGCCATTCTTCGCTATTATTTCCGATGACTTGGTAAGCCTATCGAAAGCGCGTTGAATAACCCTTTTATTTCTACTCTCTCGGCTCATTAGTTCAGAATGTTATCGCACCAGATGTTCGTACCCCAGTTGTAGGTAGTCATCTTGATAACCTTCACCCTGAACGTGTGCACCGCATCGGTCATGCGGAGTACCGTCCCCGTCGGCAACTCGGTAAGGAACATCGGGCAGGAAATCTTGTAGTCGGCTACAATGACCTCGCCCGATGTGCGCATACCGCCCGTCGATGTACGATAGCCCCACGGCATCACCGTCACACTCTCCGTTGCGAACTTCCCGTCCGCACCGCGCGTCGGGTTCCACTGCGAGTCGTAGATGACCTTTTCAAGAGCCATCTCGTCCTCCACGGGGTTCCCTTCCTCGTCAGTGACGGGCAGGCCGTTCTCGTCAAGGCTCTCCTTGACTACGGAGAAAGTGTAGGGCCAGCGAGGATTGTACATCAGTAAAGGGGTTTCATTCGGATAGGGTTCGACATGTCAAAGAACGGTTCGCCCCACTTGTCGTAGAGCGCTTTCGCACGCCGCATCAGTCCCTCACGATTGACGGAGTTCTTGATAGCGACATAGTGCGTCCAACCGCCGTCGGATTCCCCCTGCGTTCCCGTCTTGACGGAAGAAGTGGCCGCAGTATAGTAGATGTCTGCCAGGGCAAGGTCGAGCTGCTTCTCACTGACATCAGCCAGCGTCAGAGCGTCGTCCTTCATGCAACGGGCGACCATGATGGAGTAGATATACTCGTCAGACAGGTCAATAAGGGGTTCCGCCTGGGAGCGGAGCCACCTTACTACTGTCATATTGCTTGCTATATCGGCCATTTCTTCCTTCAATCAGGTTTGCAGGTTTAGGCGTTGGGGAACAGATACCACATGTACTGCGGCACCTCCGGGATAACCAGGGAGGTCATCTCCGTGTTGAAGCTCTGGCACTTCTTCACGTAGTCCACACCGACGGTCAGCAGGAGCTTGCCGCCGTAGAAGGAGCCGTACTGGCCGCCTTCGATGGCGATAGGCTCGACGGTCTTGACGACACCGATGTTCCCGTCAGGAACGAACACAAACACGTTCTTCTCGAAGGCGTTGGTGTTGGCGGTGACGAAAGCCCTTTCTGCCTTGTCGATGCTCTGGATGGGAACCAGAGAGTCGATGGCCTTGATGGGGGCGCCGATGATGGTTGCGAGGGTCGCAATCTGGCGCTCGTAGGGCTGGATGCCGGCGTAGGCTACCTGGGCGGTGGAGTCGGAGGCGGGCAGGAGGGCGGCACCGAGAACGGCGAGCACCTTGCTGTGGGCCAGGACTTCTTTCAGGTAGTCAATCTCGACCTCGAAGTGACCGCGAACACCAGCGTAGCGGGCCTTCGCAACGACGTCTTTGAGGTCTTTGATAGGATCGGAGGCAGAGCCTTCGTTGGCGGTGGTGTGGGTGGCGGAGGTCCACCAGCGAGCGGTGCCGGACAAGGTGGTCTTGTTGGCGGCGGGCACGTGGTAGTCCAGGGTGATGCCGTTCACGCCCTTCGGGTTGTTCGTGGCACTGATGACGAACTTACCAGTGGAAACGGCCTGATGACGCTGATAGGTCAGCGCATTGGTGTGACCGCCGATAAGGGCGTCTACGGTGATGAACAGCTGCTGATAGGCGATTTCGGCAATCTGGGCCGGAGTGCTGGAACGACGATCCTCGACGAGTTTCATCTTCCGCAGTTTGTCCTCGTTGAAGTATTCGACTTTCTTCATACGAGGGATCTTGCCGGTGTACGACTTGAAGCCGGCGGGTGCGTCGGGCAGAGCCGGGGAGTCGAGGTCGTAGTATTGGGCGACGGGGTTCTGGGCCAGTTCGCCAACGATCTGCTCGTAAGCGAAGTCGGTCTGCATGAAAGGCTCGAAAGTAAAGCCGTCCAGCTGGAGGGTGTTGTACTTCAGAGCCATCGTGTTATCCAGGAAGGACTGGATGCTCTCACCTGCACCGAGGGCGCGGGAGAGAAGGTCGTAGAAGTTGATGCTGTATGCGTCCATGATGTTTTCTCCTTTTTATGGGTTAAACAGTGACCTGGATTACGTTGGGAACGGCTGCCTTCATGGCGGCGGCGCAACCTGCGCAGGGCGTGAGGTCTACCAGCAGACCTTCTCCGTGGAAGTCCACGGCTGCACCAGTGGCATTGACGTCGCTGTCAAGGTCGCCGGTGTAGATGTCGTCGTACAGGTAGGCGTTAGGAGTGGCGAGCTTCGTGGACGAGAAAGCCAGGGCAACGATGCTGCTGGTGGTGGCGCCGGTGAGGGCGATGGTGACATCCAGGAGTTTGGAGTCGGTGGCGTTGGGGGC
>Ga0326511_10003724_pt1 | contig 12252 bp, 13 predicted proteins | sample 0_2496_0518_D_FD_203701 | JGI IMG/M metagenome (GOLD analysis project Ga0326511, IMG submission 203701) | Bovine rumen microbial communities from UC Davis, California, United States - 0_2496_0518 | ecosystem: Host-associated > Mammals > Digestive system > Stomach > Rumen | place: USA...
AGTTTATAATTCGTTTACCTTGTGAACCAATTCTTTGATGGTTGACAGCCCGTGGTTTTTGATTTCCCCGACTTCGATAGTAACATTCTTTCTGCGATTGGTTGTTGTAAAATTTCTGTTTCTTTCCGGTGCATTCGGATTTTTGTTACTGATTACTTCTAAATGAATTTCATTTGTTTTCTTGCTTTTTTTTAGTTTATTGTCTGTCTTTTGCGGGACAATATTTTTTGTTTTGTTGTTAGTGCTGTTTTTTGGAGGAAACAGTACATCCACATTTTCTTTCTCAATAGAAGTATTAATTTTTTCCAAATCTACAACACTGCTTTTTACGATATTCTTCGATTCATTTTTGATAATTGCATCGTGTATATTTGAATTTTCACCTAATTTTGAAATAAGTGTTGTCTTATCAACATCTGATGCAAGAAGAAATCTTTCATCTCCTGCTCTGACAATAATCAGTGCTTTTCTTGGATTTATATTTAATACTTCTTCAACAGAAAGCATTTTTGTTTTTCTTCCTGTTGATGATATATTTGTCACTTTTTTATATACAAACAATGCCAATGCAATCAAACCTGACATTGCGCAAGTATAAACTATAAAACTTACTATATAATGTGCCATCATTAATCCTCTTTATTAATTACAAATTATCGTCTTCCAATTCAAAATCGCTGTAATCAAAATCTTCTTCTTCACCTTCTTCGGAGTTTTGAGTTGTAACCTCCTCAGAACTATAATCCTGATTTTCTTCAAAAGATTCTTCCCCTTCGGAGTTTTCTTCTCCCTCTGCATATTCTTCTGCTTCTGTTTCGCCTGATAGTGAAGGTTGACCTTTTGCGATTACATTATTAATTTTTACCCCGTATCTGTCATTTACTATAACAAGGTTACCGCTTGCAATCGGTTTACCTTCAACTTTTAGTGTGACATTATTGTCATATAACGAAGTCAAATCGACAACCAATCCGTCCTCAATATTTTTAAGATCTGCCAAACTTATTTTTACGGCATCAAATTCGGCATTCATTTCAACTTCTATACTGTCCCATATATTACGAGCAGCCATATTATCTCCTTCCGTATTATCATCTTGCGGTATCATCAAATCCATATTCGGATTCAGATTTATATCTATAAGTTCGTCCTGAATAGACAATGTCATTTTGTTAATATCACTGTTTTCAAATACTACAACATCGCCTGTTTCAAGACCTTTAATTTCATACAACGGGAATCGCATTTGCCCCATAATTACTTTTACAAAAATTTCACTTTCAGGGAAATCGGTATCATTAAATGTGTTACCTGAAGATTCAATTCTCTCCGGACTCAACAGTGCAAGCGGTAATGTGACAATAATTTTCCCCGCAGATTTTGCATTTGGGTCAATGTCTTTTAATATGAATGTCATATTAACCATATCAAAATTGGTTCTTTTTAAAAGAGTGTGGTCCGGCTCATTCATTTTCGGTTTCAGTGCGTCAAAAATGAACCCGTTAAAGGCGGTTATAATCTTTGCTTCCAATTCGGATATTTTGTTTATGTTGAATTTATTTTTTGATTTTCCTAATACTTTTTCAAGAATAATATCGATAGTTTTTTCGGTTAATCTGAAAAACATATCGTGCTCATCATCTATTTTTATTTTGGTAACAAAGCAAGCTTCGTTGTTTAAAAGAAAATTGATATTTTTGCTTAAGCCAACAAATTCTATTCTAAAATTTTCAGTAAAGAAATTGTCGCTTGCTTCCTGTAAAACAGAAGAAAACGCATTCTGATACCAGTTGTATTCTCTAAACAACTCATTCGTAGATATGGAATCCTGTATGTTATTTGTGCTAATTGCCATACTACCCTTTTAAGACAAACTTCTTCACCCTGCTACACAATTCTTTTAATGTAATTCGTGAAAAAGTCACATTCCTCCATCAAAATTTTAGCAGAGATTTCAAAATTAGGAAAATTCGTAATATATCGCAACTTTTTGAAATTAAAATAATGTAAGTTGTTTTTCAAAGTGTTTTTTCAAAAATGATGGTCTGTGATATTTGCACAATCCGTATTTATCAATAGCATCGAGATGTTCTTTTGTTAAATATCCGGCATTGTGTTCCCAACCATACATTTGGAATTCTTGAGCCAATTTATCCATATATCTGTCACGCGTAACCTTTGCAAGAATACTTGCGGCTGCAATAGATGCTGATTTCCCGTCCCCTTTTATAATAAATTTTTGAGGGTAAGTGTAATTTTTAATTAATTTGTTTCCGTCAATTATTGTCAGAAAATCTTTTAAATTTGCTTGTTTAACAACATTTTCACAGGCAATTTTCATTGCTTTCAGAGATGAATTTAAAATATTTATTTTTTCTATCTCTTCAACCTCAATGCATACGGTAGAATTTACTGAATTATTTATAATAATTTCATATAAATCTTCTCTTGCGGATTTTGTCAGTTTTTTGGAATCGTTTAATCTTTCAAGTGATTTTTTCAGATTGGAGTTAATTTCAGGAAAATAAACACATGAGGCAAAAACCCCTCCTGCTGCCGGACCGCGTCCTGCTTCATCTGTTCCTATAACTGTTCCCAATTTTTTATCAAATGAAAATAAATTATTCAATGTTTAATTCTCAAATCTATACAGCAACAACGAAATCATATCGGGCAATTATACAGATGTCAAGTTTTGATATATGTAAGATTGTTAAAAACATAAAGCAGGACAGATTTATGCCCTGCTTTATGTTTTTGTTATTAATTAATAAAATCAATTATTCTTCTTCACTACTAAGTGATTGATGACCTGATTTGTGTGTTTTTAAAAGTACTCCGCGTTTTGAAGATTCAATAAAGCTTATCATTTTTTCTATATATTCGTTTGTTGGAATTTCTGCTTTAATCTTTTCAATTGCCTGAGATGTATTATAATCTTCGCTAATCAATAATTTAAACGCTTCATTAAGGTGTGTTCTTGTTTCAAGATTAACTCCTCTGCGTTTCAGGGCAATTACATTTATTGTTCTTGGTACAGGCGGACGGCCCTCGCCTTTGGAATAAGGTAAAATATCCTGACGGGAAGCACTGAATCCACTGACAATTGACATTGTACCGATTCTGATATTTTGGTGGAATACACTCATTCCGCCGACAAATGCACCGAATTCAACATGTACATGTCCGCCGAGCGTTACAAGGTTTGCCAAAATTACCTGATCTTCAAGAACACAGTTATGAGCAACATGAGCTCCAACCATAATTAAACATTTGTTGCCGATTCTTGTTGTAAAATCACCGCAAGCTGCCGCTCTGTGAATAGTTACATTTTCTTTTATTATTGTTTCGTCGCCGATAATAACCTTTGTTTCTTCCCCTTTATAACCTAAATCCTGCGGTTCTGAACCGATTGTTGCAAACGGTGAAATCGTACAATTTTTACCGATTTCGGCATATTCAATATGAGCATTAGAAATTACTCTTGTACCGCTTCCAATTTTTACATTTTTCCCAATTACTACATAAGGTCCAATAATCGCATCTTCAGCGATTTGAGCGGACGGATCAATTATTGCGGTTTTATCAATCATTATTTATTCCCTCTCATTTGTCGACATAGCGATGCCGACCTACTATCCATTAAAACAATTATATTATAAAACTTGGTCTTTATGTAAAACTTTATATTATTTTAATATCAAATCGACTAAAAATATTAGGAATTAAATTTTCTTTTGAATTTTAATCTGAGTTTATCAGCCAAAACTCCGGCCTGATTAAGTAATATTCCTGAAATAAAGCCCAATGCCAGAGATTTACCGCCTGATACTAATTTTGTTGCCGAAACAATTGAAGTTATTAGTGCTCCTATGATCGGAATGCCTGATTTTAGCATTACAGATGTTTTTTCATCATCAGTTGGGGCATAATTTAAACCGCGAATAATTAACCCCAAAGAAATTAATACGGTTAAAATATCAGTAGGAGCCGAACCGATTTCTAAATCTCTGACTTTATCAAAAAATTCGCCTATTTCCAAATTAACAGACTTGTCAAAAGATTTTACGGCATTTTTAAGTGATAATAAAGCCCCAAATTTTGAAAGCTCAAAAGGAGCAATTTTATAATAAATCAGCAGCATATCTTGTAATGCCCCGGTTGATTCATCATTTATAAAATCTTTAATAAGATTTATACAGGTATTTTTTGATTCTTGTTGAACTTTAGTGACACTATTATCTAAAACCGGTTTTATGGTATGATTTGACAATTTTTCAAGTTCTTTTAAAAACATTGTTTTGTTATATTTTAAGCCCTCAGAATTTTTTATAATCCAGTCCAGTCTTTCTACTATATCAGTTCCGTATTCATCTTTAGCAGGAATTATTTCTTTTAATTTCTTGACATTCTCTTCTATCATTGCAATTTTGTCTGTATTTGCGTATGTTATTACATTTCTCGCAATAGCAACATTTTCTGCCAAATTTGTTTTATCACCTTTTATTTGTTCTGCTGCAATAAATGTTTGCCACATTTCTTTTCTTTTGAACTTGTTGTTTTTTGTCCAAAAATCTTTAAAAGATTCATCCCAAAATTTTGAATATAATGATGAATTAATACTCTTAATGCGATTATATCTGTCTTGTTGTGATTTATCGGAAATAAATGAATCGACAACTAATTTTGTATCTTTTCTGTATTCTTTTGCCTTTTCAATTAATTGTCTTTTGGTAAAATCTTTTTTAACTTCAATCAGTTGTCCGTCTTTATATTCTTTTACCTTAAATTTTATAATTTCATCAGGGGAATCTTTGAGTAAATATTCATCGAGCATATCAAAATTTTTATACATTCGCTCAAAACTCTTTTTGGTTTTTTTATAGGATTTTATTACAGTATTACGTGAAAGATTTTCGAAAAGTTTTGAAATCGCTTGATGAATTTTTTTTGTTGGTTTGGATTTGTACATAAGTTTCATAAATAATATATCTTTTAAAGAGGTTATATTATTTATACTCTCTGTTTTTTTGATAAACGAATTCAGTTTTCTTATAGCATAACCATATAATTTTGATTTTTTGGCAGATTCTTCTATTGTTGATATTTCTTTGCGTGCTTCAAAATAATTTTTAATTTTGTTAAGCCCCTTACTGATGTTTTTTTGAGCAGTTCTTGAAAACATCAACAACATCAAACCCGATCCTATAATTAAATTCCCGGCATTGTATGATAAATTTAATTCCTGATGGACATAATGAATTTTTTTATTATTTTCTGCATCGGTGTTATAAGCATTTGTATTGTATACTTTGTGTTTAAGCGAGAATACTTTGAATGCATTGCCATGCGGATTATTATATTTGTATTGTTCAATAAGGTTATTCATATTTGAGCAATTCCCGGGTTTTATATTTATATAAAACCAAAAAAATTAAAATTGAACAGTAATTAATGCAATTTTGATATATTTTAATATAATTAAGAATTCAGTATTGTATCTGCAATTTTAGAGGGCAGAATTTTTAAGCAGTCAAGATTTTGACATGTGGTCATGCGTTTTGCCCAAAGGCATGGTTTCAGTTCACAATTATCATCTGCCTTGATTGTTACAACCTGAGATGTTTGGGGTACTAAGCAAGTGTCATCTGTCGGTCCAAAAATTACATAAGTTTTTGTACCTAAAGCAACAGCAATGTGTAAAGGTGCGGAATCGGAGCATAAAAACTTTTCGGCAGATGAAATTAATTGTGCAAGTTCATTTAAATTTTTGGTTGTGCCATACAAATTTTCAAAATTTTGAGTTCTCACATTTTCTAAAATTTCTTTTATGCAATCTTCATCATCGGGACCTCCTGTGAGCATGACTTTTTTACCCTGAGCCACAAGTAAATCAATAACTTTTGCCCAGATTTTCGGAGGAACTGTTTTAATACAGTTTTTCATGACACTCATTTTACTTACTCCGGGGTGAATAAGTACGGAATTAGAAATTACTTCACGTTTTTCAACTTTTATTTGCGGGAGTTCGGTATTATGTGAAGTTACTGTTCTTATAAGATCATGATACATTGAGCATGCATATTGTTTTTTATTCAATTGCGCGGCATGGGTTAATAATAATTTGCTGAGTTTGCCTGTATAGTATCCATAGCGCTCTTTAATACCCATTAAAAATAATAAAATGCTTATCAGTTTATTTCCGCCTGAAGATACAACCATGTCAAAATGGCCGTTTCGTGCTTCAAATAATAATTTCAGCATTTCTTTGTATTTATTTCCCCCTTTTACATTTACAAGAATCAAATCATCTATAACATCTGTCAGATCTTTTATTCCTTTGCTTCTTGGTTCGAGTGCAAGGGTAATATGACTGTTTGGGAATTCTTTTTTTAATGAAATTAATGTAGGTAAAAAGAATATCTCATCACCAATTCCGCCAAAATTTACTGCAAGTATTTTCTTTTTGTTATCCATAAATCTATTATACTAAAAACAAGTTTTCCTCTACATGCATTAGAAAAACTTTAGTATTTGAATACCCTTTTCATACTTTTAAATGATGTTAAAAAATCTCAATATAATAAAATTAAAATGTAAGAAGGAAGAAAACCAAAAAGGGTCGAGGGTTAATGGAACAGGATTTTGATTTTTCCTCATATAGTAATATAAAACGTTTGTCTGAAGAAGAATTAACAAATCTTTGGAATGCTTATCTTGCGGATAAATCCGATAAAAAATCAAGAGATTTGATTATCGTTCAGTATATTTATCTTGTAAGATATGTTGTCGGCCGTGTAAAAGTTTCTCTTCCTGCGACAATTTCTATTGAAGATATAACAGGTTACGGGGTTGAAGGTTTGATAAATGCGGTAGAGAGATTTTCTCCGCAAAAAAATTCCAGATTTGAAACTTATGCTCTTATAAGAATCAGAGGTGCTATTTTAGATAAGGTGCGTTCTCAGGATTTCTTGCCAAGAAGTGTTCGTAAAAAAATTAAAGAAATCAAACAGGCAATTGAAGTATTGAAACAGGAATACGGAAGAGTCCCGACAACAAATGAAATAGCTCAATATCTTGATATGGAGCCGTCAAAGGTGACTCAAATTATGTCAGAAGATGTGACAATAACATCTATTTATGATAAACGCGGAACATCTGATGACAGCATGGAAATTATAGACACAATTGAGGATGAAAATAAATTAAACCCACATGAAGCGGCGGAGGAAAAAAATGTTAAAAATGAATTGCAGAGGGCTCTTATGAGATTACCTGAACGTGAAAGAGTTTTAATGGTCCTCTATTATCAGGAAAACATGACCATGAAAGAAATCGGCGAAACATTAAATATGTCCGAATCAAGAGTATGTCAGCTCCACGCGCAGGGTCTTATGAAGCTTAAAAATATCCTCAATGAAAACCGCAGCGAAAGAATGCAAAAATCGATTGTATAAAAAGTAGATAAGTAGCAAAGTAGATAAGTTCTATAAAGGAATTAATTATTTCATTATTGCTATGTTATAACAAATATTAATAAAACCGGAAACGAACTTATCTACTTAGTCACTTAACTACTTATTTAACTGTAATTTTCTTAACGGTATCTTTTTCTTTTTCAAGTTTTGGAGCTTTAATTTTTAATACCCCGTGTTCCAGTGAAGCATCAATTTTTTCTGCATCAACGTCCTGAGGAAGATAAATGCTTCTTGAAAATTCTCCGTATTTAAATTCGGATTTTTTGTAAGAGCCGTCTTCTTGTTTGTTCTCTTCAACCTTTTTGGCTCTGATAGTCAAATAGTTTTCATCCAAATCAATGTCTAAATCTTCTTTCTTTACCCCCGGTAATTCTGCACGAATGTCATATTCGCCTTTTTTGTCATGAATTTCTACGGGCATCGTCATTTTATCCTCATAATCAGGATAAATATCGTCAAAATGTCTGTTCAATATTGAACTGATTTCATCATTGACTGATTTAATAAAATTGTCCGGTGTTTGTTTTACTAAAAATCTCATAATCTACACTCCTTTCAATTTTTAATGCATGTAACTTTTAACTACATTCATATTATTTATCTGTTTTTATAAAAACACTGATTTTTTAACAAAAAAATAACAATTCTGCTTTTGCATTAACTTTACTCGTATAATTCACTTGTGTTATTATTTATGTATAGTAAGGAGAGAAAAATGTATAACACTAAACAAATAACAAAGGATTTACACTGGGTTGGGGCAAATGACAGAAGGATTTCACTTTTTGAAGGTGTTTATGATGTCCCTTTGGGAGTGTCTTATAACTCATATATAATTATGGATGATAAAACAGTTTTATTAGATACCGTAGATAAAGCTGTTGCACATCAGTTTTTTGAAAATATTGCACATGTTCTTAATGGCAGAAAACTTGATTATTTGGTAATAAATCACATGGAACCGGATCACTGTGCAGAGCTGGAAAATCTTGTAGAAAAATATCCGGATGTAAAAATAGTTTGTAACGCTAAAATTCAGTCTATGATTTCACAATTCTTTGATTTTGAATTTCCGCAGGAACAGTATGTAATTGTCAAAGAAGGAGATACGCTTGAAACAGGAAATCATACGTTGTCATTTTTTATGGCTCCGATGGTGCACTGGCCGGAAGTTATGGTAACTTATGACCAAACGGATAAAATTTTATTCTCAGCAGATGCTTTTGGCAGTTTTGGTGCAATTGACGGAAATATTTTTGCGGATGAAGTTGATTTTGAGCACAGATATATGGATGAAGCAAGAAGATATTACACAAATATTGTCGGTAAATACGGTCCGCAGACTCAAATGCTTTTAAAAAAGGCGCAGGGGCTGAATATTGAAATGATTTGTCCGTTGCACGGGTATGTATGGAGAAAAGATTTAGAAGTATTTATTGATAAATATCAAAAGTGGTCAACTTATGAGCCGGAGATTAAATCTGTTCTTATCCCATATACATCAGTTTATGGTAATACTCAAAACGCAGCCGAAATTTTGGCAGGTGAGCTTGCAAAACTCGGTGTAAAAGATATAAAAATGTATGATGCGTCTGTTACTCATCCTTCATATATAGTTTCTGATGCATTTAAATACTCTCATATAGTATTTGCAACAACTACATACAATATGGGTATTTTTGTTAATATGGAAAATCTTTTGCATGATATGACTGCTCACAATATCCAAAACCGCAAAATCGCTGTTATTGAAAATGGTTCCTGGGCAATTACGGCGGGCAATTTAATAACCGAAATCATTTCAAAGTGGAAAAATACTGAAATTATCGGCAATAAAATTACGATAAAATCTTCAGCTAAACAAACTCAAAGAGAGGAACTTGAAACACTTGCAAAAGAGATAGTGAAAACAATAGAGTGAATTGTGAGTTGTAAACCGTGAATCGTCTTTATCTGTGCTTACGCACGTTTATTGATTGTTAAATCCGTAAAGGTCTATTCACAATTCACATAAGAAAAGGAGGTAAATTATGGCAATCGACAAAAAAATGGAAGCAGCATTCAATGATCAGATCAACAAGGAATATTTCTCGGAATATTTATACATGGCAATGAAGGCAAGATTTTCCGAAATGAATCTTGACGGTTTTGTAAACTGGTTTGATATTCAGATGCAGGAAGAAAGAGCGCATGCACAAGGAATGTATGATTATGTTCTTGAACGCGGCGGAAGTATCGAACTTTTTGCAATTGATAAGCCGGAAATTAAAGGTACTACTCCTGTTGAAATCTTCAGACATGTGCTTGAACACGAACAATATGTAACATCAAGAATAAATGCTTTGGCTGATGTTGCGGATGAAGTAAAAGACAGAGCTGCACTAATCTTTTTAAATTGGTATATTAAAGAACAGGTTGAAGAAGAAGCAAGCGTAGGCGGTGTTCTTGCAAAATTAGAATTAATAGGTGATGATAAGCAGGGAATCTTGGCTCTTGATAAAGAACTTGCAACAAGAGTATTCAATCCGCCTGTAATTGGTTAGATTGTTAAAATTTACATAACAAAAAGCGGGAATTTTAAATTCCCGCTTTTTAATTTTATATTTTATTATTCTAAGCTTCTTCTGCTTCTTCAACTTCTGCTATGTTGCGGATTGATTCTTTGCTTGAAGCTATATTTTTATCTTTGAATTTAGTAATTTGTCTTGCAAATTTATCAGCTAACAAATCGATACTTGCATACATAGATTCAGCAGCTTCTTCACTGTGAATTGTGCCTGAATTTGTTTTGCATGTGAGTTCTGCAATATGTTTACCTTCAGCAGACGGATTTTTTATGACGGTTAAAACAACGTCTATCCCCTGAATTTGGTCATAACGAGCAGCCACTTTGCCGATTTTTTCTTTTACATAAGCTTTGATTGCATCGGTAATTTCAATATTTTTACCGTTAACATGAATGTGCATAATTACCTCCGATTTTTCACATGTCGCTTTGTAATTATAACACATCTGAACTTATTTTTAAAGCCCTATTCTTCAGATAAAAACTGTGGCAATTCAACATCCGGAGTTCCGATAACTCTGACAAGTTCCAAAACAGATGCCTTCATTTGACACTTTTGAGATGAACCACTGAAAAAATCTTTATAAAAACAACCTTCGCAATTGCATCCGCGTTTATAACATTCTACTGCTGTAGTTGTCCAACGTCTTACTGCAACTGCTCTTCCCATATCTCTGCTTCTTAACAATTATATATTCTCCATTTATTCGTACTAAATCTGCCGATATTCGTAAAGTATATATCGACGTATCTCCCCTAAAGCCCGTCAAATCAATGACTTTCAACTCTATAACAACATTATAGGAAATAAGATAAAATTTTCAAGGGTAAATCATGTTGATATTAAGTTTTGTTACATGCCCTTAAACCCCGCTATATGCGGGCATAAAGGCAATTCGTTCTCCCCCGAAACCATGTCATGACATGGTTTTATCCGCTATGAGATATGCTAAAACCATGTCAATACATGGTTTTACCATGTTTTTTGATTATTAAGATTTGTAAAATATTCAATAAATTGCTAAAAAATAAGGCATGCCCACAGTAAAAAGGCATGATTCTATCCCAAAATCATGCCTTTTTGCGGAGATAAATTAATCAGGTCATGCTTTATCCGAAAAATTATCGTCCGCCGGATTGTATTTCGTCCTGTTGTTGCATGTCCGCTGAATGTCGCGGTGTAACTCGACGATATGAATACAATCCACATTATTATAATAGATTTATTTATGTCTGTTTTCATTGAACTTAAGGGGAATTTTTACCTTGTTATCTTGTTCTTTCGGGCAATAGAAATTATTTCTGTGCGGAAAAATATTAATGAAAAGGAGTGGTGTATGGTTTGCAAAATGTTATTTTTTGATTATAGGGATGGGGAGAAATTATTTTTTGAAAAAAATCAGTTAGATAATTATGAGATAAAATTTTTTAAGCATGGTTTAAATAAAAAAACTGTGCGTGAATTATCTGAGGAGGATCTGGAACAGACAAATGCACTCAATATTTATATTCCGTCTATATTAAGCGAAGATGTAATAAAACAATTTAAAAACCTGAGAGTGATAGCAACGCGTTCTGAAGATGTTAAACATATAAATCTTAAAACTTGTCTTGAACGAAATATTGCGGTAGTCAATGTCGAAATGCTGCCAAAAGATTGTGAATACAGAATTGTGCAAAAATCAATTGAAGAAATTACTAGTGTTTTATGTGGCTGCAAAGAATTTCGCATAGTGTAATTATTTTTGTAAAATTTGGTAAGATATGACCCCGAAAATAAAATCTTGTCTTTTGCATAATTTAAAACCGTAGTTTTCAAATTCTTTAATCAATTCATCCGGCTCGGGGTATTCTTTTTTGGAATTTAATAAATATTTATAACTTTCAGGATTTGAACCAAGCAGTTTTACGAAAAATGGTACGATAAAATCAAAAATATTACTTGCTGCGTTGTGGCTGCCAAAATCAAGATGTAAAAATTTACCGCCGTTTTTTAAAGCTTTATAAATTTCGGATATGGCTTTTTGTCTGTTTTCAATGTTGCGCAAACCAAAACCGATGGTTATAAAATCGAAATCATTTTTAAATGGTAAAGAAGTACAATCTCCCTGCATAAAAACTTTATTTGGGTTTTTTAATTTGGCAAGTTTAAGCATTTTAACGGAATTATCAAGTCCTACAACTTTGGCTTTTGGTGAAATCTTACTG
>Ga0326511_10003725_pt1 | contig 12251 bp, 4 predicted proteins | sample 0_2496_0518_D_FD_203701 | JGI IMG/M metagenome (GOLD analysis project Ga0326511, IMG submission 203701) | Bovine rumen microbial communities from UC Davis, California, United States - 0_2496_0518 | ecosystem: Host-associated > Mammals > Digestive system > Stomach > Rumen | place: USA: California...
AGGCAAACATCGGCAATGCTGGCTCCGGCAGGCAGGCCAACCAGCAGCTGGTGGGTGCCGGCCTGCAGGGTGCGGCCACTCGGCGAATAGACCACCACGCGCACGCCGTTCTCCACGGAGCGCATGGCCACGGTGAAGCGGCCTTTCAGCTCTTCGCCCATTTTCAGCTGGCCCTGACGAACGCCGCTGACGGTGAACTGCAAGGCAGCAATCTCGTCGGCGTGGTTCAGCAGAACGGCATCGCCGGTCATCGACAGCACGTTGCGGCTGTCATCAGCCACCTCATTCCTATACGCACGCGCGTTGACCTGGCTCGGCTGTTCGTAGCTCAGGATGCAGTCTACCGACCCCACCACGTCGGCCACATCGATGCGCTTGTCGCTGTTGGCATCGGCAGCGGTGTAGTTGTACAGCTGTTCTGCAGGCTTACGGTCGTTCATGGCATAATAGACCACGCTCTGCAGGTCGGTCACGTCGACGGTCTGATCGGCATTCACGTCGCCATCCTGCCAGTCGAAGCGCAGAATATAGGTGATGGGGCTCCACCACGGATTACCATCGTTATAGGCCGCAGGCTGTCCCTTCGGGGCTGTGAGCACATAGTTGGTGGTGCCTGCATAGAGATTCCACAGGCCGTTGCTCTGCTTCTGCAGTTCCCAGTCGCTGGTGCTGAAGCCGCCATTGCCATTGCTGTAGACGCGGTAAAGGGCGGTGCTGGCATAGCCAAAGTCGCCGCGCTCATGGCGATAGGACTGCAAAGTGCTGGGCTCGATGGCAAAGGGAATGCCGGGCGTGACGTCGATCACAGGCATATCGGGGTCGCTGACAACCTCCTTCGTCTTGTAGTCGATGAACTGATAGCCTCGCGACAGGTTGTTGTTGGTGAGCTTGTTGTTGGGGAACACCTCGGAGAAAGCCGTGAGACGGTTGTAGCTCACGTCGACCTTGGTGACATTGGGCACGCGCTGCAGGAACGGGGCAATGTCGCCCTTGAGCTGGTTGCCCTGCAGATTGACCTCGGTGAGGCTGCTTGCCACCACATCGCGCTGGTCAAGCAGCTGGCCCAGGTTGCCCGTGAGGGCATTGTTGCTCAGGTTGAGCGACCGCAGTCGCTTCAGCATGAAGAGCGAGTCGGGCAGCTGTCCGGTGAGCCCCTGGCCCGCAAGGTTGATGGAAGTGATGGCATAGGTGGTTGACGTGGCCTTGCCCATCTTCTCCGTGGTCACACCACTCCATTTGCCCACGGCGTGGTGGTCGTTGTCAAGATTCCACTTGTTTGTCCAGTTCTTGCCACCGAGCTTGTTGTAGAGCAGCTGCAGCACGGCATAGTCGAGCTCGTTGAGCACATCGCCCACGAAGAAGCCGCGAATTTCCTTGAAGTCTTTCCAGAAGGTTGCCTGCCGATAGAGCTCCACCATCTCTTCAGGCACCTCAAGCACACATTTGGTACGGAATTCTTTCCAACTAGTATCCGACTTCGGCGGGGTGCCTGCATAGACGCGCATGAGCTTGAGCGAATCGCACCCGTAGACACAGGTGAACGACGACCACTGGCTGTAGTCCTGATTGCGGCCAAAGTAGACCGAGCGCAGCTCCTTGCAGTTTTCAAGCGTGTAGCTGCCCAGATCGCTGGTGAAGCCATCGGGCACGCGGAAAGTGGTCAGCTTGGTGCCGCTGAAGGCGTAGCTTTCTACTTTCTGAATGCTGTCGGGCAGGATGACAGAGGTGAGGCCACTGCGTTGGAAGGCTGCATAGCCAATCTCAGTGAGACTGTCGGGCAGGGTGATGGCCGTGAGCGACGGGCAATCCTGGAACATGTAGTTGGTGATGCGCCTCATGTCCTGCGGCAGGCGCACTGTGCTGAGCGAGTCGCAGTGGTAGAAGATGTCGGTGCCCCAGGTGCCGATGCCCTCAGGCAGCACCACGCCCGTGATGCCGCTCTCGCGGAAGGCACCGCCCTCGATGGTCGTCACACCCGTGGGCACAACCACCTTGCCCTTGAAAGCCTTGGCACCGCCAAAGGCCCAGCTGCCCAGGAAGGTGAGCCCGCTGGGCAGGGCCATGAACGGCAGCGATGCGCAATCGCGGAAGGCATTATACTCGATGGAAGTGATCTGATTGCTGAGCTCGATGCTCTCCAGCCGATTGCAGCCATAGAAAGCATCGTGGCGAACGGTGCGCAGCCCAGGGTGCAGCTGCACGGCTTGCAGGTTCTCGCAACCCTCGCAGAAGTCGTAGGGCACATAGTCAATGCCTGTGGGAACGTTGATGCGCTGCAGCTGATGACAATACTGGAAGATGGCATAGCCCATCGATGTGATGGTGTTGGGCAGCGTCACGCTTTGCAGGGCTGTGTTGTAGAAGGCATAGTTGCCAATGGTGGCCAGCTCGTTCTGGCCAGCCAGGTTGATGGTGGCCAGCCGCTTGCAGCCATCGAAAGCATTCTCGCCAATGCTGGTGGTGCCACTGGCCAGGGTGACGCTCTGCAGGCCGTCGCAACCCTGCAAGACCCAGCCCGGCACCTGCTTGATGCCCTGTGGGAAGGCAAAGGAGCGCAGCGAGTCGCAGTTGTAGAAGGCATGGTCGCCCAGCTTGGTCACCGTCTGGGGCAACTGGGCCTGCTCTATCAGGTCGCAGTCGGCAAAGGCAAAGCTGCCCACCGTTTGCAGACTGTTGCCAAACGTGACACTGGGCAGCAGGTGGTTGCTGCGGAAGGCATAGTTGCCAATGGCGGTGCAGGTGTTGGGAATGGCCAGCGGTGTCTGCCGCTTGTAGTTGTTGTAGAAGGCATATTCGTCGATGGTCTGCACCTGCGTGGGCAAGTTCACCTCGGCCAGTTCGTAGCATTCGGAGAAAGCCGAGCTGCCAATGGTGTAGATGCCGTTGGGCAGGGTGGCTTTCTGCAGCTTTTCGCAGTGCCAGAAGGTGTAGGGCTTCAGCTCGGTGACGCCGCTGGGCACCGTTGCCGTGGTAATGCCTGCATAATAGAAGGCATAGTCGCCAATCTCCGTGACCGTCGAAGGAATGTCGACCTTGGCCAACCGCCAGTTGATCCGGCGGTTCTGGGCCAGGGCATACTGGCCAATCTTCGTGGTGCCATCGGGCAGGGTGATGCTTTCCAGTGCCGGCATGTTGTAGAACATGGCATAGCCCACCACATTGTCTTCCGTGGCCCACGGGCCGTAATAGCTTTCAATGGTGGCAATGCCGTTGGCGCTCACGCTCCATTGGTTGTACTTGTCGCCACCGGCCACGATGCGCGCATTCTTCAGGTTGAGCACCCGCAGGTTGGGCATAGACGAGTGCAGGTAGTTGATGTCGGTGCCGTTGATGGGGCCGCTGATGGTGAGCTCCTGCAGATTCTGGGTCTGGTCTTCTGAAAGCTTGTCCTGCAGCTGGCCACCGGCCGTGGTGGTCACGGCAAAGACCGACTGCTCGCCGATGGCCACGATGCGGTAGTCGCTGGTGAAGGCATTCGAGCGATATTCTTCGGCCAGTCCGGCATTGACGTAGAGCACCACGTCGTCGGGCATCCATATCTTGCGGGGGAAGGGGTAGTTCACACCGGGCAGCGTGACCTTGCGCAACTGCTCGCAATTGGTGAAGAGATTCCAGTCGTCGGGCAGACTGGTCAGCCCGGTGCCAAAACTGATTTCGGCCAGGGCACGGCAATAGCCAAAGGCGCCATTGGCCACGGTCTGCACCGAGTTGGGCAGGCTGAGCCGCTGCAGGCTGTAGCAGTAGTAGAAGCACTCCTGCGGAATGGCACTGAGGGTGGAGCCTTCGGCAAAGGTGAACGACGTCATGTTGTCGTTGCTGCGGAAGGCTGCTTTCTCCAGCACGGCAACACCCTTGGGCAGCGACACCGAAGACAGGCTGTCGCACTCGGCAAAGGCATATTCGCCAATGCTGAGGCCACTCACGCCGGCATCGATGTTCAGCTGTTTCAGGTGGTAGTTGTTGGCAAAGGCATAGTTGCCGATGCGCTTCACGCCCGCACCTATATTAATAGTGGTGAGCTTGCCGTCGTTGTAGGAACGGTAGAGGTTGTTGGGCACGCTGGCTGCCAGCCAGGTGATGGTCTTCACCGCCAGACAGTAGCCCAGCATGTCATTGCTGTTCGACTCCAGCCCAAACTCCTGGACCGAGGCGGGAACGGTGATGGCCTGCAATGCGCTGCAATAATAGAACACGCGATACATGATATGCTTCAGGCTGGTGGCAGCCTCGAGGTTGATGCTCTGCAGCTTGTCGCAGTAGGCAAAGGCATAACGGCCAATGCTGTCGAGCTGACTGCCCGTGGCAATGGTCACCGTGCGCAGCGAGTCGCAGCCGTTGAAAGCCCCCTCGCCCAGCGAGCGCACACCCTTGGGCAGGCTCACGGTGCGCAGCTTGTCGCAATCGTAGAAGGCATGATAGCCCATATCGAGCCCACTGACACTGGAAGCAATGCTGATGGTGGTCAGGGCATCGCAGTTTTGGAAGGCACTGCGGCCAATGCTCTTCACGCCCGCGCCAATGTTTACCGTGGCGAGTTGCCCCATGCCGTAGCACAGGTTGTTGGGAATGTTGGCGGCATTGAAGGTGAGCGTCTGCAGGTTGCCGCAATAGTCCAGCAAACCGTCGCCCACCTCCTGCACCGTTGCCGGGATGGTGATAGTCTGCAGTGCTCTGCAGGAGTAGAAGGCACGATAGAGCAGCTTCTTCAGACTGGTGGCCGCACCAAGGTTGATGGTGGCCAGCTTGTCGCAGTAGGCAAAGGTGTACTGGCCCAGCGTCTCGAACCTGGCGTTCAGCGTGACGCTCTCCAGGAGGTCGCAGTCCGAAAACGCGCTGTTGCTCATGCCGTCGGCTCCGCCAGTGGACACGATGTTCTTTCCGAACGTGATGCTCACCAGCTTGCTGCGGTTGCCCACAGAACCACCGATATACTTCACGTCGTGGCTCTGCCCGTTGGCATCGGTCACGCGGTCGGCTATGATGATGCGACCGGCCTTGCCGGCATCGTCGGCATAGGCATTGACAGCCGTGAACGTGGCGGGTCCGCTGGCCTCAGTGTAGGTGTAGGTCAGCTTGTTGCCATTGGCATCGGCCACAATCACCTGCTCGGCCATGGCTGGCAACAGGCAGGCAAGTCCTAAAAGGAGAAACAACGCCCTGAGATGGCGTGTGCAATTGTGTTGATACTCCATAATTATTGGTTGATTTGGTTTTTATGTGCAAATATAATTCATTTCCCGTCAACCGGCAGTTCATATTCACATTTCATGATTTCAAATTCACAAAAAATGACGAACTACCCCTATTTTTTGATGAATTATCTTGTAAGCGAATCGGCGCGAGAATCGATTTCTGACAAGCAAGCACCTCCCTCGCTCCAAATTTCGCAGTTTTGGCTACTTTCGTAACTCACTGTACCACTGCTTGTTGCGTTTCGCAACAGTGGGATTTGTCTGCAACGGGGCCTCTGTTGCTGCACAACGGGGCCCCCATTGCGCCGCAACCAGGGCCCCATTGACATGCAAAACAGCCCAAACAGCACCGCAACGGGGCACCTGTTGCATGCCGAACGCCCGACCACACCCCCTGAAAGGCACCCCGACGTCGAAAAAACGGGCCTGCAGCGATTCTATTTTGCAATTTTTTTTTGTAATGATTTTCGAAAAAACGGGGGCTCCGTTGCACTCTTTCGATTTTTCTTTGTAAATTTGCGCCCGAAATTAAACGACGTAACTATCAATCAATTATTTATAACATATCAACATGGATGACCAACTGAAGCAAATAGGCGAACGCCTGCGCGGCTTGCGCGACGTGCTCGACATTCCTGCAAGCGAGGTGGCCGAGACCATCGGCATCGATCAGGAGAAGTATGAGAAAATTGAGCAGGGCGAGGTAGACATTACCATCTCGAACCTGATGAAGATTGCCCACAAATATGGCGTGTCGGCCGAAGAGCTGATGTTTGCCGAGGCACCCCACATGAAGAGCTACTTCGTGGTGCGCAAGGGGCAGGGCATGTCGGTGGAGCGCACCAAGGCATATAAGTATCAGAGCCTGGTGAGCGGCTTCGTGAACCACAAGGCCGACGTGTTCATCGTGACCGTTGAGCCGAAGCCCAACGCCCACACCGTGTATAAGAACACACACGCCGGACAGGAGTTCAACCTGGTGCTCGAGGGCAAGATGGAGCTCTACATCGGGGGCAAGACCATCGTGCTGGAAGAGGGCGACAGCATCTACTTCGACTCGAGCAAGCCACACGGCATGCTGGCCGTGGGCGACAAGCCCGTGAGGTTCCTGGCATTCACCGTGGAGTAATTCATTTAATGAAATCACGGAATCACGGAATCACGGAATCACGAAATCACGGAATCACGGAATCACGGAATTACGGAATTACGTTATCACGAAATAACGGAATAACGTTATAACGAAATAACGAATTCACGTCACATCATCACATCGAAACAAGAAAAAATGGTAGAAAGATTTTTAAAACAGACGCACTTCACCTCTGTTGAGGATTACAACAAGAACCTGGAGTTCATCATTCCCGAGCACTTCAACTTTGCCTACGACGTGATGGACGAGTGGGCCAGGGTGTGGCCCGACGGGCTGGCTCTGCTGTGGACCAACGACCAGGGCGAGGAGATACGCGCCACGTTTGCACAGCTCAAGGAGCAGAGCGACCAGGCTGCGGCCTATCTGCAGTCGCTGGGCATTGGCAAGGGCGACCCTGTGATGCTCATTCTGAAGCGACGCTACGAGTGGTGGCTGTGCATGCTGGCCCTGCACAAGCTGGGGGCCGTGGTCATTCCGGCCACCCACATGCTCACGAAGCACGACATTGTTTACAGGAACACGCGCGCAAGCGTGAAGGCCATCATCTGCGTGGACGACGACTACGTGGTGAGCCAAATACAGCAGGCAAGAGACGAGAGCCCCACCGTGCAGCAATACATTGCCATTGCCGACCACGGCAAGCACATTCCCGACGGCTTCCACGACTGGCAGACCGAGTGGAAGAAGGTTGCGCCTTTTGCAAAGCCCGCTGTCGTCAACGACAACGACGACACCATGCTGATGTACTTCACCAGCGGCACCAGCGGCGAACCGAAGATGGTGGCACACAGCTTCCTCTACGCACTGGGCCACCTGACCACGGGCGTGTTCTGGCACAACCTGCACCAGGGCTCGCTGCACCTCACCGTGGCCGACACGGGCTGGGGCAAGGCCGTGTGGGGCAAGTTCTACGGACAGTGGTTTGCCGGTGCCACGGTGTTCGTCTTCGACCACGAGAAGTTCAATGCCGACACGCTGCTGCGCCAGATGGAGAAATATCGCGTCACTTCGTTCTGCGCACCGCCCACCATCTACCGATTCATGATTCGCGAAGACCTGTCGAAATACGACCTCTCGGCACTGGAATACTGCACCACGGCGGGCGAGGCGCTGAACCCGGCCGTCTTCGACAAGTTCAAGGAGAAAACGGGCATCAGCATGATGGAAGGATTCGGACAGACCGAGACCACCATGACGCTGGGCACCTTCCCGTGGATGAAGCCCAAGCCGGGCAGCATGGGCATGCCCAACGCTCAGTACTGCATTGAACTGGTGAAGCCCGACGGCACACCCTGCGAAGACGGCGAGAAGGGCGAAATCGTGATCAGGGTCGACGAGAAGAGCACACCCATCGGACTTTTCAAGGAATACTACCGCGACGAAGAGAAGACGCACGAAGCCTGGCACGACGGACTGTACCACACGGGCGACATGGCCTGGCGCGACGAAGACGGATACTACTGGTTCGAGGGCCGCATTGACGACGTGATCAAATCGAGCGGCTACCGCATCGGCCCCTTCGAGGTGGAGAGTGCACTGATGACCCACCCGGCCGTGGTGGAGTGTGCCATCACGGGCGTGCCCGACGACATTCGAGGCATGGTGGTGAAGGCCACCGTGGTGCTGGGCAAGGAGTGGAAGTCGAAGGCTGGCGACGAGCTGGTGAAGGAACTGCAGCAGCACGTGAAAAAAGAGACAGCTCCCTACAAGTATCCTCGAATCATCGAGTTTGTAGACGAGCTGCCCAAGACCATCAGCGGCAAGATTCGCCGCGTGGAAATCAGAAAGAGAGACGCTCAATAAAAAGACTACTGCGTCAGCGCGCCATGAGCGAGACGGCAAAGCCGCCGCCAGGAGCCTCGGTCAAGCGGAGCACATCGCCCTGCTTGACCACTTTTTTTGTGATTACATAAGACTGCGGATTCGTTTCGTAGTGGGCATCCTTGCCGTCCTGATAGATGGTGCAGTCGTATTTGCGGCCCTTGTCAAGGAAGTCGAGACGCACCACGGCCTTGTGGCCTTGCTCGTCGCACTTGCCGCCCACGAACCAGTTGTCGGTGCCCTTGGCCTTGCGGGCCACGGTGATATAGTCGCCGGGCTCGGCCTCTAAGTAGCGCGAGTCGTCCCAGTCACAGGCCACGTCCTTGATGAACTGGAAGGCGTCCATGAAGCGGGCGTAGTGCTCTGGCAGGTCGGCCGCCATCTGAAGCGGACTGTACATCGTGAGGTAAAGGGCCAGCGAACCGCAGAGCGTGAGTCGGGCCCAGGAGGTGTTGTCGCTCCACTCGCTCAGCCGTGTGACAAAGATGCCGGGGGTGTAGTCCATGGGGCCGCCCTGCAGACGGGTGAAGGGAAGAATGCAGGTGTGGTCGGGATTGTTGCCGCCAAAGGCTTCATACTCGGTGCCGCGCGCGCTCTCGCCGCCCACCAGGTTGGGATAGGTGCGGCACAAGCCTGTGGGACGCGTGGCCTCGTGGCTGTTCACCATGACATGATGACGGGCTGCCTGCTGAACAACGTAGAGATAGTGGTTGTTCATGGACTGGGAGAAATGGTGGTCGCCACGGGGAATGATGTCGCCCACGTAGCCTGTCTTCACGGCATCATAGCCATAGCGGTTCATCAGGTTCAGTGCGTCTTCAAGATGGCGCTCGTAGTTCTGCGTGCTGCTGCTGGTTTCATGATGCATCAGCAGCTTCACGCCACGCTGGTGGGCATAGTCGTTCAGGGCCTTGAGGTCGAAGTCGGGATAGGGCGTAACGAAATCGAAGACGTCGCGCTTCCACATGTTGGCCCAGTCTTCCCAACCCACATTCCAGCCTTCTACCAGCACTTCGTCGAGCCCGTTGTCGGCTGCAAAGTCAATGTAGCGGCGCACCTTCTCGTTGTTGGCGGCATGGCGGCCGTGAGGCTTCACCTGCTGCCAGTCAATCTGATCGAGCTTCACCGAGGGATAGTCGTCGGTGTAGTGCCAGTTGCTCTTGCCCACAATCATTTCCCACCACACACCACAATACTTGGTGGGATGAATCCAGGAGGTGTCGTCCAGCTTGCAGGGCTCGTTCAGGTTCAGAATCAGGTTCGATGAGAGCATGTCGCGGGCGTCGTCGCTCACCATCACCGTGCGCCAGGGACTGGTGCAGGGGGTCTGCATGCATCCCTTCAAGCCAGTGGCATCGGGCGTGAGATGCGAGGTGAAGGTCATGGTCGTGTCGTTCAGGTCGAGGTGCATGGTGGCATAGTCGAGACAGGCTGCCTCATGAATGTTGATGTAGAGCCCGTCCTGCGACTTCATCTGAAGGGCTGTCTGCACGCCTGTTTCGGAGAATACTGCCACGGAAGAATTGTCCCAGTTCACGGCATCATGGAAACGACCGCGAATCTCAGACAGGCGCGTTTCCTGCGTCTTCTGCTCCTGCGTGTCGTAGTCGCCAGGGAGCCACCAGGCTGTGTGGTCGCCCGTCATGGCAAACTGCGTTTTCTCCTCTTTTATAATAAAGTAGTTCAGGTTCTGCTGCTGGGGAAACTCGTAGCGAAAGCCAATGCCATCGTCGTAGACACGGAAACGAATCACGATTTCGCGCGCTTCGCGTGGCTGCCACAGCACAGCGGCCAGCTCGTTGTAGTGGTTGCGGATGGTCTTTGTCTCGCCCCAGACGGGCTCCCAGGTCTCGTCGAACGTGGACTGCTGCTCGTCTTTTATCTGGAAGCCTGCCAGCAGGTCGGTCTCTTCAAACTTCTTCGAGGCATGCTTGTCGCGGGCCAGCTCCAGTCCCAAGTGCGACGGAGCCACTACAGCACGGCCTTTATAGGTCATTTCATACGTGGGTCGGCCCTGACCGTCGACCGAAAAGTCCAATACGATTTGCCCGTTGGGCGACTTCACCGTGCCGGCCAAAGCCAGAAGAGGCAGGAACAGCAGGCTTGCTAAATAAAATCTGCGTTTCATATCATCAAAAAAAATTCAGGAATGATTGGTAATTGCGTTGGCAATCTTGTCTACGTTCATGCTGCGCGCACTGGCATCGAAAATGTCTTTATAGAGTCCGCCCTGCCTGTAGACTTCGCTGGGAACTCCGCTCTGCACCACCCTGCCCTGCTCCAGCACGTAGATCTGGTCGGCATCGATAATCTGGCCAATGTTGTGCGAAATGATAATGACCGTGCGTCCCTGCTTGATGGCATCGATGCTGGCCTTGATTTGCTCGGTGGCAATGGCATCGAGACTGGCCGTTGGCTCGTCGAGAAAGATGATGGGAGGATTCTTCAGAAACATGCGTGCAATGGCCACGCGCTGCTGCTGACCGCCACTGAGCTGCAAGGCATGGGTGTCGAAGCCCGCAGGCAGCTGCATGATCTGGTCGTAGATGTAGGCTTGGCGGGCTGCACGCACCACATCGTCGTGGGTGGCCTGCGGGTTGCCATACTTGATATTCTCCTCGATGGAGCCGTCAAAAATATGGTTTTTCTGCAGCACCAGCCCCACATGGTCGCGCAACCACCGTGTGTCCCAGTTGCTCAGTTCCATCCCGTCGAGACAGATTGAGCCCGCGTCTGGCTGGTAGAACTTATCGAGCAGGTTCACCACCGTGCTCTTGCCGGCACCACTCAGCCCCACCAAAGCCGTGATCTTGCCCGGCTCTATGTGCATCGAAACGTCGTGGAGGGCCTTGGTTCCGTTGGGATAAGTAAAGTCAACATTCTTCAGCACGAAGTCGCCTTTCACCTCCTTGGGCTTGTATTGTCCCGCCGTTTCCACCTCATCGTCGGCCTGCAGGATGCCGAAGAAGCCCTCAGCGTAGATAAGCGCGTCGTTCATGTCGTCATAGATGCGGTGCAACTGGCGTATCGGTGCGCTCACATTGGCAAACAACATGACGTGATACATGATCTTTCCAATCGACATGCCGGGGTAGTCAATCAGCACAAGATAGGCCGTGAGAATGATAATGAGCACCGTTCCTATTTGTTCCAGGAAACTTTTCAGACCGTTGAAGAAGTAGCTTTGCTTGCGAGTGCCCAGCTGCAGGTCGGTCATGGAGCGCTGCAAAGCGGCCTGTCGGTCGGCTTCAATCTGCTCACGGTTGAACGATTTCACCACCGTGATGCTCTCGATGATGTTCAAGATTCCCTGACTCACAGCCTGATGGCCGCCAAAAATGCGACGACGGCCGCCTTTCATTCTGCTGGCTTGCACGTAAGTGACCCAGAAATAGACGGGTATGATGCACAAAGCCACCAGTCCCACGTAGACATTGGCCATGAACATCAGTCCCAATGCCAGCACGGCACTGGTGAAAAGCGGCAGAATCTCGATGAAGAAATTGTTCACCGTGTTGCTCAGACTCATGATGCCACGGTCGATACGCGACTGCAGCTTGCCCGTTTCGTTGCCCTCCTGCGAAAAGAAAGCCATGCGAAACGACAGCATGCGCTCAACCACTCGCAGCGAAAGGTCACGGCTCACCAGAATCCGCATGCGCTCACCAAAGTAGCGTTGGAAGAACGTCACCACCGCCCCCAGCACCTCCTTGCCCAGCAAGATGGCGCTGATGGCCGTCAGGATGCGCGCCGCACTGGTCCAGGAGAAGCCTCCCGGCGTCTGAACCAGCGCGTTGATGGCATCCACGGCACGGTCGAGCACCACAGCGTTGACCTGCGCCATGAGCGAACCCACCAGCGTTAGCACCAGCGTGATGACCACAAGCCACCTGTAGGGCAGCACAAAAGGCATTAAGTTTCGTAGCAGCCCCCAGATGTTCATGCGGCTGGAAGAGTTGTTACTTGCGTCCACCTAGGATGTGATTAGTTCTACGGAAGAGTTGTTACTTGCGTCCACTGTTTGTGATCAGTTCCACGATTCCTTGATTAAAGTCATCGGCCTGCAGCAGTTGTTCAATGGAAAG
>Ga0326511_10003726_pt1 | contig 12251 bp, 7 predicted proteins | sample 0_2496_0518_D_FD_203701 | JGI IMG/M metagenome (GOLD analysis project Ga0326511, IMG submission 203701) | Bovine rumen microbial communities from UC Davis, California, United States - 0_2496_0518 | ecosystem: Host-associated > Mammals > Digestive system > Stomach > Rumen | place: USA: California...
GACGTGAAAACAAAATACGGCCTCAGACTGCTCACAGATATTCACGAAGCCTGGCAGGCTGAGCCTACCGGACAGGTGGTCGATGTCATCCAAATACCGGCTTTCCTGTGTAGGCAAACCGACCTGCTTGTAGCTGCAGCAAAGACCGGCAAAACCGTCAACATCAAGAAAGCACAATTTCTGGCAGGACGCGATATGCGCTATCCCGTCGAGAAGGCCAAAGAAGCTGGAGCCAAAGAGGTATGGCTGACAGAACGCGGCAACATGATGGGCTACGGCAACCTCGTTGTTGACTTCCGCAACATCTGCGATATGCTGGATATCGTACCTACGGTAGTGATGGACTGCACCCATTCTGTACAACGGCCTGACGCTCAAGGTGGCAAGACCGGAGGTGACCGCCGGTTCGTACCTTCAATGGCATTGGCTGCCAAAGCCTTTGGGGCCACAGGCTATTTCTTTGAGGTACACCCCACCCCAGACCAAGGATTGAGCGATGCCGCCAATATGCTGGAATTGGACAAATTAGAGAACCTTGTTAAGCAAATCATCGCATGAACACACGAGAATTCGGTATACAAGCCATCAAGGACGAGGCAGAGGCTCTGCTAGACTTGATTCCAAAGATGGACGAGAACTTTGACACGGCTGTCAACCTGATTCTGAATTGCAAAGGAAAGGTTGTCGTCACAGGCGTAGGCAAAAGCGGGCATATCGGTGCCAAGATTGCCGCCACCTTCTCGTCGACAGGCACCCCATCGTTCTTCATCAACCCGCTTGACGTCTATCATGGTGACTTGGGCGTGATGACCCACGATGATGTGGTGATAGCTATCTCAAACTCTGGACAGACTGATGAACTGCTGAGATTTATTCCGATGGTACTCCACATGCAGATACCTATTATCGGCATGAGTGGCAATCCCTCGTCATTGCTTGCAAAATACTCCACCTGTCACTTGAATGTAGGTGTCAAGAAAGAAGCATGCCCGTTGAACCTGGCTCCCACCAGCAGCACAACAGCAGCATTGGCTATGGGTGATGCACTGGCTATTGCCCTCATGCAGGAACGCGACTTCCGTCCGCAAGACTTCGCACACTTCCATCCTGGAGGAGAGTTAGGTAAGCGACTGCTCACCACAGCCCAGGATGTGATGCGTTCTGATCATCTCCCCGTATTCCCGCCAGAGACGCGTTTGGGAACAGCTATCATGCTGGTCAGCGAAGGCAAGCTGGGACTCGGCGTAGCAGAAGTAGACGGAAAAATCAACGGACTCATTACCGATGGTGACATCCGTCGTGCCATCGAACGCTGGCAGGCTGAGTTCTTCAACCATACGGTTAGCGACATCATGACGAGAACACCAAAGACCGTCAGACCGGAAACGAAAATCACAGAAATACAACGCATCATGCAGAAATACAAAATACACTCAGTACTGGTTGTCAACGACGACAACAAACTGCTGGGCGTCGTAGACCACTATTCATGCATGATATAACCCCATGCCACACGACATTATGAAAGTATTCAGACACATATTACTCTTCATGCTGATGCTGCTACCCCTAACGGCATCTGCAGAATATCTGTTTAAGATTCTTGATGCCAGACGAGGACTCACATCAAGTCAGGTCAACTGCATATTGAAAGACTCCAGAGGATTCATGTGGTTTGGCACACCTGCTGGACTATACCGCTTTGACGGATATATCTTCAAGCATTTCCAATGTGACTCACAAGACGGTTCATCTCTGCCCGACAGCTATATTGAAAGCATTCAGGAAATGGACGGAGACCTGTGGATAAAAACCAACTCCGGTTACTGCATTTACCATCCGCAATCAGAGAGCTTCGAGCGAGACATGAGACTTGTGTTTTCAAAGATTGGCATGAAAGATGTTCCCGACATCATCTATATCGACAAACACAAGAACCTGTGGGGATTCATTCCCGGCAGAGGAGCCATCTGCTACAACACACAACAACAGTTGCACTTTGAATTCGGATACAATAGCGACGCCAACGCCATTCCACAAGGAACCATCTGCTCTATCAGCGAATGCAAGGACGGCACTTTGCTGGTCTATGAAGACGGACGTATCGTATGCTGTGATGTTATTCCACAGCAACACATCGTATGGAGAAACTATGATATCGCACAGCAGAAACTCAGACAGACCAAGACCCTTCGTATCTTTGCCGACCAGATGGACAATCTTTGGCTGTATGGACAAGGCACCCTTTTCCTATACAACAAAAAAGCACGCTTATGGAACACCCATATCGGCGATGAACTGGGACTTTCAGGTATTACAGTAGACCATGCCGTCAACGCTATGGGAGGCGACAGATCTGGAAACGTGTGGCTAGGAACCAACCGTCACGGATTAGTCAGCATGAATGTTAACACCCATGAGATGTCGTTTGTGGAACTGAAAAGTATGAGTCCTTTCAGATTGGCAAAGAACAACATTGGAGTACGCAGCATCTATGTGGACGACACAGACCTTCTTTGGGTAGGTACAGCAAAATCCGGCATAGCCTATTCCGGTCAGAATATCTATAAGTTCGAATCAGAATTACTGGGAGACATCACAGCCCTGGCACAAGATAGTGCAGGACAAGTATGGTATGGAACAGGCGATAATGGCATCATCGGGTTTGACGGCAGACTGGCTAGTCTGAAGGTCTCTGCATTAGCCTACACCAAAGACGGCAGCATCTGGGTTGGATCTACAGAGAACGGACTGACCCGTATAAAAGACGGACTGTCGAGAATCTATTCTACGGCAATGGATAGCACAAGGCGAGTCATGATTGACGACCATATCAATGCGTTGACTTCTGACAAGATGGGAAACCTCTGGGTGGCTACCGAGGGGGGACTGCAAGTCTATAACCCCCGTACAGACCAGTTCTCTAACTATACAAAGGAGAACGGAAAAATAAGAGTAAACAATATCACATCGCTTTATTATACCAAGAGCAACAAGATGCTCATCGGCACATCGGAAGGTCTGATTATACTCAACATCTCTACCTCTGAGATGAAATATCTCACAGGCAACTCCACTAACCTGCGTAAGTTCTCGAACAACTACGTGACTCAACTCTATGAAGACTCAAGAGGACTGATATGGGTGGGCACACGTGAAGGCATCAACGTTTATAATCCAGAGAACGACATGCTGGACTACCTGAACGAGAAAAACGGTCTTTGCAACAACAATATTTGTGGCATAGCAGAAGACATAAGGGCAAACATCTGGCTCTCTACAAGTAATGGTGTCAGTCGTATTGTCACACAGAGAAATCACGAAGACGGCTCGTACAACTATGGTTTGTATAACTACTCACACAACGATGGTCTGCAAAGCGACGAGTTCAACCCAGGCTCCATCTTAGTGAAACAAGACGGTGAAGTTTTAATGGGTGGACTCAACGGAACCAACTGGGTGAGAAAAAGAACAGCCGACGAAACAGAAAGTCTGCCACGAGTCATGCTCACACAATTGTTTATTGGAGAAGAGGAAATTCTCGTCGGACATGCTTATGATGGCAATGTACCCCTGACACAAGCACTCAACGAGAGTAATCATATTGAGCTTAACAGCGCCCAGAACACATTCACCATCAAATTTGCTGCAGGAAACTACAACCAAAGCGAGGGACTGCAATTCAAGTATCAGATGGAGGGACTGGATAAGGAATGGCACGATGGTGATGCTATGAAACATGGTGTTACCTTTACCGACTTGCCATCAGGCACCTACAAACTACATGTTAAAGCCATTAGTGCAGAAGGAGCTGTAAGTAACCAGGAGCGCATCATCGAAATTGTTGTTGAAAAACCTTGGTTCCTACAATGGTGGATGTTGGTTATCTATGCACTTATCATCATTATCTGCATATATCTTTGGAAACAAGGAATGGATCAGGCGCGCAATCTTTGGAAGAAGAAGAATGCCATTATCGGAGAGTTGGCTCGCCAAAAAGAAGAAATCAAAGCGGCCAGCGATGAACTTCGTCAGCCAATGTCACGCATGACCTCTATCATCATGAATCTCTCTGAGAAAGAGACAACCCTTGAAGAACGCGAGCAGTTGAATGCCCTTCATTCGCAAATGCTGCAGGTTATCACCCGCGTAAGCGATATGCAGATGGCACTCGAGAACCCTGAAGACAAAGCACGCAAGAACGTACATAAGTTCTACGAGTTGAACAGCAAGGGAGAAATGAGCCTGCCAGATGCATTAAGCGATGAGCTGACATCAGAAATACGTCCCTATCAGGGTGAGTTGCCTACACAGAGATTCCGCGTTGTGTTTATTGACAACAATCAGGAATTCACACAGTTTATTTTCTCACGACTCAGATATATCTACGAGTTCCATCCCTACGACAACATCCGTAAGGCAGCAACAGATATTGAATCCATGATGCCCGACTTGGTGATTTGTAAACAAGATATGCCCGATTTTACTGGTAGTGAGTTATGTAATAACATCAAGATGCATCCCAGCCTCAACAAGATAAAGTTTGTCCTCATGACCGACACCAAGTTGTCTGCGAAAGAGATGATGAAACAAAACATCACAATGGCGGCAGACGACTATCTGGCTAAACCATTTAATCTGCAAGAAGCTTCGATGAGGTTCAACAAACTGCTTGGCATAGGACCAATGGAGATAGATACCAATCTGATAGAAGGAGCAGAGACACGTAAGCTGGAAGACAGAAACTCGAGTATGACTACTGCCACCGAAAGTATGGATCTGGCAACAATAGACCCCACAACGGCTGCCATTGAAGAAGACGAGCAGTTGAAAGCAGTATCCATTCAGGTTATCAGAAACCACAGCAACTCGTCTAATGACCCGAACTATGTATTTGGCGACAATAATGAGATGCAAGAGGAATTCAGTATGTCTGACACGATAGACCAGCAACTGCTTACCAGCATCGAGCAATACGTTCAGCAAAATATGAACCGCGGAACCATCAATCTGGAAGATATGGCATCGGCAATGGGTATGAGCATGAGACCCTTCTTCCAGAAGGTACGTGAGATTACGGGCAAGACACCTGCCGAGGTAGTACGCGACCTGCGTTTGAAGCATGCCTGCATCCTGCTGCAACGCACCAATATCAACATGAGTGAATTGGCCAACCACATAGGTTTTGCCACAGGCGAGCATTTTATCAACATCTTCAAGGAGCGCTTTGGAATATCGCCATCTGAATACAGACTGAAATACCGCAAATGAATACACACCATAAGACAAAGGCATGGGGCATAATTATTGCCCTTGCTTTAATATGTTCTTTTTCAAACGCACAGAATAACCAGACCATCAAGTCTGATTCTCTCATTAAAAGCCAATTGGAAGACTATGGCATCCGTTTCACGAATAACAACAGCGTGACGCTACTAATGTCGGGACAGGAAAAGTTCGATGATATGTTTGAGGCTATCCGTCAGGCTAAGCATAGCGTTCATCTGGAGTATTTCAATTTCCGAAATGACTCAATTGCAATGCTGTTGTTTGAAATTCTCAGAGAGAAGCGAAAAGAAGGAGTAGAAATAAGAGCCATGTTCGATGGGTTTGGCAACGATTCGAATAACCAGCCCCTGAAAAAACACCATCTGGAGAAACTCCATGCAGATAGCATAGATATCATTGAGTTCGATCCCATCCGTTTTCCTTGGGTGAACCATATCTGGCCGAGAGATCATCGCAAGATTGTGGTGATAGATGGAAAAGTGGCCTATACCGGAGGTATGAACGTGGCCGACTATTATATAAAAGGTACGGAGCAAGTTGGTGCTTGGCGCGACATGCATTGCCGACTGGAAGGCGGTGTCGTAGATGACCTCCAACTCATCTTCGCACGTATCTGGCAAAAAGCTACTGGTGAAGACTTGCTTTCTCAACCACAGTATTTCCGTTCGTATGATGCTGTAGACATGAAAGACCTAAAGCCCGACACCACTGCAACAGCAGGAAGCAAAACCGTCGGTATCATCAACCGCGAGCCACATACCACCAACGATGTGATGCGATATTTTTACGTGAATGCCATCGATGATGCGCAAGATTCCATTCATATCATCAATCCTTACTTCACACTCATACCATCAATCAACAAAGCCATCAAGCGAGCCATCAAACGAGGCATCAAGGTTGACATTATGCTTTCGGCCAAAAGTGATATTCCCCTGACACCTGACTGTACTTTCTATAATGCCCATAAATTAATGAAACGTGGTGCCAACGTCTGGCTCTATCAGCCAGGGTTTCATCACTCAAAGATTATGATGGTGGACGGGAAGTTTTGTACTGTAGGAAGTACCAACCTGGACGCACGTAGCATGCGGTTCGATTACGAAGAGAATGCCGTCATCATTGACAGCAACACCACAAGGGAACTGGATGATATGTTTGAACGCGACAAAAAGGAAAGCATCTATTTAACGCCAGAGACTTGGAAACAGTTCCGCACCCCTTGGCAACGGTTCAGAGGTTGGTTCGCCCATCTGCTCAAGCCATTCCTCTGATGCCTAATTCGCTATAGCGTCAAGCATCAGTTGTATCTCTACATCATGTATCTGATGCTGACGGAGAAGGCCATATTCAGTATTCAAGAACTCAGTCTCCATACTGAAAGATTCATCCTTCTGCAACTTCAGGAACTGTTGAAAGGCAACAACGGCATTGGTGATGTCACCGTCAAACCACAGGCAATAGCCATAATCCAAGAAATCAGTAGGAACAGGATTCTCTATAGCCAGTAGTTGTTCGTAGAGTTTCTGAGCCTGCTTCAGTTTGTCTTGCAAAGTAAGTACCCATGCCAAAGCGCGACTCACATGGTTGTCATCGGGATACAGATAATTCTGTTTAAACAAAATCTTTTCCGCATCTTTATTTCGGTCTAGGTTACTCAGACATATAGCTATATTCAGAATAAAGTTACGATTGTCGGGCTCTTTTTCCAACAGCTGTACGTACATATCGGCAGCATCTTTATAATTCCCCGCACGAAACGATACTCTGGCTAATCCCATCATCGCTTTCTGATCACCAGGTTTCTGTTCTAATGCTGCACGGAAACACTCTAACTCTGAAAACAGTGTAGAATATGGCAGATGTCTGAGAATATTTCCTTTCATCATATAGTACTGATAGTCTTGACAGCGTTGAGGGACATCGTTCAGCACCTTCTGAGCATCATCATAACGTTTGCGTTTTATCAAGAAAGAGGCAATCTCTATCAGGCGGTCTTCCATCGGCGTATTTCTGAAAAGACCATTTGCAAAAAACAGGTATTTATCGCTTTCCTCAAAAGGATTAAGAAACTCTCTCCGCATGGAAAAGAGACGATAGAAGCGATAGATATTCTGCAGGTAAATACGTCTGACCAAGGCAGGTGTAAGCTGTTGTTCAGCGTTTTCACCACTACCAATAAGCATAAACGACGCCTCACCTTCGTCTATCATCTTGATTAGGTTCTCTGGCAGTTGATCTCTCATCTGCTCAAAAGCCAGCACAAACGAATATTTGTCGCTGTCACACAGATTATCCATCTTGATAAACGAATGAAGGAACTTACGGCCTCTGGACTGATTCCAAATATGACTGATAAGCGGATGGTTGGGAGTGAAAGGAACAAACCAGTTTGAAATAACAGTGAAGAAAGGATATCGTTTCATCTGGGAGAAGCCACCGAAATAGATATCGGAACCCTGTTTCTGCATGTCAAACATTTTTTTCATGCCCATTTCCATCTTCTCCATATTACGCTCAGCATCTTCTGGATGCAAAATATCCTCCAGAGTGTCTTCATCCATCTCCACCAACCCATGCTGAGTCACCTTAATGCGACTGGCATCGATTAGTCCTGGCATAATCTCTTCATCAATCTTACGACGGTCGTTCTCTGTATCCATGCAATAGAACAGCTGCATCTGCAATTCTATCAATTCATTGCAGCATTGCTTATCCTGACATATCTGACTCACGATCTGAACCATCTCGGGATAAAATTTGGACTTCTGGGCATCCATTACAAACACCCACCCCACTAAAGCACGCTGTCTCAACTTGATATCAGAGGACTGACGATAGACACTGGTAAGTACCTTGAATTTAGTGATGTCAAAAGCATTCAGAGCAGATAGTGTGATAGCACTCGCTATCAACAACTGGTCATTGATATCTATCGTTGGTGAAAGGAGGATATCCATAAAAGCCTCTGAAAGCGACTCACTCCACAGACGTGATGTCAGGATATATTCAAAGAGGTCTTGGACCATCTGCTGATGCTGTTGATTGAGCGTCAGCAACTTTTCCTGACGGGTGTGTTTCGGTTCAAGACCCAGAATGGCAGTATCAGTCACGTATGCTTCCAGTTGGTTTTTCACAGAGGCCACCGACCAGTCGCGACGTGTTTGGCGAGGACGCTGATACACTCCCATCATATAGGCGCTGGAACGCAACTGCTCATGAATATAGATATTGGTGGTAAGTACATACAGACGATGCAGCAACTGATCATATACCTCAAGGCGCTGTGGGTCATCATATCCCCGCTGCCAATAGTCGGCCATGAGTAGGTAATCATTTTTGATACCAACAAGTTTCTCCATATCTGCCTGGTTGGGATTCGATAGCAACAGATTCTCTAAGGCATCGATGCTACTTTTCAGACGATGCTGGCAGATGGTGGAGATGATTTGTTTCAATTGCTCAGTTCTCGACATGATATCTCATTATTGCTTGTTCAGCCAGTTAACAGCCCTATCCACATCCGACTGGAGTGGTTGATGTGTTGGAGAGAATTTGATATCCGACGGCAAGGAATCTACAACAGCAGGTGATACCCTACAATATTTCGATATGATATCGCGATAGCGCAGAAGTCCTAACTCATTCAAAGAGTCACACGCCTCATCATATGCCTTCAGGAATGCCTCTTTCTGACGTTCCCGTATCGTAACATCAGAAATTGTTGTGTCGTTCATGATGACAACACCCATAGAAACATTATTCCAATGCGTATCATACAACACCTGCGATTCCAGTCCTCGTGCCACGGTTGCCTGAGGCTCTGGAAGCAGCAACATATCCATTACCTGTGTCTCAAGCATACTGAGTCTTACAAAGATGCTATTCACCTGAATACGGAATACATGCTCATTGACCACACCCGAGGTATCTACCAGCTCATCGGCCAACATAGCCGTTGCAGAGTATCGGGTCATTGCCACCATTTTATCCTCCATCTGTGAGAGTCTCTTCACACGTGAAGAACGAGAAGAAAGCAACTGCCAGTTCAGGTCTGTTGATGTCAGATATTGAAGACCAAAACCTTGATTCTTCAGGCGTTCTGCCCTCACCAGGTCAGTAGCCATTGCTCCTACCCATCCTTCTTTGAAAGCAGTATCACAATCCATCTGGGCATCATAGGCATAGAAACTGACACTTGCACCATGACGTTCAAACATTCCGTGATCGGCTGCCACATAGATGGGCAGACAGTCTAATGTAGGCATCACGGCAATCTTTATCAGCGCCGTATCAGCCGACCATCTCTTCCAAAAATCATTGGTAGCAATATCTCCGTCCGAATCGCTGCTACATGAATTCAAGAAACATGCTATCAGCGCAAACGACATTATATAGTGAATAATCCTCATTTTCCGTTGTCTGTTAAAAAAAACCGCATTGAGATTGCAAAATTACGAAAAAGTTTTGTAACAACGAAAATTATTCGTAATTTTGTGCCATAATATTCTTCACAATGGCAAAAGACAAAATAGCATATGTCTGCGAGAACTGCGGACAAGAGTCGCCTAAATGGATTGGCAAATGTCCGGCTTGCGGACAATGGAACACCTTCAAAGAGATAAAGATAGCTGGTGATACAGCCCGACAGACAGCCACATCGGCAGCATCCAAGACAGGAATGGCTTTAAGAACAAACCGTCCAATGCGATTACGTGACATCAGCAGTCAGGATGAGATTCGCATTGATATGCACGATACCGAATTGAACCGTGTGTTGGGAGGCGGTCTAGTCCCAGGCAGCATCATCCTGTTAGGTGGAGAGCCCGGTATCGGCAAATCCACCCTGTCTCTTCAAACAATGCTCAACCTGCCCGACAAGCGCATCCTTTATATAAGCGGAGAGGAAAGTGCCCATCAGTTGAAGATGCGTGCCGAACGTATTGCTTCCGGCAAAGCCAATGACAACTTCCTGATACTCTGCGAAAACTCTCTGGAAAAGATTTTCGAGCAGATTCGTGAGGAAAAGCCAGAACTGGTAGTTATCGACTCTATCCAGACTATTTCCACCGAGGATGTGGAGTCGTCAGCAGGCTCTATTGCCCAGGTTCGCGAGTGTGCGTCGTCACTTCTCCGCTTTGCCAAGACCAGCGGAGTGCCTGTCATTCTGATTGGCCATATCACCAAAGAAGGCACACTGGCCGGCCCTAAGATTCTGGAGCATATCGTTGATACTGTTATACAATTTGAAGGCGACCAACACCATCTCTATCGCATTCTGCGAAGCATGAAGAACCGCTTTGGAAGTACCAGTGAATTAGGCATTTATGAGATGCAGAACAACGGTCTTCGCCAAGTATCCAACCCCTCCGAGTTACTGCTTACCCAAGACCATGAGGGACTTTCCGGAGTGGCCATCTCAAGTGCTATCGAAGGTGTTCGTCCTTTCTTGGTTGAGACGCAGGCGCTAGTATCGACAGCCGCCTACGGCACCCCTCAGCGTTCAGCCACAGGTTTCGATCAGCGTCGATTGAACATGCTGTTGGCTGTGCTGGAAAAACGAGTAGGTTTCAAGTTGATGCAGAAAGATGTCTTTGTCAATATTGCCGGTGGCCTTCGCGTTACAGATTTGGCTATCGACCTCAGCGTCATTGCTGCAGTATTATCATCCAATGTCGATACACCCATTGAAAGTGGATGGTGTATGGCTGGCGAAGTGGGACTTAGCGGTGAGGTACGTCCCGTCAACCGTATAGAACAGCGTATTGCCGAAGCAGAGAAGCTGGGATTCCAGCATATCATCATACCTCGTTATAATATGCAAGGGTTGAATAGCAAGAAATACAGCATTGAGATTCATCCGGTTAAAAAGGTAGAAGAGGCCTTAAGAGCATTATTCGGCTAAAAGCCCACTTTTCTCTTTCCTCTTTCCACCATTATTCCTCATATTCCGTAGGATCATCGATGCCGGCTTCGGCCAGTGCCTCCTTACGTTCCACGCAGGTACCGCATTTGCCACAATGCTTCTCGCCACCTTTATAGCACGACCATGTTTCCGCATAGTCAATACCCAGTTGGCGACCTCGGGCAGCAATCTGCCCCTTCGTGATATTGGTATAGGGCGACAGCAGACGCACACCATTATACGTTCCTGCATGAGCCGCAGCATCGAAGGCCTCGACAAACTCAGGTCGGCAGTCGGGATAGATAGTATGATCACCACCATGATTGGCCATCATCACATATTGCAGTTCCCTACTCTCTGCCATACCTACTGCCACACTGAGCATGATGCCATTGCGGAAAGGCACCACCGTCGATTTCATATTCTCGTCGGCATAATGCCCCTCTGGAATAGCCTCGGCACCCTGCAGCAGCGAGCTGTTGAAGTACTGTGACATAAACTGAAGTGGAATAACAATATGTTCTATGCCCAAACGTTCACAATGCAGACGTGCAAAAGGTATCTCGCGTGCATTGTGATTTGAACCATAATCAAACGAGATGGCCAGCGCAATGCGGTCCTGATAGTCATAGAGCAGCGTCACGCTATCCATTCCGCCACTCAGAATAAGAATTGTATCTTTTTTTGCTTTCATGGGTGCAAAGTTATGAAATATTTTTCAAATATCAGTTGTCTGCTCTAATTTAATTCGCTTTGCTTGCAAAGAATTATCAATAATTTCGTATCTTTGCACCCATGAACAAGATGATACTTTCTATCCTCATGTTGCTGATGCCGCTGTCTCTGATGGCGTGGCACAGCATCAAGATGCCCAATATCAAGAGTCTTCAGGTTATTGCCAACGACGACTTCGAGGCATTGCCAGTCATCAAACTGAAAAGTGCAGACCGCTTGCAGATAAGCTTCGATGAACTGTCGCATGACTATCATCGTTTCATTTGTCATCTGGAGCCTTGCAATCCCGACTGGACCCCCAACGACAATTTTTTTGAGAGTG
>Ga0326511_10003727_pt1 | contig 12249 bp, 5 predicted proteins | sample 0_2496_0518_D_FD_203701 | JGI IMG/M metagenome (GOLD analysis project Ga0326511, IMG submission 203701) | Bovine rumen microbial communities from UC Davis, California, United States - 0_2496_0518 | ecosystem: Host-associated > Mammals > Digestive system > Stomach > Rumen | place: USA: California...
GAATGGATTTGTCCTTGCTGTAAAGCACGTCATAACAGAGATATAAACGCTGCTATCAATATACGAAACGAGGGTATGCGAATAGCATTAGCGTAAAATCAAAACAAGAACCGTGGGACACACGGGGATAGCTCGTTGATACTGTATGGGCTACCATACTTGAGCGAGAAGCCCCCACCTCTATAGGTGGGGGAGTATGTCACTTTTCGTATCGGTGTTATTATAATGAAAGAACGTAAAATTCTTATGGCAAGGAATCCGAAAGAGAAAAGAGAATATTATTATTCTGTAGGCGGACGTGTGAAATTCGGAGAAAGTCTGACAGACGCTGTATACCGTGAAGTAAAGGAAGAAACAGGGATAGACTGTGAAATTGACCATATGGCAGCTATACACGAAAATTTTTTTACTGATGACGGAGGAGTACCGTTTCATGAAATATCTGTATTTTTTGCTTTGAAGCCTGATGAAAAATTCAGTTCAATAAAAAACGGACATTTGACAGATCATGGCCCGGATGGTGAATATTTGGAATGGATAGATATTGATAATTGTGAAGAAAAAACTATTTATCCCGAATTTTTCAAAACGGTTGATTTCAGCAAGGAAAAAGAAGTAAAACATTTTACGACAAACGATATACCGAAAAATAGGTGATGACATGAATAATATATTAAATCAGAATAAAAGGCTTGATTATCTGGTAAATGCATTTAAGGACGATTCGTTTGAATACAAAAATCTTAAAGTGCCTGATGATGAAGAAGAAAAAAGAGTGATACTGCGTTCACTTATGAATATCCGTATGCCCGGAGAAATGCATGACGATATTATGAAAATTCAGGATGAATATTTGTCTGAAAGAGCAAAAGAAAAGGGGATAGTTACCATTTCGGATATTCCTGTTATAAAAGGTATTTTATCTGTGTGGCAGGGAGATATAACAAGGCTTGCAGCAGATGCGATAGTTAATGCAGCAAATTCTCAGATGCTGGGATGTTTTGTACCCATGCATACATGTATTGATAACTGTATACATACATTTGCAGGTATTCAGCTGAGAAATGAATGTAACCGACAGATGAATAAGCTTCGTGAAAAATACGGCAGATATTATGAACAGCCTACAGCTGTGCCTATGCTTACAGATGCTTATAATCTCCCTTCAAAAAAGGTCATCCATATAGTAGGGCCTATTGTACAGTATGAACTGACATCCGGACTTGAAAATGATCTTGCGGACTGTTACAGAAATACTTTGGATATGTGTATTGAAAACGGACTGAAAAGTGTGGCATTCTGCTGTATTTCTACAGGAGTATTTCATTTTCCGAATAAAAGAGCTGCCGAAATAGCGGTAAACACGGTAAATGAATGGATTAAAGAACATGATGGATGTATGGAAAGAATAATATTCAATGTTTTTAAAGATGACGACAAAAAATATTATGAAGAAATTTTATGTGAGAGGGGTGTATGAATTATGGAACTGAACAAAGATCTGATGCTTACAGATGCCAAAACCAAAATTGAGCAGTTTTCAAAACAGGATTCATCTTCGTTTGATCTGCTGATGAAATTTTTTGCTTCTTCTGGCTCCGATCTTGAAAAACAGCAATTTGCAAAAGATGTATATGAATGTTTGGGGTGGAGTGAAGATCACTATGATGTCATAAATTCGTTCTGGACAACATTTTTATGGGCTATGCATTGTTATTATCCAAATAAATATAAGGTAGCACCAAAAGGTAATGTTAAAATTTATAAAAATGATTATGGCTATTCGTCATTTCCTAAAGAATATAATCAGAATAATGAAACTGTTCGTGAACAAGTATCGAAACTTATAACCCAAAATCCTCAGATAAATGATTTTGCAGCACTTTGTCATTGTGTGGCAAATTTTATGCCATGTCCTGACGGTGATTTTAATTCTGCTAAAGGTACTTCAAAAGCAAAAGATTATTTACCGCTGATGATCGATCTGATACAGGATTGTATAAATAATAAAAAAACACTTGCATATGATGATAATAAGTATATTATTGAAGCCGATACGTTATCATTCTGGCGTGATTGGTTTATTGCAAATCGTGAAAAATATTGTCTTACGGGATACTATGAAGTTAAGAAAGAAAATGGAGAAGAGATTATTCAGGGAATACCGCTTTTTAAAGGACAGACTTTAGAAAATCCTTTTCCAAAAAGTAAGGAACAGGCTGATGAATGTATCAGAAATATGCTCAAAAGGATAGATGAAAGAGCAGAGTTGCTAATAGGCAGATTTGTATGGAAAATCGGTCCTTCAATAGTGGAAAGGTATTTTGCACAGGGGGATTGTCTCAGATGCATGGCTTATTCCGGAATTGATGATGCGGCAAAAGAAATATTCGGATTTGCAAAATCTGACAACAGGAATTCTCAGATGGCAAAATCGGGAAACGAATGGGAACAAAAGGTACTTGAAACAATAAAAAGTAAGGAAAAATACAGTCTGATAATAAATGAAAAAGATAAATATAAGAAATTTTCTGAAAAAGAATTTGTCGATGTTCTGAACGGTGTCTATAATGATTTTCAAAAAAAACAATCTGCGGAAAGAGTATACATATATCAGGCAGGAATGATGTTTGATAAGTCATTTGTTAAAGATAATATTCCGGTATTCAGTGACGAGGAAATAGAAACCCTTTTTGAAGGTGATCGTTATTTTAAAATGAAAAGCACTTCATATTCATATTCCGACCTCATCCGTATAGAATGGGATGGTGAGCGAGAGAAAGTCAGGCTTTCAGTCATAGATGTAAAGCTTTCAAGAAAACCGAAGGTGGAACATAAAATACAGATAGCTATGTATGTTCTTCTGCTTTCCGATATGCTAAAAAGGTATGGTGTGACCGATAATTTCTATGTTGATGAAAAAACTGCATATCTGTTTAATTTCGGTCATGAAGAAGAATGTCCTTTTGAGCTGCAAAAACCTGTGCGTTTTCTTAAACATTTCCTCAAAACAACAGTACCCGAGCTTATATCATGCATAAGAGAAAGCGGGGATAATACAGACAAATTTTCAAAACTGCCATATCGTATAGGTCAAAGCTGTGAATGGTGCGATAATTATGAAAAGTGTATTGAGTATTGCAAGCAGAATAATGAAGAAATAATGCTTTTGCCGAATATAACACCTCTTGCTCAGGATTATATACGAAAGCTGAAAAATGAAAACAGTAAATTAGAATTTTCAAATGAAGCTTTTGATAAATTTTGCAGAAATACAAGAAACATACCGAAATTAAAAGAAAGTTCTTTCTGGAAGCGTTTTCTGGTAAACAGGGAAAAAAATCTGAAAATGCTGTCGTATGCCTGCAAAGGAGAATTTGTATATCCCGAAAAAAGAAAAACAGTTTCATTTTCAATTCCTGAATATGAAGATGTGCAGATAATTCTTACGGCACAAAGTGATTTCGGATATGATAAATGTTATTATTGGGGAATTACGCTTACACTTAAAGAAGAAAATCCTGAATTTATCAAGGCTATTATAAATTCCGAAAATTATGTTGATGATCTTAAATCTTACGGTGTCAGGCTCAGGTCAAGTGATAATAAGAAGTTTATACATTTCGGAATAATTGTAAAAGATATGTCTGAGGGAAATTACAAAAAGGCTGAAAGTATTTTTGCACATATATGGCATAATATCATACATAAAATAGATAGTTATAACAGAAATAATGTAAATAAGCTGACTGTACAGCATTATGTTATGGACAGTTTTGAAAAAACAAATATAGAAAAAACACTTATGGATATTTTGTCTGACCCTGAAAATGAAATGTGGGACAAAGCATCCGATCTTATGTTTGTGATACAAGGCAAAACACTGGTCGAAAATACAGATTATACCGAAAGACCTGAAAATGCTGCTGATCATCCGGTTGCTGTTATCATGGAAGAAATAGGCAGACTTTTTATATTGCCATCAGTCATTTCAAACAGTGTGACAGATTTATGCAATAACTTTTTTGTTGGTGATGAAGAAGCAAAAAAGATAGCAGAACGTGTAGCAGATGAAAGATTTATCAATAAGCGGTCAAATATGCTTAAAAGCGATATGATAAATTCTTTTTGGAACGAAAATGACGTTGAGAAGAAAAAGAAGTATATTACCGATATATTATTTTATATGCGTGATCGTCTGAAGGCAGGAAGTCTTATTATAGAAAAGGTAAGAGAACAGAAACATGACGGTATTTTTATCAAACCGACTGTTTTTTATCTTCCTGAAAGACTTGGTATAGATTGTGCTGAGCTTAAGTATCTTTATTTTGAAGCAGTTTATGAACAGTTGCTGAAACATTACAATGATAAAAGAGAGCGTTCGGCAGAGTTTGAACAAGTACTTGAAAATGGAAAAGTGTGGATAATAAGCAAAACCGATATGACAGAATCAACAAAATGGACTGAATATGCTTTTTTCAAAATTGAAAATTCCGAACAGTTTTATAAAGAAAGTCTTTTTGAAATATCGGTTTTCAAATACGAAGAAAATACAGAAAGTACCGTTGCTTCACAAAAATTCGACAGCTCAGATATAAACAACAGCAGTTTGTTCAGTGCCCGTTTTCTTAAGTTTAAAAGAGAAAACGATGATATTTTTGTGGGAATATCGGTAAAGGATATAGGTTATAAACAATTTCAGAGTTTCAAAGCCGGTCAAAAATTCATAATGATTGAAAAAGTGACAGAGGATAATCTTGTGAAAATCAGAAGTGCTCTGGATAACATATCGAGACACCAAAAGACGTTTGTTGTACATCCGGATGAGCATTACCGCATATTAAGAAATGATTTTGAAAATGTGGAAAATGAGCTTAAAAGATATGGTATGTCAGGCAATGAAAATTTTACATTTTCTCAGAGTGACGCTCTTAAACAGCTTTATGAAAATAATATTACTCTCCTTTTAGGGCCTCCCGGAACGGGCAAAACGAATTTTATCGCACGTGCAATTATCGCAATGGTAAGATTGTATAAAGAAAGGGAAAATAAGAATCTCAGAATACTTGTTTGTGCAAATTCCCATTCTGCTATTGAAAATGTTCTTATACAGACCTATGAAATGCAAAAAGAAATGGGCATAAATTATATTTCCTTATATAAACTTGGTCGTATGGAAAGTTCAGCTTATGAAGAAAAAATTCCTGATTTCAAGTTTGAAAAAAATGATAATGATATTTTCAAGTCAGACACAAAAAGTCCTTTAGTGATCGGTTCTACTGTATGGAAGGTGTATAATACAAATAATACTCTTAATGGGAATCTTAACGGAGCTTTTGATATTATTATTATTGATGAGGCATCTCAGGTGCGTATGGTCGATTCAGTTATTCCCGTTATGCTTGCAAGACGTGATACAAGACTGCTTATAGTGGGTGACGAAAACCAGCTTCCTCCAATAATAACCGGACAGTATGAAAAGGATTATAGTAAACCGTATCTTTTAGGTTCTGTATTCAGATATTATTATGATTATAACCGTTTTAATAATATGGATTATGTACGCAGTCTTGATGAACAGTTCCGAATGAATAATATAATATGCAATTATTCTGCTGAAATGATATATGGAACAAATTATCGTGCATTCAATGATACAATAGGCAGTCAGACTTTTAAAGATACTCTCGGCACACAGGATAAAATACTTGAAAAGATAGAAGAGATTTATCCGGGAGAGACTGATAACCCTGATATTGCAAAAATTATCGACCCTGAATATCCTCTTGTCCTTTGTTGTGTGGGTGGTGAGACCGCAGATGAAAAGAAAAAACAAGAAGTAAAGTGTGTGACAAAAATTGTAAATATATTCCAGAACCTGCTGAAAGAAAGCAGGGGTAATGAATATACAAGGGGCAATTTCTGGGGAACGGAAACTAAAGATGGAGAATGCGGAGATTTTGGTATTGTTTCACCTCACCATGAGCATATAAGAAAACTCAGAAAATCAATATCCGCTCTGTCTGATCCTTTCGGGAAAGATGATAAAAGCGGTAAAACTATGTTCATAGGTACTGTTGACAAGCTTCAGGGACAGGAAAGAGAGGCTGTAATAGTAAGCTATGGTGTCACAGATACAGAAACTGCGTTAAATGAAAAAGAATTCATATTCAGCAAAAACCGGCTTAATGTCGCGATAACGAGGGCAAAGAAGAAGTGTATTGTATTCCTTACAGATGCAGTAATGTCATATCCAATACAGGCACTTTCAGAAGACGATCAGGAATTGCTTGAAGGACTTGATTATGTGTGCAGTTTCAGAGATTATATGGCATCCTCTCAAATTAATACAAAATCTGATGAATTCAAAATGTCTGACGGCAGTATGATCATTTACAGAAAACGCATGGATAATTAGCAATCCTGCAATGTGCAATTACTTGTCATTTTGAGGAACATAGCATACCTGTTATTCTGAGGCACCAAGCGACGAAGAATCTTTCTGATATAACTGATTTTGTGACAAAGATCCTTCGTGCCCCAAGGGCATTTCCTACGGGCACCGTTCAGAATGACAGGTTTGCATATTTCTTATTTAGAAAATTGATTTCTCTGTCGCCCACAAAAATATTGTTGACAAGTTCTTTTGACGGGGTTATAATATTATGGTGATCGGTAGTACGGATCTTGTGCCGCACATCAGACGAACTATCATGGTATATAATGCCATTATCCGCACTATTGGGGCATTGTTTCCGATAGTGCGTTTTTTTGAACACCATTTTTTAGGAGGAACTTTTATGGATCAGAAGCTTCAAGCTATACTGCAGGACGTTGAGAAAAAAATCGCTGCTGCAAAAACCGAAGTTGAATTACAATCTGTTAAGGTATCTGCTCTCGGCAAACAGGGAATTCTTACTTCCCTTATGAAAGAATTGCCGAAGTTCGACCCTGCTGAACGACCTGCAATAGGTCAGGCTGTTAATCGTGTAAAAAATCAGCTTTCAGAACTTATCGAAAATAAAAGAGAGGAGATCAAACTGCAGGCAGCAGCTGTTCCAACGGATTTTGACTGTACCGTACCGGGTTTTGCACCTCGAAGCGGCGGACTTCATCCTATTACTCAGATGTGCTATGACCTCAATGACGCTTTTCGCTCAATGGGATTTGAAGTGTTTCAGGAAGATGATATAACAAGCGAAATGTATGCTTTCGATAACCTGAATTTCCCGCCGAATCATCCGGCTCGTGAAAGCATGGATACATACTGGCTTGAAGGTCATGACAGCGGAAATGCAAATGAAAAGCTTTGCCTGCGTCCACATCTCACGGGAGGAAGTGTGCGTTATATGCAGACACATAAGCCTCCATACCGTTTTGTTTATCCCGGACACGTTTACCGCAACGAAACAACAGATGCACGTCACGAAAGAGCTTTCTATCAGTATGAAGCACTTATCGTTGACCGTGATTTCACTTTTACCGCAGGTAAGGTAATGATAAAAAGCATACTTTCAAAAGTTTTTGGACGTGATGTTCCTGTAAGAATGCGTGCAGGTTTCTTCCCGTTTGTAGAACCCGGATTTGAAATTGATATGGGTTGTCTTGTATGCGGAGGAAAAGGATGCAGTGTTTGTAAGCAGGTGGGCTGGATAGAAGTAATGCCCGGAGGTACACCTCACCCGAATGTACTTCGTGCAGCAGGTCTTGATCCCGATGAATATACAGGTTTCTATGTAAATATCGGTCTTGACAGACTGGTTATGATGCGTTACGGTGTTGACGATGTGCGTCTTTTCCATAGTGCAGACCTCAGATTCCTGCAGCAGTTCCATTGATCTTAATATAAATTTCCCGAAAGGCGGTTTTAATAAATGAAATTATCTCTCGATTGGATAAGGGATTATGTTGCACTTCCGAAAGATATTGATATGACAAAGTTAGCTTATGATCTTACAATGTCTACTGTGGAAGTTGAAGATGTGACCTATCTTGCAGAGCAGTTCAAGAATATAATTGTCGGACAGATAGAAGAGGTTCTGCCCCATCCGAACGCACAGAAGCTTCGCATATGCAGGACAAATATAGGTGATGAAGTAAAGGTCATCGTATGCGGGGGAAAAAATCTTGAACCCGGAATGAAAGTGGCAGTTGCCTGCCCTGGTGCTGTTGTACGCTGGCACGGTGAGGGCGATCCTGTAGAAATAGGTATCGCAAAGCTTCGTGGGGTTGAAAGCTACGGTATGATATGTGCATCATCCGAAATAGGACTTGCAGATCTTTTTCCGGCAGCTGAAGAGGCTATGATAGCAGATCTTTCTGCTTTTGATGCTGTACCGGGTACTAATCTTGCCGATGCACTTGACCTTAATGACTGTATTATTGAAATAGACAATAAATCCATGACTAACCGTCCTGACCTCTGGGGTCATTACGGTATCGCAAGAGAACTTTCTGCTCTTTATGATCTCCCGCTTAAACCTATTGAAAAATATGAGCCTCAGGAGAATATAGATAAATTCCCCGTAACTATAGAAGATGATGAAAAATGCCCCCGTTACATAGGAGTTAAAATGGAGGGAGTATCTGTAAAACCGTCTCCGTTCAAAATGCAGAGCCGTATCTGGAGAGTGGGGATGCGTCCTATCAATGCACTGGTTGATATAACTAACTATGTAATGCTTGCAACAGGTCAGCCTACTCATGCATTTGATGCAGATAATATTTCAGGCGGAATAACTGTCCGTCCTGCAAAACAGGATGAAAAGCTGCTTCTTCTGAATGGAAAAGACCTTACGCTCAAAACAGATGACCTTGTTATAGCAGACAGTGAGGGAGCTGTTGCACTTGCTGGTGTAATGGGCGGAAGTAAGGATTCTATACTGCCTGATACATCAAAGGTAATACTTGAAGTGGCAAACTTTGATTCACACAGCATACGCAGAACTGCTCTTCGCTATGAAAATCGTACAGAAGCATCTGCAAGATATGAAAAAGCTGTTGATCCTCAGCGTTGTGATCAGGCTCTTTCATTTGCTATGCAGCTTTTTGCTGAGCTTTATCCCGAACTGAAAGTTACAGGTTTCAATGACCTTTATCCCCGTCCGCTTGCTTGCAATGAAATAGATGTTGATATGCAGTGGCTTGAAAAGCGTCTTGGTCAGCATCTTACAAATGACGAGCTTAAAGAAAAACTTGAGCTTATGGGATTCTCTGTAACATTTGACAGTGGTAATATGCACGTTGTCGTACCGTCATGGCGTTCTACGGGTGATATTGCAATAAAGGATGACATAATGGAAGAAGTTGCAAGAATGTATGGCTATGATAATTTTGAGCCTACACCTATCACAACATCCTTTGACGGTGCAATAAATCAGCTTGATGTTGACCTTGTAAGACATATCAAAGAATATCTTGCTTTCCGCTGCGGTATGCAGGAAATATTCACTTATCCGTGGATGAAGGATACTTTTGCAAATGCTATCCTTGAAAATACTGATGAGGCATTGAAACTCAGCACTCCTCCTGCTCCGGATGAAAAACTTATCCGCTGTTCACTTCTGCCTAATCTTTGTGAAGCAGTTGCAAAGAACGAAAGATATTTCAATAACTTCTCAATTTTTGAGGAAGCACAGATCTTTTCCGATAAAGATTACACCACTCCCTATGATCCATCAGAAAAGCTGCCATATATGGCAAAACATATTGCAGGTGCTGTGGCAGACAGTACAATGACTGTTGAGAATCTTTTCCGCACAGCAAAGGGGATCATTGAGTATATGCCCCGTATGACACATATGGAGGGAATAACTTTCCGCAAGGAAGATAAACCTGTATGGGCTGATAATACTGTATGGCTCAATATCTTTTCGGGTGATACAAAGATAGGAGATATGGCTCTTCTTTCTAAGAAAGCGTCTCTTAAATGCGGTATCAAGAAACTTTCTGTAATGCTGTTTGATATAAACGCTGATTTGCTTGTTCCATTCAAATCAAGAACCAATAAGTTTGAACATCTTGCAACCTATCCTACGGTTGAATTTGATATTTCGCTTTTGTTTGATACTTCTGTAAATTGGGATGCTATACTCAAAACTATTGAGGGTTCAAGGAAAGCAGACAGTTTTGTAAAGAGTGTTTCGTTTGTTGACGAATATAAGGGCAAACAGGTTCCTGAAGGAAAGAAGTCCCTTACTGCACGTCTTACTATCGGTGCTGATGACAGAACTCTTAAATCGGAAGAAATAGAAGCTTGTGCGATGAAAGTTGTAAAACTTCTCGAAAAGAAATTTGATGCAAAACTTCGCACCTGAGTTAAATAAGTGCTCTGACTGTCACATGGCATATGATGCCGTGTGACAGTTTGTCGTTTTAACGGGAAATTAATATATTTTTCACATAAATAATAATAGTTATTATTAAAATTTGTATTGATTTATTAATAATTAATGATATAATTATATTATATAACTTGATTTATCAGTTGTTAAAAAATTATCATACGCAGATGAATTAACTATTGCAGAGGGGGACAGTATGGATTTTAAAACATATGTCCAGAGCGTTGTGGCATCTTATGTTGAAAAACAGGATCGGAACGTAATATTTATTAAGCATTACAATACTCTTGATATTTCAAAAAGCGAAATACTTGCGTCTGTTAAGGAAACGAAGGACGAAGTGTTTCTTTATCACGAATATGCTATGCATGATATGCACGAAGCATATGCCCCCTTTATGTCATGGATACGCCAATGCTTCGCACTTTTTTACAGAGATAAGATGTCTGTAGAGGATTTTTTGAAGGAATGTAATGTATATCCCATGCATATAGAGCCTTTGGCAGGATTTATACGCAATGATATATGCACAAGAAAAGAAGATGTGCTGCCTTTTGAAATACAATACGAAACCCACCGTATGATGCAGAATATGCTGGGTATCCTTGAGCATATATCAAAAGCCCATCATCTTGTGCTTATACTTTCAAAATTTCATCTTGCACCGTACAGTGCTATCAAATTGTTCAGGGAGATAATAGGAAGAACAATGAATGTCCATGCAATATTGATGTACAATGATGAATTCAATATTGCAGAGTACAAAAAAAGTATATGGGAAGAACTGCTTCAAAAAGCTGAAGATCAGAATTTACAGCTTGAATGGGGCAGCATGGATAGTGAGAGAACCATTGATATGCAGGATGATTTTTGGTTTGATTCTGCAAGAAAATCTGAATATCTTCTCAAGCTTAAAAATATGTATTATGTTTTTTCTCTTGATGATGCATACTATTATATGAATGATATTTTGTACAGACTTGATGAAAAAACAATATGGCTGACTAAAAGTGAACAGATACAGTTTCTGCAGCTTGCCGCAATGATAGATATGAATCTGAAACAGGTAGATCATGCACTTGTTCTTTGCGATAAGCTTACGGATCTGTGTATGCATTCATCTGAAAACAGTCATTTGCTATATAATTACTATTATACCTGTGCGAGAGTAAGGGTACTTGTGTCACAGATAAAGCTTGTTGAACAGAATTGTAAAAAATGCGTTGAATTAGCTCTTGAAATGGGTGACAGTTTCCTTGCCTGCAAGGCGGAAATACTTCTGTGGTGCGGATACTGCGGCATAGGAAATGATATTTTTGAATATGATTTCAGCTTCAAGCTGGATATGGAAATAGTCGAAAAGGCTAAATTATATGGTTTTACAAACTTCCTTGCCTATATTTATATATTCGGTTTTGAAAATGAACCGGAAACGATAGAGGCGGTTGCGAAGGGTGAAAAAGAGCTGTATTATTTCAATCTTGGAGTACAGATAGGTACAGCTATTGAAAATGATAATCTTCTTCTCAATGCATATATGAAAAATATTATTCTGTATTCAAGGTCGGGAAATCATAATTATGTAAGAGAAATGTATGTGAAAAGACTGGGAGTTCTTAAACGTCCCAATCCATTGAGAGAAGCACATATGTTTGCCGGACTTGGATATAACAGTATCATTCTTGAGGATTACGAGAAGGCTAATAGCTACCTTATGCAGAGTGTGCTTACACTTACAGATCTTGAAGAACCTGATGATGTGGTGAATTCGCTGTATAATCTTGCAATGAATTATCTTGTGGCGGGTTCGTATCAAAGTACCATACAGGTCATAGAGCTTATGATAAAAATGCTAAGGGAAATGGGCTATAACTCAGTAAGAGCCTGTAGTACAACAAAGCTTTAC
>Ga0326511_10003728_pt1 | contig 12248 bp, 16 predicted proteins | sample 0_2496_0518_D_FD_203701 | JGI IMG/M metagenome (GOLD analysis project Ga0326511, IMG submission 203701) | Bovine rumen microbial communities from UC Davis, California, United States - 0_2496_0518 | ecosystem: Host-associated > Mammals > Digestive system > Stomach > Rumen | place: USA...
CCCATTTCTCACGCCGGCTATTACCAGGAAGAATGGCCATGTTGGTCATTTCCTGAATCCGTTCTCCGATGTATTCCCCATAGCCCTGCATTTCACCCTTCTCGTTCCTACCCTTTGACAGTGTCGAGATTTTGAAGTTGGAGGTGAAGAATGTCCTTGCGCCCGTCTCGTAGCGCATGGCCATTAGTTCGCTAATTGGGCGCAGTCTATTACCGAACTCGTTCACCTCCAGTTGCTCTCGTCCTAAATCATCAATGAAAAGCGGACGATTTATCAAGCTTTTAATACCATCGTCTATGATGCGCTTATATAATTGGCTGGCTGAAATCATTTCAATGTTCAGACCTGTAATAAGATCCAGAATATGGCAGAATGAAAGCATCAGAAGCGTCTTGCCACATCCTACTTTCCCTGCCAGATAAATTCCTTTGTTGACGTTCCACTTGCAGTTATCTGAGCCAGTGATGTAAAGGTGCATTTGGCGGATAATATCGCGGTTGTTGTCATCCACTACAAAACGATGATAGACGCCCCGCTTAGCCATGATAGCCTGTGCTGTAGAATTGAGCAGGCGCCAGAAATTATTGGCGTCAAGCTCCGGGCAATGCCACTTGACTAGTTCCCCTGCAGACTGCTTATAACTTGCTGTCTGCTCCTCCACAGCACGGCTTACAAACGCGTTGATGCGTTCCTGGTCAGAAATCTCCATCTCCACGTCCTCCTGCCGTTGTTGGTTGTTCATAGTTCTTTTCTGTTACTTTAAAGAAGCGAGGATAGCCGTTGGCCATCGCAAATTGAAGATATTCTATTGCCACTTTCTCCTTCTCTTCTGATATTTTCTTCAAATGGTTTAAGGCTGCATATTCCATCCGGCTTTTCATCCACTTGTTATGCTGTTCAGCCAAGTACTCCTTCCATTGTTGCCAGGCATCCTTGAAAGTATCCGTTTTCCATGGTAGAACCACCTCTATTGGCTCCACACTTTGTTCTGCCTGTTTCTCTATCTGGTCGCACAACACGCTGGCTTTGTCCTTCATCTGGTCCCATTTCCGAACGAAATCCTTGTGCCGTTTCTCCGTTGTTGTAGGCATCCCAGCACTGATGAAAGTATTCAGCTCATCGTTGGCTTCTACCAGTGACTGCCAGAAATTCTTCATTACAGTCTGTAAGTTCTCTTCTCTTATCATAGTTACCTCTTTTTTACGCAAAAGTAGCTAGCCATTTCCTATCACCAAAAGACCATCATGACACCACATGCTCTACCTTCAGGTTAGTCCATGCAGGATCCTGACAGCCTTTCGTTATAGCTTTCCACTTCTGCAATATCTTCCTGGTCTTATAATAGGAACGAGGAACAGAAATTGCTTCCCGTTCTCCTGTTAACTGATTAGTTGCCCTAATGACATACAGTTTCATCCAATCTCAACCGTAGCTGCATCAGTTTCCAACATTGTCTTCAGCAAGTATGCAAATGCCTTCAGCTGAAGTTCATTGTCAAAACGCATGGACTCGGCATAAGATTCATCTTTTTTGAAAAATGATAATTCTATGCTGCCGTATTCTGTTACTTCTTTTTTAATGATTGTCTTTGCCATCTTCCGTCAGTTCTGTATTTATTATTATTTCTTTAAATCTCGGGAAACGTTGTAAAATGGCTATTGCCATATCATAGATTGTTCCGCCATCCTCCCCAAGGGTCTCAAATTGCTCGTCCATCGACATTTTGCCACCCAACTCCAGGATGCAGTCGGTACGTTGTACTTTAAGTTTCATCGCATATAGATTCTTTTAAATATTCGACATATACTTTGTATCTCATGCAGTAGCGTCCATTGATGCACGCTCTGCCATTCTCACATTTAATGCATTTGTTGGGCATAGTTTAAAAGATGCCCTGCCTCGCTTTCTTCCCAGAGAACGGGAACAGGGACTTGACAGTATTTAGGGTTCACTATTTATCACCATATGAAGCAACTCACTCTTGAAGAAAAACAATTTCTTCCCTATTCTATGTGCTGGTATGCTTCCGTCTTTCACTCTCTTGTATATTGCCCATTTAGAGATTCCAAACACATCACCTGCTTTCTGAGGTGTCAGGATGTCCTCACCACTGGAAATGATAATTTTTGCTATGTCCTCCACCACTCTTCCGGTATTTGCTTTTTCCATAAACCTTTTAAATTAAAATCAGAAAGCTCTTTCTCTCTTTCAGTTGCAGTAGTAGCAACTAGGTAGTATTGCAACTTCCTCTTTTTGGATGCTGCATGAACAAAGATATTCCTTTCGTGTCCAAAGATTGAATTAAAATCAGAAAGTTGAACGAGAAACGACCGGAATTTCCTATAATCCTTGAATTCCACCATAGCCATATCTCCTACTTTCATAGACTTCACAATATCTATTGGGGCATTACTTGCTATTAACATCTGCATAGTTCTTTTACGTTCAACATAATCACGTGGCCACATGATAGGCTCATTTTGAACCATGCTGCAAAAATATAATTAAAACTTTCAGTCAAATTGAAAGTTATAAAAATAATCTACTAATTAATTAAGTCTTTAACTATTTTACCCCTATTAATAAACATTTATAAAGGTATTTTAAGGCATTAACTTTGATACCTAAATTATAGGGTATCTTGGGTTCGAAACCTAATGAGGTATCTGAACCCACCTATAAGAAATTTTGAACAATTGATAACTTCCAAAGAAAATCTTTGACACATATAAAAAAAAGGGTTCAAAGTTTTGTTGTATCAAAAATATTTTGTACCTTTGCATCTAGAATCTGACTACTTAATTAATTAATAAATAAATTAAGGAATAGCTAGATTACACTGGCATAGAGATGACAGTAATGGTTGAAAGTTTGAGGGCGATTTCGAAGCAGAAAAGCTGATCACTTCAATACCTAATATGATACACTCAAAACAGGGGTAAGAGACTCTTGATACATGGTCCAAAATGTATCAAATTTTTCTCTAACTTTCTGATAATTAGTGGGGCAATTCTGCCCTGCGGGTGTACAGAAAAGGCAAGTGGGAATGAGTATTATCATTCCCATTTTTCGTCTAATAAACAGGCGATTATAGCCAAAAACCTCCTTAAAATAAGACAACTCGGTGATTTCAAACAAAAGTTGAACCTGCAGTTCACTTGGATTTGGTTGGAGTTATTTGGAGTTGTTTGGACTCAATTGGAACATTTTTTGTTACCAGTTTTGTTACCACTAAAAAGATTTTGTTACCACAAAATGCTCATCAAACTCCATTTTTAACAAAAATCAGCCTGCGACTGTGTTAAAAGCTGTTAAAGATGAAAAACATGTGAGAGTGGTCTTTGACCGAAAGAAAGTTACGAATGCTACAGGAATTGGTAAAATCGAGTTGAGCGTTTACCTTAAGGAAGGAGAACGCAAATGGATTACTGTCGGAAAGGCAAAGCCTGACCAATGGGAATCTGTGGCAGAACAGTCACCTATTGTATCGAAAGTGAAACATTATGAAGAGGTCATAAAAGCGATGGAATTGGTAGACGAAGAAATGACGATAGCTAATTTCGAGAAGCACGCCTTGCGCTCAGAACTTCCTTCATTAAGCTCATGTTGTGTTTATAAAGGCAATGATCTCCGTCAAAGCTTTGTTGAATTTTGCCGTGAGCATTTGGAAAAGGAAGACCTGGCCAAGAACTCCATTAAAGACCATAACGTGGTATTAAATATGGTCGAGACATCTGGTATCATCAAAACCTTAGCTGACCTTACCAAAACCAACATTCTTGCCTTTGACACATGGCTTCGTAGTCAGAAGAACAAGTCAGACTACACCATCCACGGCTACCATAAGAAGGTGAAGAAGTACATCAAGATTCTGTGGCAGATGGAAATGATACCATCAGACCCCTATCAGTATCTTAAATTCCCTAAGGGCAGCAACAAAGAGCGCATTCCTCTCCTTGAAAAGGAGCTCATCATGATACGTAATGCCGAGTGCACTGGCCGCATCGAGCGCGCGCGTGACCTTTTTATATTCATGGCCTATACGGGACTGGCCTATTGTGATATGTCCGTCTTCAACTTCAAGACTATGACTGAGGAGCACAGCGACTACACCTATATTGACGGTTCCCGCCTGAAGACCGGTTCCAACTTCTTCACCCCTATTCTGCCACCTGCCATGGATGTGCTGAAGAAGTACAACTACAAGCTGCCCGTCATCAGCAATCAGAAGACCAACGACTACCTGTTCCTTCTGAAGGAGAGGCTAGGTATCAACAAGAAAGTCACCTGTCACATTGCCAGACACTCTTTTGCTACGCTTGTCCTCACTTATGACATCCCCATGGAGAACCTGAAGCGTATGCTCGGACACAAGAACATCGCCGTCACTCAGATTTATGGAAAGATCCTCAAGAGCAATGTAGAGAAGAATGTCACCCTGAAGTTCAAATCCCTCAAATAAGCTTGTAGAACACCCCTTTCAATAACTGCGACTTTCCTGTATCCTCATGGAAGGTCGCTGTTATTTTCTCACAGACGTATTTGCTGCCCTCGATGAAAAACACTGCCCGAGGGTCAGGAATAATGTCAGACAGGAACGAGAAAGTGTATTTCTTCTTGTTATCGATGTCGTAAGTGTATTTCATTGGAATACCATTGTCATCGTAGTCTTTTTCTTGATTGATACGCAGTGAAAAGGAGTTATACGAAGCCGTAAAATCATCAAACACCTCCAGTTTGTCTATTATTGGATGTGGGAACACGCTTGTGTCATTTGATCCTGGCCAGAACCCCACATATATCTTATCGATATACTCGTCAGCCTTCTCCTTTTCCCCCTTTGCAATAGCCTTTCCCGCATTGGTCTGAGCCAAAGCCCCACTGTTATAGTCCGTCTCATCCACCTCATACGTGTAGCCATAGTCCGATGAGCCAGCCCTTCTGCCACGGCCAAACACACTACCTCCTTCGTCGGATACCCCACCTGTAGTGTTTCCTCTGAAATATATTTTGTCATTTGAGGTAAACAGTTGCGAAAAATATGCCTAATTGATTGTATATCACATTACAATTTGAGTCTGCGCCACAGAAAGCGTGGTATTCTGCGCCAAACAGTTGTTAGAATACGGTAGCGCCAGTCGATGACACGAATATGCTGCTGATGATGGATGGCATAGATAATCTCCTTGGCCACCTTTTCAGGCTTCAGCATCATAGGATAATGGAAATCGCCACTCAGCAAGGCTGTATCGACGAAACCTGGGCGGATATCCGTAAAACGAATATCCAGCCCACGAGCATGCGCCTGTTGCTCCAAAGCCTGCAGGTAGACGTTTTGCAAGGCTTTCGTAGCAGAATAAGACGGTGCAGGGCCTAATCCCTTCGTGCCTGCAATAGACGTGATGGCAGCAATGTGGCCACTACCCTGCCCTGCAAAATAACGGTATGCCTCGCCTATCATCCGTGTAAAGCCTACGCCATTGGTCTGCAGCGTTGCCAGTTCGACATCTGCTGAAAGCTCGCGATTCTGTTTGCCAATGCCAGAAGTATAAAAGAACAAGTCCATGCCGCCCGTCTTACTGATAAGCCGCTGCAAGGCATCAGTAGCATCATCTGCTGTCACATCTATCCGTTCGACTGCTACAGCCCCGATACCCTGCATCAGTTCCATACGTCTGGCAGCCACACCAACCTGCCAGCCGTCCTTGATGAGCAGCTTAGCCACTTCAAGTCCTATGCCCGATGATGCACCTATTACTATTGCCCTTTTATTCTGTCGCATATGCAAATAAATTCCAAAATCTGCTACAAAAGTACGAATTTTTGTCTGGAAAATGCTATATTTGCACAAAAATAGCGTATCAAGAAGCAAAAATGATGATTAGAAAAGCGATCAAGGAGGACATCGAGGGCATTATCGCACTGTTGCATCAGGTGAATATGGTGCATCATGTGTTGCGCTCAGATTTGTTCAAGCCTCATACCACCAAGTATAACGAGCAGGAACTGGAATCCATGCTCGACGATAGCAGCAAGCCCATATTCGTGTATGATGATGGTGGCGTGTTGGGCTACGCATTCTGCCAAGTCTCTGAGGTCAAGAACCATTTGTTATTGGAAGATATCAAGACGCTGTACATTGACGACATCTGCGTTGACGAGAAGGCTCGCGGCAGACATGTCGGTAAGGCACTATATGAATATGTACACAACTATGCCCAGTCCATCGGCTGTAATAACATTACCCTAAATGTTTGGGATGGCAATACCCCTGCCCTACAGTTTTATAGGAACATGGGCATGAAGGTGCAGAAAACTACTATGGAAATGAAGCTAAAATAAAGATAAAGATTATATAACATCAAAGGTCCGACTTGCGTAGTACAAGCTGGGCCTTTTTGGATATATATAGTATGGCAAACAGTTATGCCATGAAGTGCTTGATGTTACGGACTGACGTCACCTTGGCATCGTAGCGGACTGTCACTTCGTGGGTGCGTGGATTCCACTTGGCATCTATCACGCCCTTCATATTCTCGGCCTTCGCAACGACCTTCTTGTAATTCTCGTGACGGCTCACCTTGAAGGTGCAGGTCTTCACGTCTGGACGATAGGCATTGCCTTTGTGGGCATAGTTATACGACAGAGCCCTGTCAACCTTGTCGAAATGTGAGCCACCTCTATCATTATTCACTACTACAACAGTTATTTTCTTGTCGTTTCTGTCGTTATGGTGCTTATTACCTGCCATTGCCGGCATTGTAGTTGTGATTGCCATCATCATCATGGCTGCGAACACCTTATTAATAGTCTTCATAATCTTGTCTCCTATTCTTTAAAAGTTAGACATTTGTTTCTTGATCTCGCTGCAAAGATAGGGCGAAATATGGGATTTGAAAATGAATTTTCTTATTCTGCGATCCAAAATCCCTAAAGTATCGTAGGGATTTCCATTTACCGTTACTCGGTGATAGTCTTTTTGACTGTTAGCACATTCTCGTTGTTGACATAGTCGTAAAAGACATGATCCATTTTTTTGATGGTCAAGAAGATGCCAAGTCCGCCAATCCTACGTTCCTCCATTGGAAGGGTGATGTCGGGCATATCTCTGGCCAGGGGGTTGAAGGGCGTGCCGCCATCCTTAAATCGGATGACAATGCTGTCGACAGCTCTCTCAATCTCTATGTCCAGATATCCCTCTGCTTGCACTTCCTCAGGATAAGCGTAGTCCACCACATTCACGACCAGTTCCTCACAAACCAGACGAAGGGTGCTAAACTCTTTTTTACACGATGTCACCTCCTGGGTATGGAGGATGGTATCGAGTATTTCAAGAGCTTTGCCTGCAATAGGCTGGAAATGCAACAGTTTCATGGAAAATGCGATTGTATAGTGCTGCAAATTTATACATTTTCCCATAACTTTCAATACTTTAAGTAAAAATTAACATTTAATAGTTAGCAACTTTCCCACTGGTTCGACGAAAGTCAAAAAAGTTTAGCCAATTCAAGAAAACTTTGTAACGTTAACGAAGTTTAAAAAGAATATAGAAGGTGTAAAAATCACACTTTTAAGAAAATTTCTTTGGAAAAAGTATTGTGGAATGAAATTAATATTGTAATTTTACACCCAAATTCACATTGATAACTAAAAAACTACCAAAAGAATGAAGAACTTCAAGCAAGTTTTCGCCTCGACAACAGTGGCTGTAGCCCTGCTGACGGCTTGTGCTTCTGGTGAGCAGAAAGCACTTACGGTATCGGGTCTTGACCCTGCCAAGTTTGACACTATCATCAACGAGAAACCAGTAAAGCTCTACACGCTGAAGAACCAGCAAGGCATGGAGGTTTGCATCACCAACTACGGCGGACGCGTGGTGTCGCTGGTGGTGAACGACAAGGATGGCAAGCCTACCGATGTGGTGCTGGGTTTCGACAACATTGCGCAGTATGCTGACACGCTGAACTCGCCTACGGACTACGGTTCAAGCGTAGGTCGCTATGCCAACCGCATCAAGAATGCACAGTTTAAGATTGGCGAAGAGACCTACAATCTGAAGGTGAACGACAACGAGAACTGTCTACACGGCGGCGGTACTACGGGATGGATGAATCAGGTTTACGATGCCGAGCAGATAGGCGACTCCATCTTGAAGCTGACCATCGTGGCTGAGGACGGCGAGAACGGATTCCCTGGCAAAGTGACTGCCGTGACAACTTACAAAGTGACTGCCGACAACATGCTGGACATCACCTGGGAGGCTGAGACGGACAAGCCCACCATCATCAACCAGACGAACCACAACTACTATAACCTGAGCGGCGACTTCACTCAGGCAAGCTACGACCAGGTGCTCTATGTGAATGCCGACCAGTTTACGGCTTCGGATGCTAAATACATCCCCACGGGCGAAATTCGCAACGTGGATGGTACTCCATTCGACTTCCGTACACCACATGCCATCGGCGACTCCATCCAATCGGCGTATGACCAGATACTGAACGCTACGGGCTACGACCACAATTTCTGTCTTAACACCTATAAAGACGGTAAGGGCGACGACACGCAGGTGTGTGCCAGTCTGTACAGTCCGAAGACGGGTATCTTCATGGAGATGTATACCAACGAGCCCGGTGTGCAGGTATACAGCGGCAATTTCCAGGGCGTGGGCAAGGATGCTGACATTATTCGCAAGCACGGCATCAAATATCCCAAGCATGTAAGCGTTTGTCTGGAGAGCCAGAAATATCCTGACTCGCCTAACCATCCTGAGTGGGCCAGTCCCGTGCTGAATCCAGGTGAGAAGTATTACAGCCGCGCAGCCTACAAATTTTCAATTAAATGAAAATTTTAAATGACAATTAATAATTGATAATTTTTAACTATAAAGATTTATGGCATTATTAGACTGGATTGTCATTGGCGTCTTCTGCTGTGCGCTGATTGGCATTGTAATTTGGGTTGTATCGCAGAAAAACGACAACTCAGCAGACTATTTCTTAGGTGGTAAGGATGCAACATGGATTGCCATCGGTGCATCAATCTTTGCCTCGAATATTGGTTCAGAACACCTGATTGGACTGGCTGGTGCCGGTGCATCGTCAGGTATGGCTATGGCTCACTGGGAGATTCAGGGTTGGATGATTCTGATTCTGGGTTGGGTATTCGTGCCTTTCTACACACGAAGCATGGTATACACGATGCCTGAATTCCTGGAGCGCCGCTTCAACAAGGAGAGCCGCACCATTCTGAGTGTCATCTCGCTGATTAGCTACGTGCTGACGAAGGTTGCCGTAACGGTATACGCCGGTGGTCTGGTGTTCCAGCAGGTATTTGGCATCAAGGAACTCTGGGGCATCGACTTCTTCTGGATTGCAGCCATCGGACTGGTGCTCATCACCGCCATCTACACTGTGTTTGGCGGTATGAAGAGCGTGCTTTACACCAGTGTGCTGCAGACACCTATCTTATTATTAGGATCGCTTATCATCCTTGTGCTGGGACTGAAGGCCCTCGGCGGATGGGATGAAATGATGGCTACCTGTTCTATCCAGACCGTAAATGAATATGGTGACCACATGACAGACTTGATGCGCGACCTGCACGACCCACAGTATCCTTGGCTCGGTGCCTTGGTAGGTTCGGCTGTCATTGGTTTCTGGTACTGGTGTACAGACCAGTATATCGTTCAGCGTGTGCTCTCAGGTAAGGACGAGAAGGAGAGCCGTCGTGGTACCATCTTCGGCGCTTATCTGAAGCTGTTGCCCGTATTCCTGTTCCTCATCCCCGGCATGATTGCCTACGCTATGTCGACGAAGGGTATCACCCTGCCCAGCGGCGAGGTGTTCGTGCTGTCGACTCCCGATGCAGCCTTCCCTACCCTCGTGGCTAAGATTCTGCCTGCTGGTGTGAAGGGTCTGGTGGTTTGTGGCATTCTGGCTGCCTTGATGTCTTCGCTGGCATCGCTGTTCAACTCGTCAGCCATGCTGTTCACCATCGACTTCTGGAAGCGTCTGCGTCCTGAGACTCCTGAGAAGCAGCTGGTACGTATCGGTCAGGTGGCTACTGTAGTCATCGTGGTACTGGGTATCCTGTGGATTCCCATCATGCGCTCGGTAGGTGATGTGCTGTACAACTATTTGCAGGATGTTCAGTCGGTGCTGGCTCCTGGTATTGCCTCTGCGTTCCTGCTGGGTATCTGCTGGAAGCGCGCATCTGCCAAGGGTGGCATGTGGGGTCTGCTGTCAGGTATCATCATCGGTCTGACACGTCTGGGTGCCAAGGTTTACTACAGCAATGCTACCGACGCTGCTGACTCATGGTTCAAGGCTGTATTCTACGACTTCAACTGGCTCTACTTCTGTGGTGTGATGCTCATTGTCTGCTGTCTGGTAGTCATCGTCGTATCGCTTTGCACAGAGGCTCCCGACGAGAAGAAGATACAAGGTCTGGTATTCGGCACCTCAACTCCTGAGCAGCGTGCTGCCACACGTGCCAGCTGGAACATGTGGGATGTTATCCACACTGTTATCATCTTAGGTATCACCGTAGCATTCTACGCTTACTTCTGGTAAACAAATGACATCATTCTATTTTGAACACCAGAAGATATTCCTGTCGGTAGACTGTATCATCTTCGGCTTCGATGCCAACAAGCTGAAGGTGCTGATAGGCAAGCGACACATGGATCCCGGGCGTGGCGAATGGAGCCTCTACGGAGGTTTCGTTCGCAACGACGAGAGTCTGGACGAGGCTGCCAACAGAACGCTATACGAACTGACGGGAATGCGCAACGTGTACATGCGACAGGTAGGTGCCTTCGGTAGCGTAAATCGTGACCCAGGCGAGCGTGTGGTCAGCGTGGCCTACTACGCCCTCATTAACGTGAAGGACTACAGCAAAAGGTTGCAGAGCCAGCACGAAGTGGAATGGGTGGACATAGACCAGCTGCCACAGATGTACTCGGACCACAACGAGATGATTATCAAGGCACGCAAAATGATGCAGCAGAAAATTAAGACGCAGCCCATCAGTTTTCAGCTACTGCCTCCGCTGTTCACGCTGACGCAGCTGCAACGACTCTACGAAGCCGTGAATGGCGAAGAGGTGGATAAGCGAAACTTCCGCAAGCGCATCAAGGAAATGGACTTCATTGAGAAGACGGAACTGATAGACAAGAAGTCGTCAAGACGTGGCGCTTCGCTCTACCGATTCAACAAGAAAATGTTCGACAAGGATTCCAACTTTAAATTATAATATTATGCTAGAAGAACTGAAAGAAAAAGTATTTCGGGCCAATCTGGACCTCGTGAAGCATAATTTGGTTATCTTCACCTGGGGTAATGTGTCGGCCATCGATCGCGAGAAGGGACTGGTAGTCATCAAGCCTTCAGGTGTAGAATACGACGTGATGAAAGCATCAGATATGGTGGTGGTAGACCTGGAGACAGGCAATGTGGTAGAGGGCGAGCTGAACCCATCGAGCGATACACCAACACACCTGGTGCTCTATAAGGCTTTCCCTGAGCTGGGAGGCATCGTTCACACCCACTCTACCTATGCCACCGCATGGGCTCAGGCTGGTAAGGACATTCCCAACATCGGTACTACCCATGCCGACTACTTCCACGACTGCATTCCCTGCACGGAGGCAATGACGGAAGACCAGATGGGCGAATATGAGAAGAACACGGGTGTGGTCATCGTTGACCGATTCAAGAAAGGCAACATCAATCCTGTACACACACCTGCCGTACTGGTGAAGAACCATGGTCCCTTCGCGTGGGGTAAGAATGCCGATCAGGCTGTATACCATGCCGTTGTGACTGAGCAGGTGGCCAAAATGGCCTACATCTCATTTACGCTTAACCCAGAGACAACAATGAATCCACTCTTGGTTGAAAAGCATTTCTCACGTAAGCACGGACCAAACGCTTATTATGGACAAAAAAAGAAGTAAAAATATGAAAGCATTTGAAAATTTAGAGATATGGTGGGTGACTGGTGCACAGTTGCTCTACGGAGGTGACGCTGTCGTACAGGTTGATGGTCACTCTAAGGAAATGGTTGATGGACTGAACAACTCAGGTATCATTCCCATCAAAGTAGTATATAAAGGCACAGCCAACAGTTCGAAGGAAGTAGAGGATGTGATGAAGGCAGCCAACAACGACGACAAGTGCGTAGGTATCATCACCTGGATGCACACCTTCTCGCCTGCCAAGATGTGGATCAAAGGTCTGCAGGAC
>Ga0326511_10003729_pt1 | contig 12242 bp, 9 predicted proteins | sample 0_2496_0518_D_FD_203701 | JGI IMG/M metagenome (GOLD analysis project Ga0326511, IMG submission 203701) | Bovine rumen microbial communities from UC Davis, California, United States - 0_2496_0518 | ecosystem: Host-associated > Mammals > Digestive system > Stomach > Rumen | place: USA: California...
AGGCGGTTGGTTGGGTATAATCCTAAAGTACTCCATACGGAGGTGTATCGAAGTGGTCATAACGGGCCTGACTCGAAATCAGGTAGCCCTCACGGGCTCGTGGGTTCGAATCCCACCGCCTCCGCCAGCTAAGGACAACGGATCAGAAAGATCGGTTGTCCTTTTTTTGTTGCACTTGCGACAAATAATACCGCCTTTTATCATAAACATTCAAAAAGGGAATCGAAAAATGGAAAATCTTGTTAAATTTGCGAATGCTTATTAATAATCCATTGATGAAAAAAGAACACTAAAATGAAATAATTAAAGCGTTTTGTTCATTATAAAAAGGTGAGAAAGTATTCCAATACTCTTTTGAAACAGAATAAATATCCCCATCTGTGCGCCCCTTAAACGGGGACAAAACAGTGTATTGGAAATGTAGGAAAAAAGTAAGTCATGTAGGAGGTTCTTTATGAGTGAAGCAGTGAAAACCGGCTATCCATCAATTGATAAACCCTGGGGCAAGTATTTTGACGCATGCGACGGCGGTGAGAGGATGGAAATCCCACAGGAAACTATTTTTGATTATCTCAAAAAATGCAATGAAGACAATCTGGATGGAATCGCGCTGGATTTCTTTGGACACACAATTACATATCGTGAATTCTTTGGGCGCGTTGAAGAAGTGGCAAAAGCCCTCCATGCGTTTGGTGTAAAGCCGGGTGAAGTTGTTAACATCATTACGGTAAATGCTGTTGAAAGCTATGAACTGATGTATGCAATCAATCGCGTAGGTGCAGTTTTTGATTTTATCAACTGTCTTGCCGATCATAAAGATCTGGTTCATTATTTTCAGGATTCCGAAGCAAAACGGATCTTTGTCATGGATCTCTTCGCGGATAAAGTTCTGAAAGCTGCCAAAGAAGCAGGTTATGTAGAGAAGGTCGTCGTATTTACCTTGGCAGATGAGATGCCGACGATAACCAGACTCGGATACTCGCTGAAAACGCGCAAAATGGATAAATCCTATTATGAGGATTCTCTCGTGGTAAAGTTTAAGGACTTTATGAAGCTGGCGGAAGGTCAGCCGGAAGTGGATTACCACAAAGATCCGGAGAAACCCTGTGCTCTGGCGCACACGGGAGGCACTACGGGATTCCCGAAAGCGGTGCTTCTGAAGGACGTATCCTTTAATGCTGTTGCTGCAGTGTATGTCCACTACCAGCCTCTGCGTCCCGGCAGATCCAACTGCATCAACACCATTCCGCCCATCGTCGTATACGGCTACTCTGTCGGAATGCATATGCCTATGTGCTGCCATGCCACCCAGGTCATCATGCCGAAGTTTGAGCCGGAGAAATGGCCTCAGTTTATTAAGAAATACAATCCTGCATATATCGTAGCGGTTCCTGCGTTCGTGACACCGATGCTGGAGAACCCGAAAATGGCAAATGCCGACATGTCGAATCTTACCATCTTTGGTGTTGGCGGCGATGGCTGCACCACGACCTTTGAAGCAGAAGTAAATGCCTTTATTCAGGATCATGGTTGCAAAACAGAGCTTGTCAAAGGCTATGGTATGACCGAAGTCGGTGCCTCTGCCTGCACTACTTATCCGGCCGGACTGACGAAAGGCGATGTTCCTGTCAACGCACTGGGTTCCGTTGGTTTCCCGCACCCGATGAACAATTTCATCATCTGGGATAATGACAACAACTGCGAATGCAGATATGACGAGATCGGCGAGATCTGCATGGATTGCCCCACCGAGATGATTGGATATAAGGATAATCCGGAAGAGACAAAAGCCATCCACAAAGAACATCCTGACGGAAAGACCTGGATTCACACCGGCGATCTGGGATATTTCAATGAAGACGGACTTCTGTTCATTACCGGCCGTCTCAAGAGAATCATCCTTACGGTGTGCGATGGCATTGGATATAAGGTGTTCCCGAATGTTCCGGAAGAAGTACTGGCAATGCATCCGGCAATCAGTGATGTCTGTGTCGTAAGCATGTCGGATGATGCAGACAACCGGCTGAAGGCATTCGTTTCTCTCAAAGAGGAAAATGAAAAAGCGGAGGATGTTGTTGAGCAGGAGCTCCGTGAACTGGCAGATAAGGAACTCAGCGGCTATGAGTGCCCGGTGGTATATGAATTCCGGCCGAGCCTGCCGTTGACACCTGCCGGCAAAGTGGACTTCCGTCAGCTGGAAAAAGAAGCCTGATAATGTGAAAAGAGATTAATCAGCGGCATTTTGATAAAACTCTCACCTTAAAACACTTGAGGTGAGAGTTTTTTGTTCCGAGAAAAGAGGCCGGAAGGAAATGAATGCGTCTCAAAGTGTTATTTTTGGTATGAATGCAAAAAAAACGGGCGGAATAAGGAGAAAAACTGGCAAATTGCTGATGTATACCGACAAAGCTTGAAATGTGTCCGGAAAAATGAAATAATTGGAGCGTTTTGTGCATTAAATAAAGGTGAGGCATTATTCTGAAACAATGTCGTTTTGGAATACAAACAGACTCCTGTTCCAATCAGTAGCGATGATGAAACAGGATAAAAGATAAGTATAAAAATAAGTCGTGTAGGAGGTCCTTTATGAGTGAAGCAGCAAAAACCGGTTATCCTTCCATAGACCGGCCTTGGGAAGAATTCTATAAATATGGCATTTCGGACAAACCCGTGAACGACATGCCCTGGAAAAAATACCTTGTGGACGATACCGCGATTGGTTCTCAGCCTCCACAGGGGCTTACTATGTATCAGCTCATCTATGATGTCAACAAAGATTATCCGGATCAGATCGCACTGAATTACTTCGACAAGAAGACCACCTTCCGTGAGATGTTCCAGCACATCGATGAGGCTGCCCATGCGCTGACTGCAGCCGGTGTCAAGCAGAATGACTGTGTTATGGTGAGCTTGGTGGATATGCCGGAGGTCGTATATACCTTCTATGGTGCTAACAAGATCGGCGCTTCCGTGAACCTTATCGATCCCCGTTCGGATGTGGAAACTCTGAAGCACTACATCCATCAGGTAAACCCGAAGGTATTTATCACTCTGGATCTGAACTATCCTCTGGTCAAGAAAGCCGTTGTCGATACCACGGTTGAAAAAGTCGTGATCGTAAAGATCGGCGACTCCATGCCGCCGGTCATCCGCATGGCATACAATCTTAAGTCCCGGAAGGATCATCCGAAGATCGAGTACAGCGACAGTGTCTTGCTTTACAAAGATTTTATCGCTTCCGGTGAAGGCGCCCAGGATGTGGAAGCCGAGTTTGAGAAAGACGCATGCCGCATCATCGTCCATACCGGCGGCACCACCGGCCTGCCGAAGAGCGTTATGATCTCCGATCAGATCACCAATAACGTGGCATGGAGCTATGGGTACATCGGATTTCCTATCAAACGCCAGAATGTCTGGTACAACGAACTGCCCCCGTTCATCATCTACAGTATGATGATCAGCGTGCATCTTCCGCTGTTCTATGGGGTTACGGTCGTTCTGAATCCGGAATTCTCCGTGGAAAAGTTTGCGAAGAACTTCAAAAAGTATAAACCGAACTATGCCGGCGGCGTGACCGAACATTGGCGTCAGCTCATCCGCTCCCCGCTGATGAAAGACTTTGATATGTCCTTCCTCATTGCAGCAGTCATCGGCGGCGATGCATGCCCGAGAGAAGACGAGATCGAGATCGATGAATTCTTTAAAGCCCACGGCTGCAAATATCCGGTCATCAAAGGATACGGCATGTCGGAGACCAGCGCCACGGTCACTACCGAGACTTGCACGGCAAACCGCTATAAGACGGTGGGAATTCCGCTTCCGGTCCATGACATCAAGATCGTTGATCCGGACGATATCACAAAGGAACTGAAATATGATGAGATCGGCGAACTGCTCGTAGGCGGCCCCAATGTCATGCTGGGTTATCTCGGCGATCAGGAAGCTACCGATGAGATGATCTTTACGGATGAGAAGGGCGAGCGTTGGCTCCGTACCAGCGACCTGGCCAAGATCTCTGAAGATGGTTTTGTGACGCATAAAGGACGTCTGAGAAGAATCTACATTACCGACAACGGCGGAACTGGAGCGAAGATCTTCCCCTCCGTGCCGGAAAAGGAGATCCTCCGTCATGAAGCGGTTGACGCCGTATGCTGCGCCGGACGACTGAAACCGGATTCTACGTTCTATGAAATCGTTGCATTCGTTGTCAAGAAGGAAGACATTCCGGACGAGAAGCTGACGGAGGAACTGGTTGAACTCTGCAAAGAAAAAGTTCCCGGTTATATGCAGCCGGTAGACTTCGTCTATCTGGATCATCTTCCGCTGACCGAAAACAACGGTAAAGTAGACTTCGTTCAGCTGGAGGAGCGTGCAAAAGAGCTTCAGGTCGCAGGAATCTGAGAAAACACATTTTAGCTTTATGATCCCCGTACATCCATTTGTACGGGGATCATTATTTGATGCCGGTGCAGCAACTGGCAGCATGGTTTGTGAGGACAAGCTGCCGACGCTGGCCGGTTACGACAAAATGACAAAATCAATTCAAAAGGTATACAAGCGAAGGAAAATTTGCTATAATAAAATACCGCTAAGAATAGCGGCCAGCATGGATTACCAACTAATTGTTAAGTGAGAGATGAAGATGAAAGGGAAAAAGATCAGAAAGACTTGGAAAGGAATCCTGTGTCTTGTCGTAATTGTAATGATGCTGTGTGGCAGCACGATGGTTTTTGCGGAAACGGGAGAGCTGACAACACAATGTATCGATGCCAACGCGTTTATTTCGGACCCCTGGGGAACTGTTGGGAATGCGATCTCCAACGGCATCTCAAACGGTGTGAACGCCCTTAGATATGGTGATCTGTACCGCCGGTACGGAGATTTTTCTGTTACGCTGCAAATGGGCAATGGCAGTGAAGTTATTGGACCAAATACTATCGTCAGCTGGATCCGGGTGAGTGACAACGGCAACGAGTATTACGATGACGGCAAGCTGAATGAATATGCCAGCAATCTGGCGGCTAAGTATAATTCCACCGAAACGAAGAATACGTTCATGACCTCCTATGGGTACGAGATCTCCATTCCCAGTACCACATACAGCTGGGTTTTGAATCAGCAGGCAACCGCCAATGCCATTCGCAATGCTCTGTATGCACACCAGACTCAGACAATCTACCCGGTATGGGCACAGACGGCAGGCAATGCTTCCACCTATGTGGAGATTAGCCTGACGAATCAGCGGCTGTTCCTGTATAAGGACGGACAGCAGATCATGGCAACGGATGTTGTGACCGGCAACACCGCTCTCGGAAGGGGTACACCGGCTGGTTACTATACGATAAAAAGCAAGTCAAGAAATACCGTTCTTCGTGGAGAGGGGTATGCAAGCCCGGTGAGTTACTGGATGCCTTTTAACGGAGGAATCGGCCTGCATGATGCCACCTGGAGAGGAAGCTTCGGCGGTACGATCTATCAGTATGACGGCTCTCATGGATGCGTCAATATGCCGTTGGATAAAGCAAGAATCGCCTATGAAAACGTCTCTGTCGGCACACCGGTAATCCTGTACTGGTAAGAATTCTTGAAGTAATAACAAGCGTCTGCGGAGATTCGCCGCTCCGCAGACGGCTATTTTTGACAAAAAAGGCGTTTATTTTTAAGAAAATACGTTAAGAAAACACAGAAATAAAAAAATCTTGCAATTTGCTTGAAATATTTCACCAAGCTGAGTTATTTTCATATATAGGACTTATTTTTCTTACAGGGGGGTCAAGGTTTTGCCCTGAAGGGACCCGTCTGCAAACTAATGTTAGTCGTCTAACATTAGTTCCGCTGAGGACATTCGCTTTTTGATTGTTCCGAAGGAGGGGGCAGATTGTCCGGATGAGGGTGAAACTCTGCCAATTAATGTTAGTTAGCTAACATTAATTGGCAGCCCTTCCCACCCACCAGTTAATTATGGAGGTACTACAGAAATGACTAGCAATACGATTTCACAGAATAAAACAGGATATGCATCTATCGACAGACCCTGGAGAAACAGCTTCTCAAAGGAAGTTCTTGCGGCAGAACTTCCCAGCCAGACAATGTTTGAGTACATCTATGAAGCCAATAAGGATCGTTCCGATGAGATCGCTCTGGAATACATGGACATGAAGAAAGTCACCTTCGGTGAACTCTGGCAGCATATTGAAGAGGCGGCAAAAGGTCTGACTGCACTTGGAGTTCAGCCTGGTGAGATCGTTACTATTGCCATGCCGAATACACCTGAGTTTGTTTATCTGGCCTATGCTGTAAACCGCGTCGGTGCGGTCATGAATCTGATTCATCCGTTGCCCGGAGAAAAAGAACTGCATGGTTATCTGGACGAGGCGGAAAGCCGATTCTTCTTCATGTTCGATGGTACCTATAACATCATCAAAGATTCTTTGAAAGAGACGACAGTACAGAAAGCTATCGTCATATCTCCGGCTCAGTCTCTGAGCGGAATCAAGAGAACTCTGTATAAATGGGCCAAGTTCCCGAAACTGGACAAGTCCATGTGCATGACCTGGACGGAGTTCCTGAAAAACGGAGAGGATGTAGCTCCCGCATATTTCCGGAAAGATCCGGACACCATGGCGGTTATTTCTCACACCGGCGGCACCACGGGAGAACCGAAAGGCTGCATGCTGTCCGATACTAATGAGAACGCAGTTGCATTTCAGGTGCGTCTGTCCTTCCCCGGTGCCGAGGAGGTGCCCGGTAAGTGTGTGCTGGTCGTATTGCCTCCGTTCGTAAATTACAGCTTCTGCAACGGAATCCATGAAGGATTCGGAATGGGAATGCGGCTGGGTCTGGTTCCCAACTATGAGATTGGGAAATACCATGAATATCATAAACTGCATAACGTTGCAGTAATCAACTCCATTCCGCAGTACTGCCAGGCGATGATGAATGAGAAAGAGATGGAAGGTGTGGATCTTTCTTCTCTGATGTATATTGCCGCCGGCGGCGAAGCGATGGACCGGGATATTGAGAACCAGTTCAACGAGTTCCTTGCAGCACATGGTGCAAACATGAAGGTCTCCAAAGGATACGGATGCACGGAATTTGCCAGCGTCGTTTCCTTTACTTATCCGGAAGTGAATTTCCCCAACTCTGTCGGTGTTCCGCTGCCAATGGTCAACCTGAAAATCGTGGAGCCTGGTACGACCGATGAACTGAAGATCGGAGAGACCGGAGAAGTGTGCGTCAGCGGGCCAAGCCTGATGCTGGGGTATTACAAGAACCAGGAGGCAACGGACGAACTGATCAAAGTTCATTCGGACGGAACCCGGTGGCTTCATATGGGCGACCTCGGAAAAGTGGATGAAAACGGTGTGCTTTATATCACCGGCCGCATCAAACGGATCATCATGACCAAGGGATCGGACGGAAACGTTACGAAGATGTTCCCGGACCGTATTGAAAAAGCGATCCAGCTCTGCGACGACGTGGAACTTGCCTGTGTCATTGGAGTCCGTGATGAAGAGCGTATCAATATTCCGAAAGCATATATTGAACTGAAAGATAGGTCCCTCAGCGACGAGCAGGCGGTTCGCAACCATATCCTTGCATACTGCAATGAAAACCTGCCCGATTATCAGGTGCCCGAAATGATCGAGTTTGTGGATGAACTTCCAAGAACTCCCCGAGGAAAAGTAGATTACCGTGCCCTGGAAGAGTCCGATATTAAATCTGCATAACGTGGATTGATATAAAAACGAAAGTTAGGGGATGTTGTAAGAAAAATGAGAACCAACACAAAAAGACTTGTAGCAACACTCCTGGTTGTCGCAATGGTCGTGGCGCTTGTCAGCGTTTCCGCGCTTGCAGCTCCGGCCTCCGGCAAACAGTTTAAGGGCTACACCATCATCGGCGACAGTATCACTTCCGGATACTCCGTCGAAAAGGATCCCAACTGGGATGCAAATCTTGTGCCGCAGGATATCGATTACGGTATTCTGGCAAACATGGTCGCAGCACCGGAAGGATATTATTCGGTGCAGGACGTTGAGGCTCTCCGGCAGATGGGCGGCGGAACCACATACCGCGTTCACGGCTCCTATCCGGATCTGGTAGCAAACGGAATGGGTTATCAGCTTCCCAACGACAGCCCAGCCAGCTATGCCGATCTGGAAAATCAGGGCTATTATAACCTGTCTCTGCCCGGACTACGTACCGTTGAAGTCCGTGAAATGCTGGACCCGGACTATCACGGGGATGATATCAGCCAGGAGATCTGGGATATTGTTCAGAAAGACGGCAAACAGGTCATGATGGATAAGGCTCGGGAATACATCAAGAATTCCGATGTGCTGACCATCAATATCGGGTCCAATGATGTTGCGATCAACTGCTTCATCCGTGCACTGAAGGTCATGGATGCTGCCGGCGCCGATACTCAGAGCCTGAACTACATCCGTGCTGCTGTTGCGGCCGGTGATTTTGGTACTGCTACCAGCTATCTTTTCGAGGCAGCAAAACTGCTTGGTGTTTTCCCGGCAGCTGCTGCAGCGTATATGCAGGGCCTGATGAGCGGTCTCGGAACCTTTACGGAGAACTGGGATCCCATTATCAAGAGTATTTATGCGATCAATCCTGACATCAAGATCTATGCGGTCGGTTTCTTCAATCCGTTCAAGAATTTCCATATTACAGATCTGGGAGATGAGTATTTCCTCCGCATCGGTCACGCACTGGACATCCTGCTCCAGACCATGAACGTCTATGTAACTCAGCTTTCGGCATACAAAGACACCTACACCTACGTGGATATCTTTGACACCGAACCCATTGGCATGGGAACCCTGCTTACCGGACTGATCGATGGTACTTATTTCAAGTACATTCTTTTCACGGTCCATCCCACCAATGAAGGACATAAGTTTATTGCCAGCCAGATTCTGAAGGCAATGCAGGCAGATCCTCCTGTTAATCCACAGCCGACGCAGCCTGTCGTCACCGGCAGATACATTGATGTTGCAGACGGCGACTGGTTCAAGTCGTTTGTAGACTATGTATCTGACCGCGGGATCATGACCGGAGTAACGGACAATACATTTGAACCGAACTCCAACCTGACTCGTGCACAGGTCGCTACTATCCTGTATGCTCTGGAGGGCAAGCCCGGCAATGATACGAATGCGTTTGCCGATGTGGCACCAACCAGCTGGTATTATGATCCTGTTAACTGGTGTGCTTCCAAGGGAATCGTTGCCGGAACCGGCAACGGCACATTCGAACCGAACCGTGATGTGACTCGTGAAGAACTGGCCACCATGCTCCGCAGCTATGCGGCTTATCTCGGCGGCGACATCACTTCTGCTTCCGATATCTCTGGATTTGCAGATGCTTCTTCCGTCAGTGCATGGGCACAGCAGCCGGTACAGTGGGCTGTTGCAAAAGGTCTGATGTCCGGACGTCCGGGCAACATGATTGCACCGCAGGGCACCGCGACCCGTGCGGAAATGGCGGTCATGATGAAGAATTTCTGTGAAGCCTACGGAAAATAAAAAGTGTTGGGTTGAAAACCTGTAAAACGCGGCAGCCGACTCCTTCTTTGGAGTCGGCTGTTATATTTATATATGACTGTGTTCGTGAGGGAGAATCTAGTGCCAAACGCTCTTAAACAGATGCTCCGCAATTTCTTCCGGCGTTTTCTCATAGCCAGTTTCTGCCCATCGGCGATACACACTGAAGACCCCTCCGGAGATGTAAGCAAAATACCACGGATCTTCCACGCCGTTCAGACGTATAAGCGCCCGACGGTCAAACTCTTCTTTCAGTAGAATCAGTTTTCCGTTCCGAATAAGAATGGATGTAAGATCACGGTGTTCGTGCAGATAATGGAGCAGAGGGATAAAAAACTGATAATCTTTCCTGTACGATAAGAAATCCAGATTGGCTTTTTGATACCAGATATCCGTAATCTCTGAGATGTAGTGTCGCAGAACATCATCCTTATCCTTAAAGTTGCGGTAAAAAGAATTTCGGCTTACCCCTGCCAGACGAACGAGATCGACGATACGGATCTCTTCCATCATCTGAGTCTTTAAAAGGGAAAGCAGAGTATCCGTGATGCTATGTATGACCTGCGCATTGGTCTGATGCTGTGCTGTCATAACAACCTCCAGTGGTACATTTGTACCACAATCATAGAAAGAGATCGATGAGTTGTCAATCAAAGAATACTTTCCAACAGAACCGATCTGGGGTAAAATAACAACAACACAGTTAAGGGAGCAGAAAAATGGAACGCTATGGATTTGGAATCGATCTGGGTGGAACTACCTGCAAACTGGGATTGTTTCAGGTCGACGGAACTCTGATGGAAAAGTGGGAGATTCCCACCGATACGAGAGAGAATGGGAAAAATGTTTTGCCGGATATCACCGCATCAGTAGAGGAAAAAATCCGACAGCACCATATTTCCAGGGAACAGATCATCGGTGCCGGAATCGGAGTTCCCGGGGCCGTCAATAACGAAGGAGTTGTGAATCGCTGCATCAACCTCGGTTGGGGAATCGTTCCGGTCTCAAAAGAACTATCATCGCTCTTAAGTGTTCCGGTCTATACAGCAAATGATGCCAATGTCGCCGCACTGGGAGAAGCTTGGAAGGGCAGCGGTAACGGTTATAGCAGCATTGCCATGATCACGCTGGGGACCGGTATCGGCGGCGGTGTGGTCCTGGATGGACAGATCATCAACGGATTTCACGGTGCGGCTGGAGAACTGGGGCACATTGTTGTGAACCCGGAAGAGCAGGATGCCTGCAACTGTGGCAATCATGGGTGTATCGAGCAATATGCTTCTGCCACCGGGATCGTTCGCCAGGCAAGAAAGCAGCTGGCGGAAAGCAGCGTAGACAGTGTGCTCCGAAAGGAGCAGGATCTTTCCGCAAAAAGCGTATTCGACGCTGCCAAAGCAGGTGATGTACTGGCGAAAAAGATCGCAGAGGAAGTCTGCGATATGCTGGGGCGCGTCATCGGCACGATATGCAATGTGATCAATCCGGAAGCCGTTATTATAGGAGGCGGAGTTTCCCGAGCGGGAGACATCCTTCTGGAACTGGTACAGGAAGGGTTCCGGAATAGTGTTTTCCATGCCAGCAGGGATACTGTGATTCGTCTGGCCAGCCTGGGAAATGACGCGGGGATCTACGGCGCAATGAAATTGCTTCTGAATAAAGACAACTGAGAAGAACTCGAATATCTGTTTTTTAATTTGAAAACCGTTTTCAATTCTTGACAATGCGGATGCGTTGTGCGAAAATTGAAAACGGTTTTCAATTTGCATGTAGGGACAGGAGATACCATGAGTGTTCAGCTGACATATAAAACAAAACAACGGGATCTGCTGCTGGAATATCTGGAAGCAAATCCGGAGACCCATATTACCGTTTCAGACGTCTGCGATTACTTTAAAAGCAAAGATGTTGCGATTGGTCAGACGACGATCTACCGGCATCTGGAACGGATGGTGGATGAAGGATTGGTAAACAAGTATACTATCGACTCCAACAGCCCAGCATGTTTTGAATATATCCCCAAGAATCATCATTGCGGGGAAGATGTATGTTTTCACTGCAAATGTGAAAAATGCGGGAAACTGATCCATCTCCACTGCGAGGAACTGACGGAGCTTGGACTGCACCTGAAAGACGAGCATCAGTTTACACTGGATCCCAGAAGAACGGTGTTCTACGGAGTGTGTGAGGAGTGCAGTTCAGAATACTCCAGAGATGCAAAAAAGAGATAAGTAAACGGAAAGGATCAGAATAGGTAGAACATGTCAACTACCCACCCGCCAAGGCGAATGGGCTTGTAACTCCCCAGTAGTGCAAATGTCTGACGACTCCTACCTTCCGCTTACCTGATTGCTCAAGCAGTGGGGTTACATCACAGGGTGGTTGACATCACCCTTATCATCTCAGACATGCTGAGGTGATACTGTATCCGGTACTTGGCTATTTTTTGCAAGATAGTTGATTCCCATGCGATACAGATTCATAGCTCCAATACGGTCATCATTGGAGGAATAGCCGCAAGATTTACAGCAGAAGATATGCCGCTTCTTGTTGCGATTCGCCTTTTCCGTATGGCCACAGATGGGACAAGTCTGGCTCGTATAACGAGGATCTACGTTGATGACGGAACTCTCATTAAGAGCGGCCTTGTACTTCAGTTTCTGCTCAAGGTCGTAGAAGGACCATGAT
>Ga0326511_10003730_pt1 | contig 12242 bp, 12 predicted proteins | sample 0_2496_0518_D_FD_203701 | JGI IMG/M metagenome (GOLD analysis project Ga0326511, IMG submission 203701) | Bovine rumen microbial communities from UC Davis, California, United States - 0_2496_0518 | ecosystem: Host-associated > Mammals > Digestive system > Stomach > Rumen | place: USA...
CATCAAAAAAAATAAGAATCCATGGTCAAGCACCTACTTGTCATCTTCCTATGGCTATGCACACCGCTAGTCTTGTTTGCCCAACAAGACGCTTTTCACGCGTACCTATATAATAATGATTACGATGTCTATCTGCGAATCAATCTATATGATCAGGATGTCATCATACCTGGGCAGGAGCTCTATGGCTCACTCCCCGGCTATCTGGGTAAGAAACAAAACTCCTTCTGCTGGGTCATCACCTCGTGTGAGGTAAAAAGCGAGCAGGAGGCTACGCTGCAGATGATTAACGACTTCGGCAGTGAAGACCTTGTAGCTACTCTCACGCGCCAGAACGACTCCATCTACATCCTGCGTCAGGGCTCTGGAAGCACCATCAAGGTACCTCATCAGGGCAAATGGCGCAAACTGCCTAAAACGCTGGAGTTTAAGAGAAAGAAAAAAAGATAATAGAAGTTATGATAGTTTTTCCGATAGCAAAAATCAACTTAGGACTGAATGTGGTCGAGAAACGACCTGATGGTTATCACAACCTGCAGACTGTGTTCTATCCCGTACCCATCAAGGACGCTCTGGAGGTACAGCAGATGGACGAGGGATTCCCGTCTGAATACGATTGTGACCTGAAGGTGACCAATATCGCCATTGAGGGCGACGAACAGCGCAACCTCGTGGTGAGAGCCTACAAGTTGCTGAAACAAGACTTCGCCACCCTGCCCCGCATCCACACCCACCTGTGGAAAGGCATTCCCACACAGGCTGGCATGGGCGGCGGATCGAGCGACTGTGCCTATATGATTCGTCTGCTGAACGACCTTTTCGACATGAAGATGAGCGACAAACAGATGATTCAATATGCAGCACAACTGGGAGCCGACTGCGCTTTCTTCATTAAGAGCAAGCCCTGTTATGCTGAGGGTATCGGCGAGAAGATGCAATCCATCAGCCTCGACCTGTCGGAATGGTATATCGGTGTGGTGCGTCCAGATATCCCAGTACCCACAAAAGAGGCTTTTTCACGCATCCATCCCCACTATCCTAAGGTTTGTCCCAAGGATGCAGTCATGCAACCCGTAGAGACGTGGCGCGAAACGCTGGTCAACGACTTCGAGGAGAGTGTCTTTGCCCTGCATCCCGAGATTGGAGCCATCAAGGAGCAACTATATAAGATGGGCGCCACCTTTGCCGCCATGTCTGGCTCAGGTAGCGCCCTATTCGGACTCTTCAAGGAACGGCCCGACAAGCTCGGTGAGCAGTTCCCTAATATGTTTACATTCTGTTCGAGACTGTAGCTTAATCTTTGCTGCGATCTTCCAGTAGTGCAGATGTACGAACACGACTCAGCGTCTCAGGTGTCATCTGCAGATAGCTGGCAATATACACCAACGGGGCACGAAGCACCAGCTGTGGCGAACGCTTCACAAGCTTGGCATAACGCTCTGGCGCTGACTCAAAACGCAACATGTCAGCATGAATCTGTGAGATGATAAGCGACTCCTCCAAGATCTTACGGTAAAGCATCTGGATGTTGGTGTTACGAACGGCCTCATGCTCCAGACGGCTCTTAGGCATGGCATAGATAATGGTAGGCTCAAGGGCTACAATCTGCTGGCGGCTGGGTTCCTCCTTGAACAGGCTCTCAATACACATGCATATGGTATTCTCGGTAGCCATATACTCCGTCAACTCTTTGCCGTTCTTGTAGTAGTACTGACGTATCAGTCCCTTCACCACCCAATAGATGTTGGTGCAGATATCACCCTCCTTCAGAATTACTTCTCCTTTCTGGAACTTCATCGGTACCAGAATACTCTCCAGCACGTCCAACTCATCGTGAGTCATCGTACTATAGCGTCTTGCCAGCTCTCTTGCTACGTCTCTTGTTGTCAGTCCAATTGTTGTCATATAGTTTTATATAGGTTTTTGAGGTTTAGTCAAGTTTCAATACGGCGAGGAAGGCCTTCTGAGGCACCTCCACATTACCTATCTGCTTCATGCGCTTCTTACCACGCTTCTGCTTCTCCAAGAGTTTACGCTTACGGCTCACGTCACCGCCATAACACTTGGCAGTCACATCCTTACGTACCTGTTTCACCGTCTCGCGGGCTATAATCTTCGCACCGATAGCGGCCTGAATGGCAATATCGAACTGCTGGCGTGGAATGAGCTCCTTCAGCTTCTCGCACATGCGACGTCCGAAGGTAACAGCATTGTCCTGATGGGTCAGCGTAGACAGAGCGTCGACAGGCTCTCCGTTCAGTAGGATATCGAGTTTTGCGAGCTTCGAGGGACGGAACGAGTCGATATGATAGTCGAACGAGGCATAGCCCTTCGAAATACTCTTCAACTTATCGTAGAAGTCGATGACAATCTCGCCCAACGGCAGCATAAAGCGCAACTCTACGCGATTACCAGATACGTATTGCTGGTCTATCAGCTCACCACGCTTATCAAGACAGAGCGTCATGATGGGTCCAATGAAGTCGGCAGCGGTGATGATAGAGGCTTTGATATACGGTTCCTCGATATGGTCTATCATCGTCTGGTCAGGCAGTCCTGAGGGGTTGTGAACCTCTTTCTCCTCGCCCTGCTTGGTGTAGCACATATAGGTCACGTTAGGCACAGTGGTGATGACGTCCATGTCGAACTCACGGTCCAGACGCTCTTGTACAATCTCCATATGCAACAGGCCCAGAAATCCGCAACGGAATCCGAAGCCCAGCGCGACAGAGGTCTCTGGGGTAAAGGTCAGCGAGGCGTCGTTCAGCTGCAGTTTCTCCAACGAGGCACGCAGATTCTCATAGTCTACGGGATCTATAGGATAGACACCTGCGAACACCATCGGTTTCACCTCCTGGAAGCCCTCGATGGCTTTCGTGCAAGGGTTCTGGATATGGGTTATGGTATCGCCAACTTTCACCTCTTTGGCATTCTTGATGCCTGAGATGATATATCCCACCTCACCAGTACGCAATTCCTTACGAGGTATCATGTCCATCTTCAGCACTCCCACCTCGTCGGCGATATACTCCATTCCTGTATTGAAGAACTTCACCTTGTCGCCCTGACGAATTACACCGTTGGTAATCTTAAAGTAGGCAATGATGCCTCTGAATGAGTTGAAGACGGAGTCGAAAATCAAGGCCTGCAGTGGAGCCTGCTCGTCGCCCTCGGGATGCGGAATACGCTCCACAACAGCATTCAGGATATCCTCAACCCCCTCACCCGTCTTACCCGACGCACGGATAATCTCAGAGCGGTCGCAGCCTATCAACTCAATAATTTCGTCTTCCACCTCATCAGGCATAGCCGAAGGCATGTCTATTTTGTTAATGACAGGGATAATCTCCAGATCGTTATCAATAGCCATGTAGAGGTTTGAGATAGTCTGCGCCTGCACACCCTGCGTAGCATCAACAACCAACAAGGCACCTTCGCAGGCAGCGATGGAGCGGCTCACCTCGTACGAAAAGTCGACGTGTCCCGGGGTGTCGATGAGGTTCAATATATATTTCTCACCATCCTTCACATATTCCATCTGGATGGCGTGACTCTTAATCGTAATGCCACGTTCACGCTCCAACTCCATGTCATCCAACATCTGTCCCTCCGTCACCTGGATGGTCTTAGTAAACTCCAGCAGACGGTCGGCCAGCGTTGACTTTCCATGGTCAATATGTGCGATGATGCAAAAGTTTCTAATATGGTTCATGTATCCTTGTATGAACAATTTTCTGCAAAGGTAGCAAAAAATTTTAATAATCTTCGCTCTTTGACGTTTTTTATGTATTTATTACAACTTAGGCATATGGAACTCGTAGCCCTGATCAAAAACCTCCTTGACGGTGTTGATTTCCAGGAACTTGGTGGCGCCACCGGTACTGATATTTCCACTCAGATAGGCGATCTTGTCGTCCAGCTCTACATAGCCTTTCTGGCGCAGCATGCGAACGGCAGCCAGGAATAGCTGTTCGCTGGAGATATGGCCTTTCTGGAACACGGGGATAACGCCATATGACAGGTTCAACAGGCGCTGCAACTTGTCCTTATAGCAAATGGCCAGCACGGGATGCGGACCTCGGAAAGCAGCCAACGAACGGGCTGTTGTTCCTGTAGCCGAATCAGTTACAATACCTTTCACACCCAGTTTCTCCGTAGCTTCGATAGCACTATGGGCCATAAACTCGCGGATGTCGCAATTGGGCGACAGTGGGATATCGATATGATTATTAGCACGATCACGTTCAGCCTGCTCGGCAATAGCTGCCATCGTCTGAACCGCCTCAATGGGATATTTTCCGCTGGCTGTCTCGCCTGAGAGCATTAGCGCATCAGCACTTGAATAGATAGCGTTAGCAATATCGGTAACCTCAGCACGGGTAGGTCGCGGGTTGTTAATCATCGTGTGGAGCATCTGTGTTGCCACTATCACGGGCTTCTTCTTCTGCACACACTTACGGATAATCTGACGCTGGATGCCAGGAATCTGTTCGATGGGCACCTCGATACCCAGGTCGCCGCGAGCTATCATAATGCCATACGAGGCGTCGATAATCTCGTCGATATTGTCAACACCCTCCTGATTCTCAATCTTCGAGATAATCTTGATATCGCTGTTGAAAGCGTCCAGAATAGCCTGTACGGCACGTACGTCGGCTGCAGAGCGCACAAAGGAGTGAGCTATAAAATCAATGTCCTGATCGATAGCCAGCATGATATTCTTACGGTCCTTGGCTGTCAGCGCAGGCAAAGCGATATGGCGGCCTGGCACATTGACGCTCTTATGCGAACCCAGCACACCATCGTTAGTCACCTGGGCAATAACAGCAGGTCCGTTGATACCAATCACCTGCATGTCCAGCGCGCCATCATCGAAGAGCACATGGTCACCTTCCTGCACATCGGCAGCAAAGTTCTCATACGATAGGTTCACGATATCATGAGTCGAGTCCATCTCAGGACGTCCAAACAATTTTACCACGTCGCCAGTCTTATAGCTGATAGGCTCCGCACAGCCCGTAGTACGAACCTCTGGACCCTTGGTGTCTATCAGAATGCCAATGTGGCGACTCACCTCGCGCACGTTCCTTATTATATTCTTAATGCCATCCTCAGAAGCATGGGCCGTATTCATGCGAATAACATTCACTCCTGCATTATAGAGCTGGCGAATGAAGTCAACTTCGCATCGACGATCACTTACTGAGGCAACAATTTTGGTCTGTTTCATATCCTAAAAGCGTAAAATTTAGGTGCAAAGTTACAAAAAATCTACTTTTTTAGAAAAAAAAACAGATAAAATTTCCCTATTCCGCTGAAAAACAGTATCTTTGCAGTCCGAAAATAAAACACTTAATAAAATATAGAGATGACAAAAGCAGATATTATCAGTAAGATTACTGAGGACACAGGCCTTCCCAAGAAGGACGTGGCAGCCACAGTGGAGGCTTTCATGGAAGAAATTCGTATGAGCATGGCTGAAAAGAAGGAGAATGTATTTCTCCGTGGATTTGGCACATTTCATGTGAAGCGCCGTGCTCAGAAGACCGCTCGTAACATTTCGAAGAACACAACCATGGTGATTGAGGCACACGACATCCCCGCTTTCAAGCCTGCCAAGAGTTTCTTAGCAAAAATGAAGTAATACAACTTTTTAAATATTTAGAATTATGCCAAACGGAAAGAAAAAGAAGGGCCACAAGATGGCTACCCACAAGCGTAAGAAGAGACTGCGCAAGAATCGTCATAAGAGCAAGTAAGGCTCTGGCGTCAAACAAGAAATGAAGGGAGTGAGTCCGAGCAATCGGAGCACTCCCTTGCTATTTATGAATTATTAATGTAAAGTCAACAAGATGACAAGTGAAGTAATCATCGATGTACAGCCAAAGGAGATCTCTATCGCCCTGCTCGAAGACAAGAATCTGGTAGAATACCAGAACGAGAAACGCGAAGAGGCCAGTTACTCCGTGGGCAACATCTATCTGGGCAAAGTCAAGAAACTGATGCCCGGACTCAATGCCTGCTTCGTTGAGGTAGGTTCTGAGCGCGATGCTTTCTTGCACTACCTTGACTTAGGCACGCAATTCAGCTCTTTTGAGAAGTACCTTAAACAGGTACAAAGCGACAAGAAGAAACTTTTCCCCATTGCAAAGGCTACCCGTCTGCCCGACCTGCCGAAGGAAGGCAGCGTACAGAACACGCTGAAACAAGGACAGGAAATCCTGGTTCAGGTGGTCAAGGAGCCCATCTCCACCAAGGGTCCCCGACTAACGTGTGATATCAGTCTGGCTGGCCGTTATATGGTGTTGATACCCTTTGGCGATAAAGTTTCGGTTTCATCTAAAATAAAGAAAGGCGAAGAACGCACCCGACTGAAACAGCTCGTGCAGAGCATCCGCCCCAAGAACTTCGGCGTCATTGTTCGTACGTCAGCCGAAGGCAAACGTGTGGCCGAGCTCGACAGCGAGATGAAGGTGCTGGTGAAGCGCTGGGAAGATACCATTACGAAGGTACAGAAAGCTACTAAGGCACCACAGCTGGCCTTCGAGGAGACCGGACGCGCCGTAGCGATGCTACGCGACCTGTTCGATCCCACCTACGACGGTATCCATGTCAACGATGCCGGCATCTACCAGCAGGTTCGCGACTATGTAGCCCTAATAGCACCCGACAAACAGGACATCGTCAAGCTGTACAACGGAACAGTGCCTATTTTCGACAATTTCAGCGTGACGAAGCAGATCAAGTCTTCGTTCGGACGCACGGTGAACTACAAGCGCGGAGCCTATCTCATCATCCAGCACACCGAAGCCATGCATGTGGTCGATGTCAACTCGGGTAATCGTACTCGCGCAGAGAATGGTCAGGAGGCCAACGCACTGGAGGTGAACCTCGGTGCTGCCGACGAGCTGGCTCGCCAGCTGCGACTCCGCGATATGGGCGGCATCATCGTGGTCGACTTCATCGACATGAATCTGGCAGAAGACCGCCAACTGCTCTATGAGCGCATGTGTAAGAACATGCAGAAAGACAGAGCACGCCATAACATCCTGCCGCTGTCGAAGTTCGGCCTGATGCAGATTACGCGTCAGCGCGTCCGTCCGGCAATGGATGTCAATGTAGAGGAAACCTGCCCCACCTGCTTCGGCAAGGGCAAAATCAAGTCGTCTATCCTGTTTACAGACCAACTGGAGAGCAAGATTGATCGCCTAGTCAACAAGATAGGCATCCGCAAGTTCTATTTGCACGTTCATCCCTACGTCGCCGCCTACATCAATCAGGGTTTCGTATCGCTGAAGCGCAAATGGCAAATGAAATACGGTATGGGCCTGCGCATCGTACCGTCACAAAAACTAGCTTTCCTGCAATATGAGTTCTACGACCAAGACCGGCAGTTCATCGATATGCAGGAAGAGATAGAAAGCAATTCATAAACGAACGCAGTAGCCATGACAATACTTAAAGTCATATTCTGGATCTGTATTTTTCTGGTGTTCTACACTTATCTTGGATATGGGGTATTGTTATGGCTGCTCGTTAAAATCAAACATGCCCTTTATGGCAAACGTCAGTCCACCAGCCTTCCTGACGACGACAAACTGCCAGATGTCACCTTCCTCATTTGTGCTTACAACGAGCAAGACATCGTAGAGCAGAAAATGCAAAACACCCTTCAGCTCAACTACCCGAAGGAGCATCTGCACATCATGTGGGTCACCGACGGTTCTACCGATGACACCAATCTGCGCCTGCAGCGCTATCCCGATGTACAGGTTGTATTCAGCCCTGAACGTCGCGGCAAGACGGCAGCACTCAATCATGGCATCAGTCTCGTTAATACAGAGTTGTGCGTGATGACCGATGCCAACACGATGGTTAATGCCGAAGCACTCCACCATATCGTGCGCTGTTTCCAGGACCCACAAGTGGCATGTGTTGCTGGTGAAAAACGTGTAGTAGCACATGACGACAGACAAACGGCAGCTCAGGGAGAAGGACTTTACTGGCGCTACGAGAGTACGTTGAAACGTCTGGACAGCGAACTATACTCCACCATGGGAGCAGCTGGCGAACTGAACGCCATTCGTACTAAGCTCTATCATCCGATGCCCGAGAATGCCCTACTCGACGATTTTGTCATGTCTATGCAAATGGTTGACGAGGGCTATCGCATAGCATATGTCCCAGAAGCATATGCCTTAGAGCATGGCTCTGCTGATTTCATCGAAGAGTCGAAGCGCAAACGACGTATTGCAGCAGGCGGACTACAGAGCTGCTGGTGGTTGCGTCGCATGATGAACCCATTCCGCCATTTCGTAGTCGCATTCCAGTTCGTGTCTCATCGTGTTCTGCGCTGGACCGTTACCCCCATCGCACTCGTGGCGCTTATCCCGCTCAATGTTCTGTTGGTTTTCATGAATGCAGGCACTGTCTACACCATCATGTGGCTCCTCCAAATCCTATTCTATGCCGCAGCCTTCATAGGCTATGAACTGGAACAGCGAGGCAAGAAAAGTAAAATGCTCTATGTGCCTTATTATTTCCTTTTCATGAACTTTAACGTATTCCGTGGCATGCACTATTTACGCACTCATCAGGGGAGTGGCACATGGGAGAAAGCACGTCGCGCTTAAAATTTTTCGCCGAAAATTTCTTTTGTTTGAAAATATTTTGCTAATTTTGCCACGACTTATATATCGTAAGGAGAATTAGAATAGTTGCTCAAATGAATCAAGACGAAAGAGAGATCCTGTTACAGAAGATTGCAGAAGCCAATGCCAAGCGACAGGCTGTCGAGTTGGAACTCCATGATGCAAGAAGAAAACTGGCCGAATACGAGGAAAAAACGCAGAAGGCCGAAAATGCCAGCAAGATGAAGTCACTCTTTTTGGCAAACATGAGTCATGAAATACGCACACCCTTGAATGCCATAGAAGGCTTCTCGCGCATCATGGCTGAGACCGATTCCGCTGAAGAACGTATGAAGTATATGGAGATCATTGAGAGTAACAACAACCGTCTACTATCGCTCATCAATGAGATTCTCGACCTCTCACGTGTCGAGGCTGGCGAATTATCTATTAAAAAAAGTATGACTGACCTCAATGAGATTTGTAAGAGCCTCCAATTCATCTTCAAGTTCCGCTGTCCCGATAATGTGCAACTATATTGGTCTAAGCCAAATATGAATGTTACACTAAATACCGATGGTAATCGTATCACTCAGGTCTTCTCCAATCTCATTGGCAATGCCCTGAAACATACATCAAACGGTACCATCGCCTATGGCTATAGACTCATCAACGATGGACAGGATGTCGAGTTCTACGTTTCAGATACAGGATCAGGCATTGCTGAGGAAGACCAGAAACTAATCTTCGAAGCCTATATATCACGCGATGCTGAAACACAAAGCGGCTATGGCCTAGGACTTGCCCTGTGCAAGATTATCGTCGAGAAGCTGGGAGGTCACATCTCTGTAACGTCAAAGCTTGGCGAAGGTTCTACCTTCCGTTTCGTGATGCCCTTCGAAGGAACAATAGGCGGTATGGCCAAAAACAGCCGCATCACCACCAATTCACGAACCATCCGCGTCAGCACCAAGACTGACGTGAGGAATGCGCCCCTGATTCTTGTGGCTGAGGACGAAGATAGCAACTATGAGCTGGTACGTATCGTGCTGGCTAAGCGCTATCGACTGATTCGTGCCAAAAATGGCATCGAGGCTGTCACCTACTGTGAGGAGGAACACCCTTCGCTTATTCTCATGGACATTCGTATGCCGGATATGAACGGACTCGACGCAACACGCATCATCAAGGAAGTCAACCATGACATACCCATCGTAGCTCTCAGCGCCTATGCCTTTGACGAGAATATACGCGAGGCTCGCGAGGCAGGTTGCGATGAGTTCATGGCCAAACCCTTTCGTGTTGAAGATTTGCTCGACACCGTACATAAATACATCAAAGAATAGGAACTACAGATCAACACTACGTCACTATGGGTAAACTTGCTGTCTATAAATACATGTCCATGATGTTCCTCGTGGCACAGATTATTGCTACCATCTTTACCATCGTTGCCCTCTATGGTGGAGACGTCAGCCCCATCGGCCATTCGGCGCGTGCCATGCTTGTCTACGTCCTGCCCTTGCTCATCGCTTTCAATGCGCTACTACTCATCTATTGGCTCATTCGTCGTCGCTGGCTGATTCTGCTCATACCCATTATCACCATTGTCTGTTGCATCCCCTATATGGGCACACTCTACCAGTTTCGATCGCACGAGAAAGGAGCTGATGCCAAGACAGGGCTGAAGATAGCCACCTACAATGTCGCCATGTTCAATCGTGAGACCTCTGGATTCATGGCTCAGGACATCCTCGCTGAGATGCGTCGTCAGAAAGTCGACGTGCTCTGCATGCAAGAGTATAGCAACGTCAGCGGCGACAAGCTCAATTCCGAATCCTACAAGGAGTACTTCCCCTATATGGCTGTGGGCAAGGACGACATGGTTATCTATAGCCGCTATCCCATCAAGAAAAGCAACAAGATTCTCTTCGACTATACCAACAACAGCGCCATGTGGGCTGATATCGATGTCAAGGGTGACATGGTTCGCATCTACAATGTCCACCTGCAAACGACAGGTATTAATCGTACCCTTCACCAGGCTAGCAAGCTCGTGGCTCAGGACTACGATGTCAGCAATAGCCGTGTGCTCAACGCTATCTTCGGCAATTACACAATGGGCATGATGTTTCGCGCCTCACAGGCCAACATCGTAGCCACCGATAAGCGACAATCCGAGCATCCCGTTATCCTTTGTGGCGACTTCAACGACGTGCCCTACTCCTACGTCTACAACACCATGCTGGGGAATATGGTCGATGGTTTCAAGGAGTGTGGCAGCGGATGGATGCATACCTTCCGAGGCAAGAAAGCTGTCCGTATCGACTACATTTTCCACGATACCGCTCTGAAAGGCATCACGTATTATATGTCCGAGTTGACCTACTCTGACCACTATCCCGTCTTCATGAAAGTCGAACTATAAATTTATAACACCTAATTATTAACTAAAAAGGAGAAAGTATGATGAAAAAAATGTTTTTCGCAGTAATGGCTGTTGCTGCCATCTCATTCGCAACATCGTGTGGTAACAAAACTCAGCAGGCTGCCGAGACCGTTGACTCTGCCGCACTGGTTGACTCGATGACCAACGTGCTTGTTGATGAGACCATCAGTGCCCTGTCGGCTGATCTTGAGGCTGGCGATGCCAACAAGCTTCAGGAGATGCTTGAGACCGTAAAGACCAGCGTTGTCGAGCTAGTCCAGAAGAACCCCGAGGTAGCCAAAGAGTATGTGACTAAGGTTCAGGACTTCCTAAAGGAGAATGCTGACAAGGTGAAAGCCGTAGCCGGTGACAACCAGGCTGTCGTAGCTGCCGTTGCTGCGCTGACCGAGATTGAGCCCGCACAGATTGTTTCCAGTTTCGTCGAGAATGTTGGCGATGCTGCCACCGAGGCTAAGGACGCTGCTGTAGACGCAGCGAGCCAAAAGGTAGAAGAGTCCAAGGCTGCTGCTGAGCAGAAGGTAGAAGAAACTAAGGAAGCTGCTAAGCAGAAGGCCAGCGATGCTATCGACAACGCTGCTGCATCAGCTAAGAGCAAATTGGGACTTTAAAGTTTAAAGTTTAGAGATTAAAGTCTAGATTTTAATTCGCTGAATAATTAAGCCGGTTCGCTGAAAGTTTTTGGTAGACCGGCTTTTTTCGTCTACTTTTGTCGCATAAAATAATCATTAACAACTTAAAAAAGGACAAAAGATATGAAAAAAACGATGATTTTATGGAGTCTGATAGCCACGATGGCCGTAGTAACAGCCTGCTCAGCACAGGATCCGTACAGCGAATTCCAAAATTATGTTGACAGCAACAACATGGGTGGCATGAGTGGCAGCAACGGGTCGATGAGTGCCAGCAGCGGTGAGTTGCTGACCTTCAGCATCGACATCGACAAGACCACTGCCGAGCCCTCCAGCGCAGCATCTGAATACTTCCCCGACGAGGAGGATAACCTGGACAACAACTCGTTTGCTAACGAGGTGGCTATCGACCTGTCGAATCCCACGGCGAAGACGGAGAATGGCGTCACCATCACCGTCAACGGTGGTCATATCACGGCTAACCACGCTTCCACCAAGGGTATCTGTTACGTGCTGAGCGGTGAGACCAGCAAT
>Ga0326511_10003732_pt1 | contig 12239 bp, 12 predicted proteins | sample 0_2496_0518_D_FD_203701 | JGI IMG/M metagenome (GOLD analysis project Ga0326511, IMG submission 203701) | Bovine rumen microbial communities from UC Davis, California, United States - 0_2496_0518 | ecosystem: Host-associated > Mammals > Digestive system > Stomach > Rumen | place: USA...
ATATAGTTCCTATATACTTCTCATATACTTCTTATATCACCTATATAAGAAGTATATGAGAAGTATATGAGAACGATATAAGAACGATATAAGAAATGCCGAATTATGTACCTCTTCGGGGGGTATCGGAGGGGTGCCGGAGGCGGGGTGGTCAGTTGATGGGCTGGACGGTCTGGCGCAGGGTTTCGATGTCGAGCTGCTGGAAGGTGATGGCGTTCGGGTCGGCGAAGTGCTGGCGGTTGTTCTGGTAGGTCTCCTGGTTGTAGGTGGAGGCCTTGTCGAAGAGCGACGTGGAGACGAGGACGAGGAGCTGCTCGGTGCTGATGCGGCGGTCGGCGTAGTCCTGCAGCTGCTTGGGGGTGAGATATTTGGCTATTTTTTGCAGCTGCTCTTCGGGCAGGTAGCCCTCGGGGTCGAGGTTGCGGAGCAGGTCGGGGTAGTTGACCCACGAGGTGACGGTGGTTTCGAGGAGGGCTATGTTTTTTTGTTTCTTGTCGGTGTAGTAGCCGAGGTAGGCGTGGCAGGGCTCGACGAAGATGACGGGCCGCAGGCCTATTTTGCGCAGGATGGAGGCGAGGTAGACGCAGGCGTCGATGCAGTTGGCCTGGCGCGTGTTCCACACCTCGTCGAAGAAACGTATGTGCTGCACGTTGGTGGTGGGGGAGGGGTTGGAGGTGCAGGAGATGGAGGAGTAGGAGAGGCCGCGCAGCAGTGTGTTGTGCCAGATGGCCAGCACCTGCTTCTGTACGTCGGCTTTGGTGCCGGCCTGGTAGCCCTGGAAGCGGGTGACGATGCCCTCCGAGAGGGCGTCGGAGAGGATTTGCGGTATCTGGGGGTGCTCCTCGTTGACGTAGGCGGCGAAGAGGAAGCGCGTGTCGACGATGTTGTTGTTGCTGTTGCTGGATTGACTGTTGTTGCGGAAGGAGAGGGGGCATTCGTTGACGGAGCGGATGTCGATGTGGAGGTTGCGGATGTCGGTCTCCTCGTCGTTGATGTAGCAGGTGAGGGTGAGGTCGAGGGGGCGGTGCTGGCGGACGAGGCGCAGGCGGTCGTATTTCCATTTCACGGCGGGAGTGAAGGTGTAGGTCTCGCCGCGGGCGGGGAGGATTTCCTGGAGGATGGTGACGTAGTTGAGGTCGGAGGAGTCGACAACGATGCGCAGCACGGCGTTGTTGGCGGGAGCGGTGACGGAGAGGGTGAGCGGCGCGTGGAGTGCCGGCGACCCACTGGCATTGGAGTGCGGCGTGCTTTCCTGGCTGAGGGCCAGGATGAGGGAGGGATAGAGGTGGCCGTCGAAGAGGGGGTTGACGGAGGCGGTGAAGTTCACCTTGGCGGGGTCGTACTGTTTGTGCTTCTGCGGGGCGCCGCAGGAGGCGAGGAGCAGGAGGAGAAGCAGGAGTGATGAGTGATAAGTGATGAGTGATGAGTGGTGAGTGAGGTGTGGGGCGGTGTGGCGCATTTTTTTCATGGTTTTTGGGGTGTCAATCTATGAGTTAAGAGTTATGAGTTAAGAGTTATGAGTTTTATTTCAGTTTTCAATTCTCAATTTTCAATTTTCAATTTATCACGTCTGGGTTGTTGAGGACGAATTCGGACCATTGTTTTTTTGCTGATTTGTGGGTTTTCTTTTTGGCGGGCGCTAGTTGTTGCTGGATGTTGGCGACAGGGTCGGAGAGGTGGAGGTGTGCGGTGTAGGCCACGGCGAGGGCGTCGGTGGCGTCGAAGTATTTGGGGGTGTCGTCGAAGTTGAGTATGGACTGCAGCATGACGGCGACTTGCTGTTTGGAGGCGTTGCCGTTGCCGGTGATATGTTGTTTGATGACTTTGGGTTCGTATTCGGTGATGGAGAGGTCGCGGCTGATGGCGGCGGCGATGGCTACGCCCTGTGCGCGGCCGAGTTTGAGCATGGACTGCACGTTTTTGCCGAAGAAGGGGGCCTCGATGGCCAGGTGGTCGGGGTGGAAGGAGTCGATGATGCGGAGGGTGGAGTGGAAGATTTGCTGTATGCGGAGGTTGAATTCGGGTATTTTTTTGAGGTACAGCACGTCCATGGCGACGATCTGGGGGGTGGGAGCGTCGGTGTCCAGGAGCGAGTAGCCGAGGATCTGGGTGCCGGGGTCGATGCCGAGGATGAGCATTTCAGTTATGAGTTAAGAGTTAAGAGTTATGAGTTTTTTTTCAATTCTCAATTTTCAATTTCTCTACCTTGAGGGTGAAGTGGTTGTCGATGCGCTGGCGGAAGAGTACGAGGAGTAGGATGTAGAGTCCGAGGGAGGCCAGGGAGAGGAGTATGACGGCCCACTCCGGCAGGCCGGCGAGGGAGAGCGCGACGATGACCCCGATGAGCAGCAGTGCCGGCAGGAGGTAGGCAATGAGGACGGCGAGGAGGCCGTGGGAGGTGTCGATGGTGACGAGGACCTGGGATTGAGCGATTGCCTGGCTGTCAGGCTGCACCAGCGAGGCGCGGAGGTCCGGGGCGACGCAGGAGAGGGGTATGTCGAGGGTCTTGGTTTTGGATTCGGCGAAGCCGCAGCGCGAATGGGCCTGGCAGGCGGCACAGGCCGAGACAGACTCGATCTGGACGGAGACGGAGTTCTTGTTGACGGAGAGGATGGTGCCGGGATGGGTCATATTCAGTGTTAAGTGTTTAGTGTTAAGTGTTAAGTTTTAAGTGTTAAGTTTTAAGTTTTAAGTGATTCCTAATTTCTAATTTCTAATTTCTATATTCCTGAGTTCTACTTGAACGAGATGATGTTGCCGCAGTTGGCGACGCAGTGGCCGTCGGGGTCGATTTTGACGTGGCGTCCGTGGAAGGTGACGTCGGCGCGACGGTGCTGGAAGGGGGAGGCGCGGTCGAAGATGAGGGGTAGGGCGAGGTTGCCGGAGGTGTCGATGTAGCCCCATAAGCCGTCTTTTTGCACGGGGGCGAGGCCTTCGGTGAAGTGGTAGGCTGACTGGAGAATGAGCGGGACGACGAAGTGGCCGTCGAGGTCGACGAATCCGTAGCGGTAGTTTTGTTCGACGAGAGCGAGGGAGTCGAAGTAGGCGTATTTGGTGCCGTGGCTGGAGTGGGAGTGGTAGGCGATGGGGAGGATGGTGTCGCCGAGGGTGTCGATGATGCCGTAGAGGTCGCCGTTGCGCACCATGGTGCGTCCCAGGCGGAAGATTCCGACTTCGTCGTAGGCGCAGGGTATGACTTCGTTGCCCTGGAGGTCGAGGAAGCCTTGTTTATCGCCCCGAAGGACGGCTATGCGGTTCTGCGAGACATTGGAGAGGGGGTGGTAGATGAAGGGGGTGGAGGGCGCTATCTGGCGACGCGGGGAGGTGGAGGGGAGGCGGAAGAGGGCGAGTTCGCCGTTGTCGTGTCCGGCGAGGACGGTGTGGTGGTCGGGGTCGGTGAGGAGTTCGAAGGCGAAGGGGACGATTTCGTTGCCGTCGCGGTCGATGACGCCCCAGCGGTCGTAGCGCATGGCGGTGGCGTAGCCGTCGACGAAGGAGCGCGTGTTCTGGAAGTAATCGTTGGGGAAGAGGAGATGGCCGAGGGTGTCGATGTAGTTGCCGAAATAGAAGAAGGAGTCGACGATGGTTTGTACGGCGGCGCGTCCGTCGGAGAAGGGTCTGACGGCGGTGAACCGGGGGGCGACGACGATGCGGCCCTGGAGGTCGGCGAACCCCCAGAGGTTGTCCTGCATGACGGCGATGCGTCCTTGCGAAGGGAGGTCGACGGCGGAGAAGGCGCAGGGGACGACGAAGCGTCCGGAGGAGTCGATGAGTCCGGCGAGGAGCGGCGGTTCGGAGAGGTTGGGGTCGGGAGGAATCGTGGTGTCGAACTGCCAGACCTGGCAGTAGCCGCCGGAGAATTGGCCCACATAGGCGAAGACGGGAGGCGTGAGAACGGTGCCGTCGTAGCGGCGGAAGCCGTAGAGGTTGCCCTCGCGGGTGGTCTGGATGCCCTCGGTGTAGAAGATGTCGCATCCGCAGGTGGAATCGACGGCGTAGAAGGAGGTGTTTTGGGAGTGGAGGGGGGAGATGGGGGAGAGCAGGAGGAGTAGTAGAGCGGAGAGTGGAGAGTGGAGAGTGGAGAGTGGAGAGTGGAGAGCGGAGAGGGGAGAACGGAATGATAATGTTTTTTTCATGGCGCTTTTGTTTTTAGTTGTTATCAATTACATCAATTCTCAAATCTGTTCGATGGCTGAGGACTCGCACCAGCCGGTGGTGCCGTCGGAGAGGGTGATTTTGTGCCATCCGGAGAGGGTTTCGGAGATGGTGACCTTGGTGCCCTCGTGGAGGATGAGTTTGTCGGCGCTCTGGTGTTCGGGAGAGCTCTTGACGGTGACGGAGGGTTCCATCACGATGGCTTCGGCGCGGGCGTTGAAGTGGCTGGTGGAGGCAATCATGAGCAGCTGGGAGAGGATGAAGATGACGGCGGCGGCGATGGCGACGGCGAGGGCAGACTTGCGGAGGGTGACGTTGCGCGAGAGGGTTATCACCGTGACGGCGGCAAGGCAAAGGATGAAGAAGAGGAGGGTGATGACGAGCCAGGAGGAGGGAGAGATGCGGGTGATGAGCGCGATGTACCAGTTGACGACGAAGAGTCGGGGCAGCTCGGCAATGCGGTCGACGGTGTGGGAGTTGGCGAGGGCCAGGTTGTCGCGGGCGTCGGACATGCCGGGGCGGAGGCGCAGGGCGCGCTCGTAGTTGAGGATGGCGAGGCCGAAGCGGTCGAGGCGGTAGTAGGTGTTGCCGAGGTTGTAGTAGAGGTCGGGGGACGCGAAGCCCGAGGCGAGGACCTCCTCGTAGAGCGCGGCCGCCTGCTCGTAGTCGGCAATGCGGTAGGCGCTGTCGGCCAGCTGGGCGCGCTGTAGGGGCTCCTGGGCCGAGAGAGGAGATTGGAATATTGAAAGGGCGAGTAGGAATAACAATATGGGTCTAATGGGTTTCATGAGCTAAATGGGTTTGATGTTTCTTTTATGGTTATAGTTCGGCAATCATTTGGAGCGCTTCGTCGTATATGGTCTGCTTCTGGGCTTCGGCGTCGCCGGGGGCGAAGCGTGCGAAGTCGACATCCTGGAGGACCTTCATGATGCGCTGTTGCTGTTCGTCGGGCACCTGCTTGTCGGCCAGGCAGGCGCTGACGGTGTCGCGGTTGAGCTGCGAGAGTTCGATGTTGTACTTGTCGGAGAGGCAGCCCCAGATGGCGCGGTAGATTTCCTCGTAGAAGCGGTTGGTGTCGCCGGATCCGAGGAAGGAGGCCGCTTTCTTGAGACGGCGGCGGGCCATGCGGGTGGCACGGCGCATGCGGAGGCCTGCGGTGTCCTCGCGTTTGGCAAGGGCTTTCTTGCCGAAGATGTTGACTCCGATGGTAGCAAGGATACTGATGCCCATGAGGATGGCCCAGAGGTTGTTGTTGCCGGCTCGGTTGTTGATCGGGCGGAGTTTGTTGATGGGGTGGATGTAGTTGATGTCGGAATTGAGGAGCTGCACGTCGTCCTTGACGGCCACGGTGGCCTTGCCTTTCTCCACTTCCAGTTCCTGGGCGTCGACGGTGAGGGTGACATATCGGGCGGAGGCGGGGTCGAAATAGACGAAACGGTAGGCGGGGATGGTGTAGTGGCCCTGGCTGCGGGGGATGAGGACCCACTCGTAGGTGCGGCTGCCGGAGACGCCATTGTCGTTCTTGGAGATGTTGTCCTCGATCTGGGGGTCGTAGACCTCGAAGGAGGAGGGGAATTCGGGCGTTGGCGGGGAGACGAGCATGAGGTTGCCGCGGCCGGAGATGGTGAGGCGGTAGGAGACGGCCTCGTTGGATTTGACCTTGTTGAGGCTTAATCCACCCTTGACGGAGAAGCTGCCCACGGCACCGCTGAAGTCGTCGGGGCCGGCCGGGAGCTTGCGGACGTTGACGGAGACGGGCTTGGTGTGCAGGGGATATTCGACGGCCTGGGCCATATTGAAGAAGGGGTCGTCGAAGAGGTCGAGCAGGGTGCCTGTGCGGCGGCGCGGGGCCTGTACCATGGCGAGGACGTTGAGGTCGAGGGGTTCGATGGTCAGGCGGCCGCTCTCCTGGGCGAAGAGGGCGCCTTTTCTGATTTCGGCCACCTGATAGCGCTGGCCGTTGAGGCTCTCCTCATATTGTTTGATCTGCTTGCCTGCGCTGAGGTCTTCGGCCCAGAAGCCCTTGTTGCCGGGCAGCTTGTCGATGCCCACCTGGCTGAGGGGCACCTGGGTGTAGACCTTATAGGTGATGATGACCTGCTCGCCCTGGTAGGGGTTGGCGTTGGAAACGGAGGCGCGGGCGAAGAGCTTGGTGCCGTCGATTTGCGAGGCAGGCTGCGGCTGCTGCGCCCAGGGGTCGAAGGCCTGGCGGCGCTGCTGTTGCTGCTGGCGTTGCTGCTGCTGGGCCTGGCTCATTTTCTCCACCTTGATGTTGAAACTGGGGGAGGATACTTTCTTGCCGTCGACGATGCAGGAAGCTGCGCCAACGGTGAAGGTGCCTTCCATATCGGCCAGCACGCGGTAGGAGAAAGTGGTCTTATGGGAACTGCTGATTTGTCCGTTGTTCCATGAGGAATACTGTTGTGATCCGTAGTTTGGACCCGAACGGAGGGAGAAACCTTTGAACGAAGGGCCTTTGAAGTCGCGGGCCTCGCCTTCCACTACAAAGGTGACGGTGAAGTTGTCGCCCACATAGACGGACTTGGGGGCCTGGACGGTCATCTCCTGCCCCTGGACGTGGGAAGACAAGAAAAACAAGAAAGACAAAAGGAATGCCCCTTTTGCACTTGCTGTCATTAATGTTTTTATTGTTTTCATATTCCAAATAATCTCTAAAACTCTATGCCTCTATGACTTTATGACTTTATTACTCTAAGACTCTATGTCTTTTTACCAGTCTTTGTCGCTGTGTTTGACGGTACCCACCTGCATTTTCTTGGTCTGCTCTTTGAGGCTCTGTTTTTCGTTGTTCTTCACAGCTTCCAGCATGCGCTCGGCATCCTGCTTGCGTTGCTCCATGGGGTTGGGACGCTTGTTCTGCTGCTTTTGCTGCTCCTCTTTGCCGTCGCCCTGGGGGTTCTGCTGTTGCTGGTTCTGCTGGTTGTCTTTGTTCTGCTGGTCTTGCTTGTTCTGCTGGTTCTGTTGGTTCTGCTGGTTCTGTTGCTGCTGGTCTTTGTTCTGCTGGTCCTGGTTCTGTTGGTTCTGCTGTTGTTGCTGTTGTTGCTGGGCTTGCTGCAGCAGGCGGCGGGCATAGGCCAGGTTGTAGCGTGTGTCGTCGTTCTTGGGGTCGACCTTGAGGGCGTCCTGGTAGCTTTGCACGGCTTGCTGGAACATCTTCATGCCCTGCTGCTGGTCTTCCATGCCGGCCTTGAGGTAGGCGTTGCCCTTGTTGTGGAGCGACTGCCAGCGCTGCTTGTCGCTGAGCTCGGGCAACTGGAGGGCCTGGTCGTAGTGGCGCACGGCCTCGTCGTATTTCTTCTGCCGGTAGAGACTGTTGGCCAGATTGTACTGTCCGCGGTAGTCGAGGCTGTCGCTTTCCAAGGCACGGCGGTAGTCGACCTCGGCCTTGTCGTAGCGCTCGTTCTTGTAGTTACGGTTGCCGTCGCGCAGCTGGTGGCGGTTGGCCTGGGCCTGAAGCGAATTGAAAATTGAAAGTTGAAAATTGAAAATGACAAGTATGAACAGTATTTTTTTCATTTTGCTTCCTCCTCTTCAAACAGTTTCCATTTACGGTTGCGGCGTTCGAATATCAGCACCTCGGCCAGCAGGCAGAGCAGGCCGGCGGCCAGGGGGTACATGTAGCGGCTCTCGTAGGCGCTGAAGATGGCTTCGCCGAAGTCCTCTTTCTCCAGCCCCTCGATGAGCGAGGTGATGTCGCTGAGGCCGCTGGAGGCGTTGCTGGCGCGGACGTATTTGCCGTTGCCTGCAGCGGCTATGTCGCGTAGCATGTCCTCGTTGAGGTGTGTCATGATGATGCTGCCATTGCGATCGCGCTTGTAGTTGTTGGTACGTCCACGGGGATTGTACTCGGGGATGGGGGCGCCGTCGGGCAGGCCCATGCCGATGGTGCAGACGCGCACGCCCTGTTTGGCGGCCTCGCGGGCGGCCTCCACGGCGTCGTCCTCGTGGTTCTCGCCGTCGCTGATGACGATGATGGCGCGGCCCTTGTTGACCTCCCACGGGCGGTCGGGGTCGCCGTAGCCGAAGGTCTCCATGCCCTTCTCGATGGCGTCGCCGATGGCGGTGCCCTGCGAGGCTATCATGTCGCAGCTCACCTGGTCGAGGAAGAGCTTGGTGGCGCTGTAGTCGTTGGTCAACGGCATCTGGATGAAGCTGGTGCCGGCGTAGATGACCAGGCTCACGCGGTCGCCCGCCAGGGTGGACAGCAGGTTGGAGACCACCTTCTTGCTACGCTCCAGGCGGTTGGGCTGAATGTCTTCGGCCATCATGCTGTTCGACACGTCGAGGCAGATGGCGAGGTCGCTGCCGGAGCGCTTGCCTTTCTCAATCTTGGTGCCGAACTGGGGGTTGGCCAGGGCCACCACCAGCAGGGCCATGCCCAGCAGCAGGAGTCCCGTCTTCACCGCCGGACGCCAGCCCGAGCGGTCGGGTATCAGGCGGCCGAACATCGTCGGGTCGGCCCATTGCTCGAGCCGCCGACGCTGCCGCCAGCCCATCACTCCCCACAGCACTCCTGCCAACGCCACTACGGCCAGCAGCCACAGATATTCTATGTGTTCAAAATGAATCATAACTCAATAACTCTTAACTCTTAACTCATAACTCTTAACTCTTCATCCATCCCCACTTGACCAGCGCCTCCAGCAGCAACGCCACCACCGCCAGCCACAGCCAGGGCATGTATTCGTCCTTGGTCTGGGCATACTGGGTGACGTCTATCTTGCTTTTCTCCATCTCGTCGATCTGGTTGAAGATTTCCTCCAGGGCCTTTTTGTTGGTGGCGCGGAAGTAGCGTCCGTCGTTGGTGGCGTCGGCCATCTGGCGCATCAGGTCCTCGTCTATCTCCACGTCCACGTTCTGGTAGTGCACGCGGCCAAACTGGTCGCGGAAGGGGAAGGGGGCTTTGCCCAGCGAACCCACGCCGATGGTGTAGAGTCGAATGTTGTAGAGGGCGGCGATTTCGGCGGCGCTCAGGGGGTCCATGCTGCCCTGGTTGTTGACACCGTCGGTCAGCAGGATGATGACCTTGCTCTGCGCCTCGCTGTCCTTGATACGGTTGATGGCTGTCGCCAGGCCGTCGCCCAGGGCGGTGCCGTCGCGCATGGTGCCGCTCTTGAGGTTGCCCAATTGCTTGAGCAGCACCTGATGGTCGATGGTCAGGGGCACCTGCGTGAAGGCTTCGCCGGCGAAGACCACCAGGCCCATGCGGTCGTTCTTGCGGCCGTTGATGAAGTCGGCGGCCACCCGCTTGGCGGCCTCCAGGCGGTTGGGCTTGAAGTCCTCGGCTAGCATCGAGCCCGAGAGGTCCATGGCCATCACAATGTCGATGCCTTCCACTGTCATCTCCTGGCGACTCAGCTGGCTCTGCGGACGTGCCAGGGCCACCACTATGGCGCCCACGGCCACCACGCGCAGGGCGTAGGGCAGCCAGCGCAGACGCACGCGCAGGGTTTGCTTCACGCCGTCGAAGAGCGATATGTCCGAATGCTGCAGCGCGGCCTCTTGCTTGCGGTAGCGCCAGATGTACCAGCCCACCATCAGCGGCACCAGCACCAGGCCCAGCAGCATCCACGGATGGGCAAAGGTGAGGTTATGCATCCTTGCCCTCCTTTCCTTCGTCGGCGGGGTCGGCGGGTTTCACCTGCTGCCACAGCTCCTTGACAAACTGCACGGCCTCGCTCATCGAGCGGTCGTGCTCGTGCGGCAGGGGTTCGCTCTTGGCGAATTTCACCAGGTCGGCCGTCGTGAAGATTTCTTTCAGCAGGGAAGTTTCAATTTTCAATTTTAAATTTTCAATTTCCTCTACCGTCTCGTCGCTGGTCATCTCGGTGGCGCGGATGCCCGTGGCCTCCTCGATGAAGGTGCGCACGGCATCGGTCAGCTCGGTGTGGTATTCCTTGGTCTTGCCCGACTGCCACATCTGGCTTTGACGCAACGTCTCCAGGCGGTCGAGGGCGCGCTCCTCGGGGGTGCGGGTGTCGACGGGCACGTTGGCGAACCAGTCGCTCACCTTGCCGCTCTTCCATTTCTTCCAGAACCACCATCCGGCCACGGCCAGCGCGATGACAACCAGTGCCAGCAGCACCCAGCGGAATATCTCCCAGAAGGTGTAGGGCACCTTCTCGATGGGCGCTATGTCGCGTATCTCGGCTGTGGTGGTGTCCACGTCGACGTCCAGCACCGTCAGCTGCAGCGAGTCGTCGGGACTGAGCCTGACGAAGTGCACGCCGGGCTCGAAACTCGTCAGGGTGGTGAGCTGCAGGTGCTTCGCGGTGTCGAACTCCTGGCCCAGGGCCACGATGCCGTTCTGCGACAGCTGGTCGGTCGAGGGGTAGGTGTGGGCGCGCTGGATGCTCAGCGTCGTCTGGTCGCCCAGCAGGATGGTGTCCTCGCTCAGCCGTGCCACCGCCTGCCCTTGGGCGTGGGAAGACAAGAAAAACAAGAAGGACAAAAGGAATGCCCCTTTTGCACTTGCCGTCATCAATGTCCTCGTTATGTTCATAATTTCAATAACTCCTAACTTTTTAACTCTTAACTCTTAACTCTTAACTCTTAACTCCGCCGTGCCAGCAACCCTTTCAGCGGCTTGACGAAGTCCTCGCCGGTCCAGAGGGTGGCCATGTCGATGCCGTAGCGCTTCATGGTGGTCTCCACCTTGCGCTTGTGCTCGGCATAGCGGGCGTCGGCCATGCGGCGCACCGCCGCCGACCCGGTGTCGATCCACACCGTCCGGCTGCTCTCGGGGTCGTAGAACTTCACCATCCCCAGGTCCATCAGCTCCTTCTCGCGCTTGTCGGCCAGGCGCAGGGCCACCAGGTCGTGCTTGCCGGCCACCAGCTTCAGGGCGTCGGTCCACCCCGTGTCGTAGAAGTCGCTCAGCAGGAACGTCGTGCAACGCTTCTTGATGGCGTTGCTGAAGTAGCGCAGGGCCTCGCCGATGTCGGTGCCGTTGCTTTCGGGACGGTAGGTGATAAGTTCGCGGATAATGCGCAGTATGTGTGTGCGCCCTTTCTTGGGCGGAATGAATTTCTCTATGCGGTCGCTGAAGAGGATCATGCCCACCTTGTCGTTGTTGGCTATGGCGCTGAAGGCCAGCGTGGCGGCAACCTCGGCGGCCAGCTCTTCCTTGAACTGTTCCTGGGTGCCGAAACGGCCGCTGCCGCTGACGTCCACCAGCAGCATCACCGTCAGCTCCCTTTCCTCCTCGAACACCTTCACGTAGGGGTGCGCCAGGCGGGCGGTGACGTTCCAGTCGATGCTGCGCACGTCGTCGCCGTACTGGTATTCGCGCACTTCGCTGAACACCATGCCGCGCCCCTTGAAGGCCGAGTGGTACTCGCCGCTGAACATCTGCTGGCTCAGTCCCCGCGCCTTGATCTCTATCTTGCGGACCTTCTTTATAATGTCTTCGTTCATTATGTCAGTTTTAGTTATAAGTTTTAGTTTTTAGCATTTGGGGTGTGAGAGGTCGTCGGATTGGCACAGGGTCTGCTTGAGGGAGTATAGCATTTTCCCGATTTCTTCCAAAAGGTAAAACAAGGGTTCGATGTCTTCTTCTGTCAGATAGCCAAAGTCTTTGGCCAGGAGAAGCTGCGTCTGGAGCTCTGCTCTGGAACCTTGGGCGTATCCAATGAACTGGGCAAACTCGCCAGCCTTGTTTCTCCCTTGGCCTTCGGCAATGTTGGAGGGTATCGACACAGCGCTTCGGCGCATCTGATCCGCCAAGGCGAACTTCTCCTCCGGGGGCAGTTTGCGCAGCAGGATGTAGGTGTTTCTCGCCGCTTCCATTGCTTTGCGCCATACCAACAGGTCCTTGTAATCTCTCGAATTCATTTTGAAAAATGTATTCCGAATGCTGAAAACTTAAACTGAAAACTTAAACTTAATAACTACAATCAGGGCACCTCCACCTTGTTCAGCACCTCGTTGACCAGCTCCTCGCTGGTGACGTTCTCGGCCTCGGCCTCGTAGGTCAGGCCTATGCGGTGGCGCAGCACGTCCATGGCGATGGCGCGCACGTCCTCGGGGATGACGTATCCGCGGCGCTTCATGAAGGCGTAGGC
>Ga0326511_10003733_pt1 | contig 12239 bp, 8 predicted proteins | sample 0_2496_0518_D_FD_203701 | JGI IMG/M metagenome (GOLD analysis project Ga0326511, IMG submission 203701) | Bovine rumen microbial communities from UC Davis, California, United States - 0_2496_0518 | ecosystem: Host-associated > Mammals > Digestive system > Stomach > Rumen | place: USA: California...
GCAGGCCTACAAATGGTACTCCAAGGCCGCCGAAAAGGAATTTCCCGCCGCTTGCAATGCTTTGGGGAACTTTTATCGCATGGGAAACGGCGTGAAGGTTGACCTGAACAAGGCCTTTGAATGGTATAAAAAAGGTGCGAATGGAAAGGACGACCAAGCCATGCTCAACCTTGGAAACTGTTATTTTTATGGGATGGGAACTGCAAAGGACGAAAAAGCAGCCCTCAAATGGTGGAAAGATGCTGCCGAAGCAGGCAATGCCTACGCGCTCTCGCAAATGGGCGACTGTTATTATTACGGTATCGGCGTGGAGAAAGACTTGGCCAAGGCCATCGAAAACTATACTGCCGCTGCCGACAAGAACATCGCCAACGCGCAATTCCGTTTGGGCATCCTGTATTACACCGGAAACGGCGTGCAGCAAGACCAATCCTACGCCAAACTCCTCATGCGCAAAGCCAGCGACGGCGGCATGAAGGAGGCTCAGGAGTTTTTGGAGAGGAATTTTTAGGGAGCAAAGAATATTTTCATTGTATATTATATTATTTTTTCTCCCAAATTAGAAAAAAGTTCTATTTTTGCGAAATAAAAGTAATACCAAAGATAGTTGTCCAACAGGTAAAAAGGTTCTATCTTTTGTGGCGACTGAAAATAATAAATGAACCTATTAAAACAGAGTCATTATGGGCTTATTTAAAGAAACGAAAGGAAATGCCAAGGTTGTAAGAATCGGAGTGGTGATCTTTGTTGGCGTAATACTTATAACTATATTATTTCCAGTAATCATGTCGAAATTCCCTTGTGTGTGGAATGAACAATTTGGAGTCATGTTTGGAGTTCTGAGTGCGTTGTTTACAGGATTGGCTTTTGCGGCTACTTTTGTTACGTTATTGTTTCATCAACAAGAAATAAAAAAACAGAATGAGATGAGTAATATGGGCTTTTTTGAAGGTCATTACATACGAATGCAACAAGAATTGAAAGATTTTGTCAGTACAATAAGGATAAATGATGTTAGTAATTTGTCTCAACCTATCAATTATTTTGGGAAAGAAGCACTAAGAGTGTTGTCGGAACGTCCGAGTATTAGTAATAGTGACCAAATTGTTTTGGAACAATATGTGAATAGAATATTGAGTATTATGGAATATGTAGATGACAGCCAATTGATAGAAGATAGAATTAAGTCGGAATACATCTGCGAAATAATAAAAAGATTGGATAAATACGAACTGAAAATACTATCTAAGTATTGTAAACTACAGCAATTAATCAAATTTGCCAAATATGATGTTGTACAACAGATTATTGGTCAATAGCGTTTCTTACATAACAAATAATAGAGTATCAACCAACAATACTTTCAATCATGGAAGAGAAAGAAAAAGACCTTTTTAGGCTTTTAGGGTATTACAAAGACCCAACAAAAGAAATCATAGTAGAAAAGCCTTTGTCGGAAGAGGAGATGCAGCTTGCAGATAATCTCAAGGCCTCTTTTTCTAAAACTGAAGACCCTAATTTGGATAGAGATAATAGTTTTTTAATAGCCGTTCGGGAATTCATATTTTTACTGAAAGACAAAAACTCACGGCTTTACTTGTATTGGCCCAAAACGAATCTATTATTGATTCAAGCAGAAGGATCGACAATGGACAAGGAGAATTTAGTTTCACTTGCTCTTGAATATAAAAGTTGGTTTAAGCCTGGCGAAAAGATAGTAATAGGTCTTCTTGGTACGGCTAATATATTCACACAATATCAATCTTTGTTCTTATATGATTTCCTTCGAACATTTTCCAGACCAGGAAGTTGGATTGAAATAATCCCTACCAGTTCCAATATAGAACCTATTAAGGGAGCGATACAAGTAGTGGGAAAAGACTTTGTTATTGTTCAAACAAAGGATTTGAGGACAATATGTGCAACCAATCATATGAATATCTTGATAAGGAATAGTGTTGATAGCAGTAAGACAGGGTATGGAGAAGATGTTCTAGAACCCATGGGTTCGGTGTTGTTTTCGAACCCTACTCAAATTATTATAAAAGGGAATACAGGAGTAATATACAAAGGAAAAAGCAACGAAGCATTAGAACCGTTAAAACGAGATGACAAAGTTTACTTCACCCCTAGAAGGGGGGGGATGAAAGGAATACAAGCAAGTTTTATCCACAAGGCAGAAACAACTTCTTATTGTTATAAACTTGCAAAGAAGAAAATAAATGCGGACCGTGTTTCTGAAGGGGAAAAGATTCTTCAACATGTTTTAGAATGTTTTCCTGACTATCAGCCAGCAAAGGATTTACTCGCTTCGCTAATACCACAAAGTAGTATTTCAGATCGCGAAAGAAAATATAATGAAGCGTGCTCTAAATGGAATGATGGGGATAAAGAAACAGCTCACATAGCGTTTTCAGAACTTCTTAATGACAAAAATTCAACCGAAATAGACGCAGTTAGTGAAGGATGTATCAAGTATCTTGCAAAATACTATGTTGACAAATACTTGGAAAGTAGCGATGAGGATAATAGGAATATTGCAACAGAGTTTATCGAGGAATACTTCTCTAAGATTAATGAAAGCGATGCCATTGATAGTAAGATAGAATTATATTATAAACTGGGGTATTATCAAGATTGTATAGATCTTATTGATTTTAAACTTGATGATGAATTGTTAAGTGGTGCTGAAAGATACAGATTATATTATTATAGATCACAGAATCTTTACCATTTGGGACGCTACGATGATTCTGAGAAAGATGCACTAAAATCCTTGTCAATCAATCCGTTTGGGAATTTCGCCGAAAAAAGACTTTCCATATCTGATAAATTCACGCTCTCCCTAAGCCGTCCAGTATTCGATAATAATGAACTTTATTCTTTATCTTTATCACAGATGGCCAAGAATAAACAGAAAGAAGATGCAAAAGCCATACTTCAAAAAGCGGAGTCGTGGACTATTGAAAGTACTGAAGACTATTCTTTTTTGCCTTTCGCAGCGGTTCTGGATGATAAGAATTCCAAAAAGTATTTTTTGGAATATCTATATAAAAAGGCATCAGATGTTTATGTTGAAAATCCTGAATCTTCTGTATTTATATGGAGCCAGATTTTTTCCATGGTTCCTGGATATGGATATTTCAACCACATAGTGCTTGTTGATGCATTATCTACTATTCTTGATATTGACCTGTCGGAAAACGAAGAATCTATCGATGGTATTTTGAGAAGGAAAACAGACAAATCTTCTATTATTACAGGAAACGAATGGCGGTCTATTATGATTTCCATTAGTACTAATCAAGATATTATCACAATTGTGTTTCAGTCAATTAAAACAGACAATCGACTAATGGCACAACTGAAACAATATATATCAACTATAGATCCGACACTGATTGGGGGCGAAATTGTTGGAACTGATATTGTCGAAAAGATTATTCCAAAATTAGAATTCAACAATAGGGAAGCAGTTAGGAGACTTATAAACACCATCCCCGAATCACCAAGTGTCGAGGATATTACGAAAGGTTTGATTTCGCTCGACTATGTTAACCATCCATTTAGCGAATTGCAACCTGCCGATTATGTTATTTTGACTTCGTTATATGAATCCGTAGTGCCTCTGGTATTAGATTATCAAAAAGAATCAAATGTCAAAGAAGGAATGCCTATCCTTCAGAGCATTGTTAAAACAATTGATACTATTAATATAGAAATAGTAAATAGACCCACATACTTCTCTGTTTTTGGAATCAGCCATATTCTTGAATTAATTATTCAGTCGTTAAAGAAAAGGCAAGGATTATATGATGAAGCAAATCTTGCAAAACTGTCAGTATCTATTACGACCGACACGATATTTCCAGATAAAAAAGGGATTTACACAATAGGGGTACTGTTGGAAAACGGAAAAGGTTTGGCTACTGCTAAAGATGTGGTTTTGGAACTCAGGTCTCAGAAACTATCGTCTCAAAACAAAGTTTCTCAAGACAAACTGAAAATCAACATTGGTGATATTCAAGGAGGAAGGAGCAAACAAGGCTATTTTAATGTTGCACTTCCTAAAGAAATCACGAGCAAACCCTCTTTTGGATTCGCTATTCAATATTCAGCCTTCTGCAAAGGAAGGCCATTAAGAGGTTTAGTAACTCCGCTTCAAGTGCGATTTCACGGAGGTGTATTTGAAGAGATTACCAACCAACCGTATAGTGCTGGTACAGGACTCCCCTATAAAGCCAAGACTTTTTTTGGACGTGATAAGGAAGTTGATGAAATAGTGAAAAGAATACTGAGTAATAAAATTATTAGTACCCAATTAATTGTATACGGACAGGCTCGATGTGGGAAATCCTCGCTACTAAACCGCGTTCAAGGTGAACTAAATAGTAATTATAGTGAATCAGTATGGTGTGTAAAGGATCAACTACAAATAGAAATACCGGCAGGCAAACCCAAGTATGATGAATCTGACTTTTTCCGTGAGATATTAACAATAATTCAAAGGGAATTGAATTCTATTCCTTCGCAAATAAAGCCTACTATTTCCATACCAGAGTTCGACAAAGTTGAACGCCCTGTGGATGCTTTCAGTAATGCAATAATGGACTTTAAGAAGAGTATAAAAGAAACGCCAGGATGGGAAAACAGAAACCTCGTACTAATTTTAGACGAATTCTCTGCTATTTATAACAGGATTAAAGAAGGAAAAGTATCCGACCAGATTCTCTTCCATTGGAAAGGAATCCAAGAAAACCCACACACAAGTTTTACAACTATTTTTATTGGACACGACACAACTCCTCTTTTTTTCAATGAATCCTATGCTGTCAATGCAGCATCAATAATTGAACGGATGCGAGTATCTTACTTGACAAAAGAGGCGGCGAAAGACTTAATAGAACAACCAATTATGACATCAAATGGGAAATCTCGTTTTTATCCAGAAGCAGTTCGGCGAATAATAGATTATACAGCATGTAATCCATTTCATATACAGCAGTTTATGCAAAGCGTAATACAATATATAAATGACAAAAGAATAATACGTGTCACCTCTGTTGATGTTGATATCATTGCTAATGATTGTTTGAGCATGAAAGACGATTATTTTGGTTCTGGTAAGGATTTTAGCAATTTATTAAGTCCAGGGATTAATGAAGAATTTAGAAAGATAAAAGATGATATGTATTTGACAGTCTTGAAAACTATTGCAAACTTGAATGAACAGCCTAATACCGAAGATTGGTGTAAATTAGATGATGTAAAAAATCGCTTAGGTAATCAGATTGAGGATGTTGATGCGATAATTCAAGATTTGGCAGTAAGGGAAGTGATAACGAAAAAAACATCAATTTATGACCAAACCGTTTTTGTCAGAATAAAAGTTCTGTTGTTTAAACTGTGGCTATTAACAAATTGTCAGCCAAACAATTCGAAATACATAAAATATTAAAATTCACCTAATAATACATTAGATTATGGCACTGCTTAATGGACTTGGAAACAAAGTGTTTGGAGAAAACTTTGTAGGAAGAAAAAACCTGGTGAGACGTCTTCAAGAAGGCTGTACATCTCAAAATTTTTCTGTAGTTGGACTCCCAAAGATTGGGAAATCTTCATTGGTTTATCATAGTCTTATTACTAATAAGGATAGCGTTAGACGCAATAACTCTCGAAAGTTTATTCCGGTTTTCATAGATTGCGGTCCTGCTTCTTCTCTTTATGGTTTTTTTAATCCCATAATAGAAGGTATATATAATAGCCTTCGAGAAGTGATTCCTGCCGAACAACTTACTAATTTGACAAAGAATTATTCAGAATACAAAGATGGCGTGATAACAGATTTGTCAGGCTATGTCCTATCATTTATTAAGACCATTGAGAACTATCAAATAAACATTGTGTTGATTCTTGATGAATTTGACAGGGTTAGGGTAATACCGGATTTTGACGGAACAAAGTTCGCTTTGTTAAGAACCATACTTGAACATAATTTCATTAATATTGTAACTATATCAAAACGAAGTCTTGACATCCTTGAAGGATGGAATGAAGACCCCAACCATAATCCATCGAATTTTTACCAATGTTTTATCGAAATAATTGTTAGTAATTTTGAACCGAATGAATGGGACGAGTATTGGGATAAGATTGATTCGGAGTATTCTGGGTGCTTTGAGGAACATCCCTTTAACAAGGAAGAAATAAAAAGAAAGGCATTCTCTTTTACAGGGAATAACCCATATTGGACTGCTTTCTTTGCCAAGCGTTATGTTGATTCGCTTAAATATGAATTGCCGTTTGACGAAACAACAATACTGGATGAAATGATTAGGGGTGCTTACAATCCCATGAAGGATTTCCTTTGTGATGATAGAAATTATAGAAATAATATTCTCGACACAGCCATTCAATCCATATTGGGGCCAGTTTACATGACCAAAAGAGAGGATATTACTTTGCTCGAAAAATATGGTTTCTTAACAAAAATTGAAAGCGATAAGAAAAAAAGTCTATTTGGCAGTAATGCAAAAAACGGGTTATATTTCTTCGATAATGGTATAGAGAAATCATATATAGCAATAAATACACAATTCACTTTGTTTTTGATAAGAGAGTTGAATTTTTTCAAAGTAACTTATTGGAAAGAATGGGATGACTTTTTCTTTGCTTGGTATTCTTTGCTCGATCAATTGTCTTTGCCAACATGCGAAACAATAGGAGCGTCTTTGATGTTATTACCAGATGTTAAAGAACGTTGGGATTTAGATTTTAAGCCAATATTTGGCAATAAAGGATTTGAATGGTTTTCAACAAGGTATAATTATGTTATTGGGTTCTGTTGTTTAGAAATGGATAAATTGCCAATTGATTATGGTATTATTAATAGAAGGAATCGTTATTTAGGAGAGTTTGTTAGGATGATGGAAATCTATCAACTTTCTTAAAAACATCAAACGACAGTGTATTGATAACAGACGTTGAAAGACATCAATTAAGGAAAAGGGAAACCTTCACTACAGACATCGGCCAAAGAGAGTCTTATTTCGCCTTCGTCAAAGCCGCTGCGCCAAGGATAGCTGCATCATTATCAGGCAGTTCGGAAACATGGATGTCGACACTGCCATCATAAACAAAGCACAGGTGCTTCTTGAACGATTCACGGGTAGGTTTTAGCAGCACATCTCCCGCTTTCACGGGCCCGCCCATCAGGAAGATGGCCTCTGGGCCGCTGAAGGCCACGGCATTGGCCAAGGCAATGCCCAACCAATAGCCAGTCTTTTCAAAAACCTTGATGGCTAACGGGTCACCGTATTTGGCCGCATCGCCAACCGTTTTGCTCGTCAGTTCCTTTGGGTCGACTTTTCGAAGTGCCCCGTCATAATCAGGAATGGCTTCCATCATTTCGAGTGCTGTGCGCCGAATACCCGTAGCCGAAGTATAGGTTTCGAGACAGCCTTTCCGTCCGCAACCGCAAGGGCGACCTTCGGGGATGAGGATGGCGTGTCCGAGTTCGCCTGCGCCGCCAGTCTTGCCATGAACCAACTTACCGTCCACCACAATGCCGCTGCCCACGCCCGTGCCGAGGGTGAACATCACAAAATGTTTCATACCCTTGGCACCGCCGTAAACTAGTTCGCCGTAGGCAGCCGCATTCGCGTCATTGGAAACGACTACGGGCACATCCAAATGGTCGTGGAACATCGCGGCAAGGTCGATGACTCCCTTGAAGTTGAGGTTGGTGGCGTTCTCAATGCAGCCCGTGTAGAAATTGCCCGCCGGAGCCGCAATACCGATGCCATCGATGGCAGTTACTTCGTTTTCGCCCATTAGGTCTTTGATTTTATCGCAAATATCTGACACATAAACAGATGCGTCATAATACTTGTTGGTGGGAAGGTTTTTCTTGGCCATGCAACGGCCATCGTCGCGCACCAGTCCGATGTCAGTGTTGGTGCCGCCAATGTCGATTCCAATGGAATAAGTGTTCATATTTCAGTTGTTTTGAATGGGCGAAAATACGGAAATTTGATGAAAATGGAAGGAAAAATAATACCTGACCCAAAAAAATGTAATTTTGCACCCGCAAAACCAAACTGTTTATGCTCTTCAACTCCATACAATTCGCCCTGTTTCTGCCAATAGTCTTTCTTCTCTATTGGTTCGTCTTTGACCGCTTCATCAGCAAGTCGAAGTGGCAATTGCGTTTGCAGAACGCTTTCGTGGTGTTGGCGAGTTATGTGTTTTATGGCTGGTGGGATTGGCGTTTTCTGTTGCTTATTGCTTTCACTTCGTTCTGCTCGTGGGGTAGCGGAATGTTGATGCAAAGGGTTGAGAACCAGCAAATTGACTCGAATTTAACGGGGGGGGGTAAATCGTTAGAAATCAACAAGTTACAAAGGCACAAGAAACTGATAACCACGGCCAACATCGTCTTGAATTTGCTGATATTGGCCATTTTCAAGTATTACGACTTTTTCGTCACCGAGTTTGCGCAACTGTTCCACATTTCCACGGATGGCCTTTTATTAAAGGTGATACTTCCCATAGGAATCTCGTTCTACACTTTCCAAGCGTTATCCTATTCGATAGACGTTTATCGAGGCAAGATAGAGCCGACCAAGGACATTGTCGCTTTCTTTGCTTTTATTTCATTTTTCCCGCAGTTGGTGGCCGGCCCCATCGAGCGGGCAACGAACCTCTTGCCGCAATTTTTGAAGAAAAGGGAGTTCAAATACGACACAGCCGTTGACGGTATGCGTCAAATCCTTTGGGGCTTGTTCAAGAAGATAGTGGTGGCCGACAATTGCGCGGTGTATGTTGACCAAGTATTTTCGACTTATACGGAACAAACGGGAAGCACCCTGCTTCTTGCTGCCATCTTCTTCACTTTCCAAATTTACGGCGACTTTTCGGGTTATTCCGACACTGCCATAGGCACTGCCAAGTTGTTTGGCATAAAGCTGATGCGGAACTTCAACGTGCCGTATTTCAGTCGCGACATCGCTGAGTTTTGGCGCAGGTGGCACATTTCCTTGACGACTTGGTTTCGCGACTATGTTTATATCCCTTTGGGCGGCAGCCGAGTAAGCAAAGCAAAGGTGGTGAGGAACACTTTCGTCATTTTCCTCTTGAGCGGTTTCTGGCACGGCGCGAATTGGACATTCATTGCTTGGGGAGCATATCACGCCATTTTGTTCTTGCCCCTGATATTGACGGGCAAGAACCGCAAGTACACGAACCAGATTGCTGAAGGACGGCTTTTGCCAAAATTGAAGGAAACTGGTCAAATGCTTTTGACGTTTTTCTTGGCGGTGTTTGGGTGGATTATCTTCCGAGCCCCTGGAATGCCAACTGTTCTACATTACTTGCAAGGCATGTGCCAATTCGGCACTTTGCGGGCGAGTTACCGTTTCTTCACTTTGCCAGAGATGTGGCCGACGAATTTGTTTGTTGTCATTATGTTGGTGGTTGAGTGGCTGCTGAGAAGGAAATTGCATGGGTTGGAGATATCCAAAATTAGAAATGGATGGTTGAGATTTGCGATTTATTATGCTATCATTCTATTGATTTTGGGCAGTTGGGGTCAAGAACAAACTTTTATTTATTTCCAATTTTAGGCACATGAAAAGGTTCATAATCCGAACGGTCCTGCTCATAATTGTTCCCTTGCTATTAGGAATTGTATTATGTGAGTATTATCTTCGAAAAATCCCCAATGACTATTCATACAAGAATGAATGGTTGTCTAACAATGCTGGGTCTATTCGGGTTCTCAACTTGGGCAGTTCCCATGCTTTCTTTGGTATAGAACCAAGCTTGTTTTCGTGTAAGTCTTTCAATGCAGCTCATGTTTCCCAAAGCATAAAATACGACCATTTCATTTTTTCTAAATTTGTAAACGAGATGGATTCTTTGGAAGTATTGGTTTTGCCTGTATCATACGGTTCTTTTTTTGGTTTTGGCCCAGAAAACGGGATTGAAGATTGGAGGGTGAAATACTACTCGATTTATTACGGTTGCAAGTACCATAGATTTGAGCCAAAATACAATTTGGAAGTTTACAACGGATTGCAGTTCGACAAGGTGTGGAACTCCATTCTATGCAAGGCAGACCATCGCACATGCAATGAATTGGGATTTGGAGCTACCTATAAGTTGGAAAACCGTTCCGAGGACTGGAAGGAGTCGGGAGCGACAGCGGCAAAACGACACACTATGGCAAAAATAGACTCGTCTATTATGGAAAAGAACATAAGACTTGTTGGTGAAATGGTAGATAAGTGTGTCGAGAAGAAGGCACAAGTTATTATTTTGACCACTCCGACATTCCATACATATCGGGAAAATCTAAATCGAGAACAGTTGAAATTAATGGAAGATTGTTGCAATTCTTTTGTTGAGCAATATGATAATGTATGTTATTTGAATTTATTGGCAGACGATAGATTTCTCCCCGATGATTTTTTTGATGCAGACCATCTGAACGAGTTCGGCGCGGCGAAACTAACTAAGATATTGCAGCAAACCATAGATTCACTTGGCATTCTTCTAAACTGAGGAAATCTCCCATTTTCAATCATATTTCCTCACCTCACTATGGTTGTAAACGAATTTTTATCTCGCCTATTTCGTATAAAAACACACAAAAAAGGCGAATTATAATTTTATATTTCGCCCATTTCAATATAATTTGTACCTTTGTGGCGAAATATAATGTTGCATTATGGCGGAAATCATTGGAAGAAAAAAGGAGATAGAGGTACTCAACAGATTGTATCACAGCGACAAAGCGCAGTTTGTGGCCGTCTATGGCCGTCGGCGTGTGGGAAAGACTTATCTCGTCAATCAGGTGTTCAAGGACAAGATGACGTTCCATCATACGGGACTCTCCCCTTTTGACGACGGCGCGAAGATGACGATGCACGCACAGTTGCAGTCGTTCCATTATTCGTTGCTGCGAAGCGGTATGGACGAACAAACGCCTTGCCCCAAGTCGTGGCTCGAAGCGTTTTATCTGCTTGAAAAACTGCTCGTCAAACTCGATACGGGCAGACGGCAGGTGGTGTTCATCGACGAACTGTCGTGGATGGACACGCCTCGCAGCGGCTTCCTGACAGCCTTGGAAAGTTTCTGGAACGGCTGGGCATCGAATCGCGACAATATGTTCCTCGTCGTTTGCGGCTCGTCCACGACGTGGATGCTGGGCAACTTGGTCAACAATTATGGAGGTTTGTATGGCCGACTGACACGCGAAATCAAACTCTCGCCGTTCACCTTGAAAGAATGTGACGATTACCTCAAGTCGAATGGGATTGTCTTGAACCAATATGATGTTACTCAGGCTTATATGGCCTTTGGTGGCATCCCGTATTATTTGGGATATTTCACGCCCGGTTGTAGCCTTGCCCAAAACATTGACAATATGCTTTTTGCGAAGGAAGCGACGCTTGCGAAGGAGTATGACCGCCTTTTCCGCTCGCTTTTTGTGCATTGGGAAGAGCATCAGAAAGTGGTGAGTTTGTTGGCCACAAGGCATTATGGATTCACACGCGATGAGATTTCGGTGCGTTGCGGAATCTCGAAAGGCGGCGGGCTGTCGTCCATACTCAAAGCGTTGACTGACAGCGATTTCATTGAAAAATACACACCTGTCATTGATGGGCGGAAAGAGGATTACTATAGGCTTTGCGACCCATTCTGCCAGTTTTACTTGAGTTTTGTCAGCGACCACAAGCCGACCGACCCGCAGTTTTGGCAAAACAGCCAAAACCTTCCGACGATAGTCGCTTGGCGCGGCTTTGCGTTCGAGCAGGTGTGTTTCAACCATATTGTCCAAATCAAGGCGGCATTGGGCGTTTCGGGGGTGGTTTCAAAAGAATCGATGTTGTTGGTTCGTGGCACAAAAGACACCCAAGGCGGACAAATCGATTTGCTCATTGACCGAGCAGATAATGTGCTGAATTTGTGTGAAATGAAGTTCTACAAAAAGGCGTACGCACTCACGCAAGAAGACCGTTTCGACTTTGAGGACCGTATTGATTTGCTGGCAAGAATCACGAAATCGAGGAAGAACATCCATTTCACTTTGGTGACAACGATTGGGTTGGCGTTTAATGAACATTCTGGAGTCGTTCAAAAAGTGGTGACTTTGGAGGATTTGTTCAAGTAATTTTCATACCTTTGCCGCCGCAAAACCAAACCAATTTACTCATCTGATAGCGAAGTTTTTG
>Ga0326511_10003735_pt1 | contig 12234 bp, 10 predicted proteins | sample 0_2496_0518_D_FD_203701 | JGI IMG/M metagenome (GOLD analysis project Ga0326511, IMG submission 203701) | Bovine rumen microbial communities from UC Davis, California, United States - 0_2496_0518 | ecosystem: Host-associated > Mammals > Digestive system > Stomach > Rumen | place: USA...
AAAATAGGAGGAAAAAATGAATACAAAATACATATTTGTAACAGGAGGAGTAGTATCAGGATTAGGAAAGGGAATAACAGCAGCTTCATTAGGAAGACTTCTAAAAAATAGAGGATATAAAGTAACAATTCAAAAATTTGATCCATATATAAATGTAGATCCAGGAACAATGAATCCATACGAACATGGAGAAGTTTTTGTAACAGATGATGGAGCAGAAACTGATTTAGATTTAGGACATTATGAGAGATTTATAAATGAAAATCTAACACAAAATTCAAGTGTTACAATGGGAAAGATATATTCAAGCGTTATTGAAAAAGAAAGAAAAGGTGAATACTTAGGAAAAACAGTACAAGTAATACCACATATTACAAATGAAATAAAAGATAGAATATATGGTTTCGAAAACACAGATACAGATATAGTTATAACAGAAATTGGAGGAACAGTTGGAGATATAGAAGGACTTTCTATTATTGAAGCAATTAGACAAGTAGGATTAGAAAAAAATCCTGAAGATGTAATTTACATTCATGTTACATTATTACCTTATATTTATGGTTCAAATGAAATAAAATCAAAACCAACTCAGCATTCTGTAAAAGAATTACAAAGTTTTGGAATAAAACCAGATATATTAGTATGTAGAACAGAACAAGATATACCAGATAGTATAAGAGAAAAATTGGCGCTATTTTGTAATGTGAGAAAAACTAGTGTAATACAAAATAAAACTGCTGATTGTTTATATGCTGTACCACTAATGCTAGAAGAAGAAGGTTTAGCAAGAGAAGTATGTAATCATTTGAAATTAGAAAAATATATACCAAACAATACAAAATGGGAAGAAATGATAGAAAATATAAGAAAAATAGATAATGATAATATTGTTAATATTGCGATTGTAGGAAAATACATAAAATTAGAAGATTCTTATATTTCAGTTATAGAAAGTTTATATCATGCTGGTTTTGCTAATAATGTAAAAGTTAAAGTGGATTTAGTAGATTCAGAAACAATAACAAGTGAAAATGTAAAAGAAAAACTTTCTAAATATGATGGGATAGTTGTTCCAGGAGGATTTGGAAGTAGAGGAATAGAAGGAAAAATAGAAACAATCAAATATGTAAGAGAAAATAAAGTACCATTTTTAGGAATTTGTCTTGGAATGCAAATGGCTGTAGTTGAATTTGCAAGAAATGTATTAGGATTAAAAGATGCACATTCTGCAGAGCTAGATGAAAATACTAAAAATCCAGTAATTCATATTATGGAAGAACAAAAAGGGATAGATAAAAAAGGTGGAACGATGAGACTAGGAGCATATCCTTGTACAATAAAAGAAGGAAGCTTAGCAAATAAACTGTATGGAGAAAAAGAAATTTCAGAAAGACATAGACATAGATTTGAATATAATAATGATTATAGAGAAAAATTAGAACAAGCAGGATTAAAAGTTTCTGGAACATCTCCAGATGGATTATTAGTAGAGATAGTAGAGATAGAAGACCATCCATATTTTATAGCAGGACAATTCCATCCGGAATTAAAGTCTAGACCTAATAAACCAGCACCTTTATTTGTTGGATTAGTAGAGGCTGCAAAAAAACGTAAAAAAATTTAATTTAAGTATTGACAAAAACATAAAAAACATTTATAATCTATAATTGTCAGGAGGAAATATGCAGGTGTAGTTCAATGGTAGAACCTCAGCCTTCCAAGCTGATGACGTGGGTTCGATTCCCACTACCTGCTCCAAAACTTCTGACAATTATAAATTTAATATGCAGGTGTAGTTCAATGGTAGAACCTCAGCCTTCCAAGCTGATGACGTGGGTTCGATTCCCACTACCTGCTCCATTTAAAGACAACTTACGGACTAATTAAAGTTCGTAAGTTTTTATTATACAATAGATTAATTGTAATTTTAAATTAAAAATGATATACTAACATAAATTCAATAAAGAATAGAGGAAATTTATGAATAAACAAAGTAATGAAAGGTTTAATGAATTAATTGAATATATAGAGAATAATTTATGCGAAGAAATCAATTATAAACGACTTTCACAAATACTTGGTGTTAACGAATACACGATGCACAGAATATTTTTATTTGTAACCAATTATACATTAGCTGAATATATCAGAAAAAGAAGACTTAGTATGTCTGCACTTGATTTACTAGAAGGAGAAAATAAAATAATTGATATTGCAATAAAATATAATTATGAATCTTCACAAGCTTTTTCAAGAGCATTTAAGACTATGATGGGATTTCTTCCAAGTGAAATAAATAGGAATCAAAACAATATAAAATTTTTCTCTAAATATGAATTGATAGATGAAGATATACCAGGCGAATTTAATTATCACATAGAAAAAGATTTAGAATTTAAATTAAATGCAATTTCTATGAAAACAACAATTAGAAATTGCCATAATGAAGCACCATTATTTTGGAAGGAAAACCTAAATAGAATTAAAGGCAAAAGTGAATATGGGCTTTTAGAATATGATAAAACATGTAGCATAGATGAAGCCACTTATTATATAGCATCAAAAGAAAAATTTGAGAATTCTAAACCATTAAATTTAAGAAAATGTAATTATTTTGTATATGAATGTGATTATATAGATTCAGTTACATTAGATAAATTAAATCGTAAGGTATATAGAACTTTATTATTGGAGTTTAAATACGAATTGGAAGATTTACCAGATATAGAAGAATATTTACCAAACAATAGATTAAAAATGTATGTTCCGATAAAATAAAAATAACAAGTGATTTTTTTAATATTAAAAAGGTCACTTGTTTTATTAGTAAAAGAGATAGAATAAATATGTAGGATACTATAAAATTTTATAATAAATAGGAGGATATGAGATGAATGAATATTTAACTCGTGAAATCTGGAAAATGCGGAAAAACATAAAAACTGAAGCAGGAACACCAGTTGTTTCTCTTGTAAAAGTGGAAAATAAAACTTATCAATTACTTTTTATGTCTTGTGGTTGTGAGAATGCATGTACTTTTTGCAACTATGGTTTTGACTATAATCTGACTACTGATATGGTTAAGCCAGAACTTAAAAAAATAGACTTAAAGGAATTTGACATAGTTGAGCTTGAGCTTGAAGCAAACGGCTCTTTCCTATCAGAGAGAGAAATACCCTATGATTTATTTCTTGAGGTATTGCGATTTGTGTCTAATAAGAATATTCCTGTAATTACTATGGAAACACATTATAAAACAATTACAGAGAGAAAAATTCAGGACATTAGAAGGATTTTAGGTCAAAACCAAGAAATTCATTTTGAGTTAGGCTTGGAATCGGCAAATGAAGATGTTAGAAGTATCTACAACAAGGATATAAACTTAGCTGAATATCTTGAAGTAGCTAGGCTGTGTGAACGGTATGAAATTGGTCTGCAAATAAATGTACTTTTAGGTGCTCCATTTTTGACTCGTGAAGAGCAAATTCAGGACTGCATAGATACACTTAAATTTATCTGTGAAGAAATGCCTAAAGGAACACATGCAGTATTATTCCCAATAAATATCAAAAATAACACAATGATAAAACATTGGCAAGATATTGGTGTGTATGATCAAATTTCATCATGGGAGTTTGTAGAACTTCTGCATAGAATTCCAGAAGAATATTTGGATAGGTTTACAATTGCATGGTGGGGGACTAGAGAAAATGCTTTCACAAAAGGCATCATTCAGCATCCTAAAACATGTGAAAAATGTAGAGATAGACTAATGAAATTCTATGTTGATTTTTATTGTAATTGGAAACCTTCATATCGAAAGACAATACTAGATAAAATCTGGAAAACAAGATGTGACTGCGATAAATGATATGATATTCCGCAAACGCAAAACAGATGGCAAATACCATCTGTTTTGTGTCTGTTAATTTAATAATAAATCATTTAAATCTTTTTTTATTTTGGGTGGATAATTATATATAGGAGAGCCTATAATAAATCCACATATTTGTTCAAAATTATTTATTCCAAGATACTCATCAATTTCATTTTCTATATATAAAGTATCACATAATATACAACTACCTAACCCTAAGTTTATCGCTTGAAGACTCATATTTTCAATAGCACACCCTAAAGATAAATAATCAGGCTTTTTATAATTTTCATTTTTGGCTTTAGATTTATAACTATCACTATAAATCATTATCATTTTATTAGCTGTTTTAATTTGTTCTGCGGTACCTTTTACGCTAGTTCTCTCTTTTGGATTAATCTTATCCCATTCAAAAAGCATATCCATAATATGATTTTTTTGCTCATTATTTAAAATATAAAATTTCCAAGGCTGTCTATTTCTAGCAGAAGGTGCTATAGAAGCACTTTGCAATATTTTATTTATTAGTTCTCTAGAAACATCTTCATTAGTAAACAATCTAGCAGAGCGTCTATTATTTATAATTTCATCAAAATCCATATTCAATACCTCGATAAAAAATACTAAATGTATTTTATAATAATAGAAATATATTAGAGTGATTTTAATGATATTAGTTTTGTTTATTTTAAATATTTAACATCTGCATTATTTCCGCTAAGCATATTTTAAAATTTAAGCTAAAGTTCCCATTGGATCCCATGGATTTAGTTCAATAGGATTTTTAGATAATGCTCTTAATTCATCTTCAGATAAATATTTCTTATTAATTACTGCTTGATATACATATTTTGAAAACCAACTATCTGATGCAACATGATATCCTTTATATGCTTTTTCTTCACCCCAAGAATTTTCAATTTTCCATTTTGTAGGGATTTCTTCATCTAAATTAACACCAGTAATAACCATAGCATGGTTCATCATGCTTTCATGTGTATATAGAGCATCTTCTTTTGATATTTTTGAATCAATTTGGAAAAGAGAATCCTCATCAAAGGATAAATCGTCCCAATATCCTTCTGTTTTATCAGAATAAGAATATTTTCTACAATCACTACCAAACCAAACAGGTTCTAAATCTTTAAGTTGAGATATAATTAAAGTTTTAAATCTATCCATAGGAAGGTTTAAATATTTAACTATATTTCCTTCTAAAACATTTCCTAAATACTTGACAGTATAAGTATCATAAAATGGTTTATCTTTTGTAGGGGAATTAATAATGCTTACATAGTCATTTAAATTAATTTTAGCATAATTATTTAAAAACTCCATTGGTGTAATATTTTTTATAATATTATATTGTTTATCTTTATTAACATATTCAAAATTAAATTTTGTAGGCGGTACACCTAAACTATTACATAAGATTTTATATATATCTTTAATTGCTAAATTATATTTGTTTTCAATTTCAGTTTTATTATCTTTTATTTTTCTAATGTCCATAGTAAATTTTCTTAAATATCTATTTAAAATTTTATTTAATCTTAAAGTATTAGAGCTTTGAAATGTTTCTGGATATGCAGATTTTGGAACTATTCCATATTTATTAACAACATTAACAAACATATCCCATTGACCACCATCTTCAATTCCGTTTTGTAAAATGAAAGATAGAGTTCTGTCATCAACATCTTTATCAATTAAATTTATTATGGAAGAAATAAAATAATTACATTTTTCTAATTTATCATAAAAAGCAACATAGCTTTGTGATAACTCAAAATTTTCTAAATTATATTTTTTTGCGATTTTTTCTCTTATAACATTTAATCCAGCAAAAATCCAACATCTACCGCTAGATTTTTGATTACATGCAGGTAATGTTTCGATATTTATAGAAAACATATTTCTAGTATTTTCAGTTTGTTCATTTACTCTAACAATATCAATAATTTTAGAATTTGTTAAAGCATGTCTACTAACTGTATTTATCGGATTATTTAAATATTCATCCTTTAAAGTATTTAATAAATTTTCATTAATTTCTTTCATATAATATCAACCTCCAATGAGATTATATCATATTTTTAAGAAAAAATAAAGTGTTGAAATTAAATTAAGGAAGGTAAGAGAAACTCTCTTGCCTTCCAAGGGTTAATTAGTTTGTGTTAGCTTATATCATTGTATGACGCCTCCAATTTTTCATTTTCAAAAGTGAGCTCAAATTGCACCTTGTTTGCCTGAATTTTTTTCATTAAAAGCAACAAACGTGCCAGCTGGCGCACTTCTTTTATTGCGAGTGAATCAACAGCAGAAAGATCAATAAGTTCTCCGAATTTAACAGCTACATCTGCAGGCTCAACTGTCAAATCTATATCCGAGTTGTTTTCGATTTCAAGTTCGCCAGAGCAATAGGCGAAGATGAAGACTTTTTGAAGAGATGAAATCTCCTTTCTGACAGATTGCAGAACTTGCTTTTCTCTACGAATCGAAGAAGAAAGTTCTCTCATCTCTGCACCTGTGTGCTTCCACTCAGAAAAAGTAGTTTTGAATTCACTCTTAGCTCTTTCTAGCTTTTCGACAAGTGCTGATAAGCGCATTTTTTGCTGCTTAAATTCAGCTCTCTGAGCTGCTCTCTTAGAAACTAACTCAGAATGTTGAGATTCTAAAGAGAAAATTCGACTGCTTAACTTAGACTCCCTTCTTTTTAAAATATCGATTTGAGATTCTGGAGAGTCATCTTCCAGGTCAGTGATTGCAGAAGTAAATTCTTCGTCAGTAGATTCGAATGTTTCCTCTGCTTCGACTACTGGAGCTGAAATGAGGTTTTCTTTTCTTTTTGCATTTTTTTCCATGCGCTTCATCATCTGACTAGAAGCCTTAGATGAAAATTTTTTCTCAAGAGCTAAAATGAACTCTTCTTTTGTAGCACCAAAGTGCTTTGCAAAATCTTCTGCAGACCAACCTTGCTTGATTTTTTCGTTCATATATCTTCCAGTAATATTCATTTTTGCCATTATTATCTTTCCTCCTGCAAAATAGATGTAATGTTATTGATAATTTTTTTACCTTGTGAAATCATCTCATCGAATGATTTTTCAATCTCATATGGATTGATTGTTGATTTTGTTGTTTTTGAACGGGTTGAGTGTTCCTTATGAGGAACTGCAAGAAGTGATTCCTTGCTAACACCGTTCTCTTTAGCAATCTCAGGTAAGACATTATAAATATGTCTCTGAGAAAGATTAAAGTGTTCGGCTATTTTTGCTATTGACCATCCTTTTTCATGGAGTTCCATGAAGTTTTCTTTGAGCTGTTTTGTTCGCTCGTTTGTTGTTGTTGCCATTCTAATTAACCTCCTTTAATCTAAACCCATATTTTTGTGGTTTAGAAAATAATGGTAACATAATAATTATACCATAATTTAAGCAATAATTCAAATTTAAAAATATGATTGATATAATATAAATTAAATGAAACAAAAGCTTATAAATTACTTGTAAAATTTTGTGATTTAGTGTAAAATACGATTGTATTGTAAATAATAATTATTATTAAAGAAAGAAGGAAGAAAATGAGATTCGTAACTACTGAAGAATCAAAAAAAGAATATAAAGAATTTTTAGAAAAGCATGAAAGATGTAATTTTCAACAATCATTAGAATGGGCAGAAGTAAAAAAGCCTAATTGGAAACCAGAAGTAATACTTGCAGAAGATGAAGATGGAAAAATAATAGGTTCACTTTGTGTATGGATTAGGAAAATGCCTATTTTTGGAAATATAATGTATGCATCTAGAGGACCAGTATGTGATATACATGATATAGCTGTAATGAAACAATTAACAGATGGTGCAAAAGAGCTTGCAAAAAAATATAATGCAATAGTATTAAGAATTGAGCCAGATATTTTAAGTAATGATCAAGATTTTAGAGATATTGTTTCAAATTTAGGATACAAAATTAAAGATGATGCCAAAGACTTTAAAGATGAAATACAACCTAGATATGTATTCAGATTAGATATAAAGGGAAAAACAGAAGAAGAAGTTATGGCAGGATTTAAACAAAAATGGAGATATAACATTCGTTTAGCAGGAAAAAAAGGTGTTGTAGTAAAAGAAGGAACAAGAGAAGATTTAAAAGATTTCCATAAAATAATGATAGAAACTGGTGCAAGAGATGGATTTATAATAAGACCATTAGAATATTTTGAAAAAATGTATGATTGTTTAGGTCCAGAACATATGAAAGTTCTTATGGCATATTATGAGGACAAGCCAATATCAGGAGTAATACCAATATTCTATGGAAATAAAACATGGTATTTATATGGTGCAAGTAGTAATAGACATAGAAATTTAATGCCAAATTATTTATTACAATGGGAAATGATTAAAATGGCTATTGCAAGAAAAGATGATATATATGACTTTAGAGGTGTATCAGGAGTAGTTGATGAAACACATCCACAATATGGATTATATAGATTTAAACAAGGTTTTGGAGCAACTTTTACAGAATTTATTGGAGAAATTTATATGCCATATAAACCTATAACATATAAATTATATAGATTTTCAGAAAAGGCATTTAGAACAATAAGACAAATAAAAAGAAAAATAGTGAAGTAATATAATAAGGAGTATATTGAAATTGAATACCTTAGTAATTGATAAAAAAGATTTAAGACATAATATTGAACAAATAAAAGAATTTGCTAAAAAAAGTGGAAAAGATGATAATGGAAATGAATTAAAAATAATTGCTGTTGTAAAGGGTAATGCATATGGATTAGGTTTGATAGAATACACAAAATTTTTAATTGACAACGGAATATCTATTTTTGCAGTTTCAACAGTAGATGAAGCTTTAAAATTAAGAAAAGCAGGAATAAAGCAAGATATTTTAATGCTATCTTCAACAGCAATTGAAGAAGATGTAAGAGAATTAATAAATAATGATATAATAATTACAATAGGATCTAAAGAAGATATTGCTGTAACTGAAAAAATAGCAAACGAGGAAAACAAAAAAGTAAGAGCACATTTAAAAATAGATACTGGTTTTGGTAGATATGGATTTATATATAATAATCCGGAAGATATAATAGAAGCCCTTAAAGAAATAAAAAATATTAATATAGAAGGAACTTTTTCACATTTTTCAATTAGCTTTTATGACGAAAAATACACAAAATTACAATTTCAAAGATTTATAGATACAGTAGGAATATTACAGGAAAATAAAATAAAAACAGGAATGCTTCATATATGTAATTCATCAGCTTTTTTAAAATATCCCAGTATGCATTTAAATGCTGTAAGAGTAGGATCTGCATTTTTAGGAAGATTATCATTTAAAAATAATTTAGGTTTAAAAAAGATATCTTACTTAGAATCAGAAGTTGCTGAAATAAAAGAATTACCACCAAAATTTAATGTAGGATATTCAAATACTTACGAAACAAAAAGAAAAACTAAAATAGCAATTGTCCCTAGTGGTTATATGGATGGAATAAATATGACAAACAACAGAGATATGTTTAGGAGTATTGATAAATTAAGATATATAGTAAGAGATGTAAAGGATTTTTTTAAGAAGCAAGATATATATGTAACTATAAATGAACAAAGATGTAAAGTAATAGGAAGAGTTGGAACATATCATTTAACATGTGATATAACAGGGAAAAATATAAATATAGGAGATTTAGTAAAAATCAATGTAAATCCTAAATTTGTAAGTAGAGATGTAAGAAGGGAGTATAAATAATGGAAGATGAAAACGAAAAAATAGAAAAAGAAGAACAAACTGAAGAAATTATAAAAAATAATTTTTTAAAAAGATTATGGTATTCTATATCAAAAATTGAAAAATATCCAGACATGGCTGCTGAAGGCTTTAAAAGAGCAATGGGATACTTAGTAAAAATAGTAATGATTCTAACATTAGTAATATCTGCTGGAATGATTTATCAAACACATATATTAATTCAAAAAGGCGTAAACTATTTAAAAGATGAAATTCCTGAATTTACTTATAAAGATGGAGTTTTAAGTGTAGCTTCAGAAACAGAATTAAAGATAAATAAAGAAAAGTTTCCAATAGGCGAAGTGATTGTTGATACAAATACAGAGGATGAACAAAAAGTAAACCAATATATAAATGAGGTTACAGAAAATGGTGAAGGCGTAGTTGTTTTAAAAGATAAACTAATTGTCAAAAATTCATCAGTTGTTGGTACAATTAATTATTCGTACAAAGATACATTTGAGCAAATGGGGATAACTGAATTTAATAAACAAGATGTAATTGATTATACTAATGGTTCAGGGATGATTAAATTGTATGCAAGTTTATTTTTAACAATTTTTGTATATTCATTTATAATGTACTTCTTAACAACAATTTCAAATGTAGTATTACTAAGTATTTTTGGATTTATAACAACTTTAATTGCAAAAATAAGAATGCGTTATGTTGCAATATTTAATATGTCAGTATATGCAATAACATTATCAGTGATATTAAATATGATATATATTGGAGTAAATGTATTTGTTCCATTTAGTATGGAATATTTCCAAGTAATGTATGTTGCGGTTGCAGCAATTTATTTAGTTGCAGCAATTTTAATATTAAAATCTGATTTTATAAAAAAACAAGCAGAATTAATGAAAATAGCAGAAGCTGAAGAAATTATAAAAAAAGAAAATGAAGAAGAAAAAAGAGAAGAACCAGACAACAAAGAAAATAAGAATGATAAAAAAGATGATGAAGAAAATAAATCTAAAGAAAAGAAGAAAAAGTTAAAAGACAAAAAAGACAAAGATGAAGGTAAAGATGATGGAAAGTTAAATGATGAACCAGAAGGTTCAAACGCATAAAATTAATTAAATTATATTAACAAGAAAGGAAAGCATGATAAAATGAGTAAGAATAATAAAAATGACAAAAAAAACAATAAAATAGCTTTAATAACATTAATATCTTTATTATTAATTGCTATAGTTTTTTTAGCTGCTGTATTTATTATCAGAAACAAACAAGATGAGGAAGAAAATACATTAGCATATACAGATTTAATAAAAGAATTATCTTATGGTAATATTGAAAAAATAGAAATGAAAACCGGAAGTACAACAGTAAAAGTTAAGGTGAAAAATGTAGAAGAAGAAAAAACATCTATTGTTCCAGATGTGGAAAGCTTTATGGAACTAGTTCAAGCAAAAGTTGCAGAAGGAAATGAAATAGAGCTAATTCAAAAACCAAAAGACGTATTATCACAAATTCCAGGAATGATAATGTCATTTTTACCAACAGCTATAATGCTTGCATTGTTTATAATGATATTTAAAATGCAAGGTTTAGGTGAAAAAGGTAAAGTATATGATGATACGGAAAGAAAAATTAAAATAAAATTTGATGATGTAGCTGGTTTAGATGAAGAAAAAGAAGAAATGGTTGAGATAGTAGAATTTTTAAAGAAACCAGAAAAGTTCACAAAAATGGGAGCAAGAGTACCAAAAGGAGTTTTACTATATGGTAAGCCAGGTACAGGTAAAACGTTAATTGCAAAAGCAATTGCAGGAGAAGCGGATGTTCCTTTTATCTCTATGAGTGGATCTGAATTTATTGAAATGTTTGCAGGTCTTGGAGCATCACGCGTTAGAAAGTTATTTGAAAAAGCTAGAAAATTAGCACCATGTATTGTATTTATAGATGAAATAGATGCAATAGGTTCAAGAAGAACATCAAATAGTGGAGCAGAAACAGAAAACAATCAAACATTAAATCAATTGTTAGTAGAAATGGATGGATTTGGTTCTGAAGAAACTATAATAGTTTTAGCTGCTACAAATAGACCAGAAATGCTTGATAAAGCATTATTAAGACCAGGAAGATTTGATAGAAGAATTACTATTCCGGTACCAGATTTAAAAGGTAGATTAGATATTTTAAAAATTCATAGCAAAGATAAAAAGATTTCTGAAGAAGTTAATTTAGAAAGTATAGCAGAAGATACAGCAGGATTTACAGGAGCAGAACTTGAAAACATTCTAAATGAAGCTGCAATTATTGCAACTAAAAACAAACATGAATACATTGAAAATAATGATATAGAAGAAGCTGTTAAAAAGGTAACAGTTGGATTAGAAAAACACACTAGAACATATTCAGATAAAGACAAGAAATTAACAGCATATCATGAAGCAGGACATGCTGTAGTAAGCAGATATTTACCTACACAAACAGATGTAAAAGAAATATCAATTATACCAAGAGGAGTTGCTGGTGGATATACAATGTATAAATCTGATGAAGATAAATACTATATATCAA